>OGIK01002441.1_pt1 | contig 11659 bp, 8 predicted proteins | sample 1571781 | NCBI WGS metagenome assembly OGIK01 (sample SAMEA2581956, study PRJEB24529) | metagenome | biome: Human gut stool | place: China | collected 2011
TGGGTGGGGCACTTTTTAAATGTTGTTCCGGGTCCCTTTTCAAGTGTTAGCTACAGATTTGAACACACACGAACCCTCCACCCGATAAAGATCTTGAATTTCTCGGGTGATTTTCGGGCGTATAAGTTTTCCTCGTTCAGGCTTCTTACACCTCCGATACATAAATGTACTTCCTCGCCGTTCATCATTCTGCTCATGGAACGGATATGAAAACAGAAAGCCATACGTTGATAATAGATGGTCTCGTCCTCCGGTCTAAGCTCTTCTTTCCTTTTTGTCAATGCTCCCGGAACCCTGCCCAGGATTTTATGTGATACTCTGATTTCCGTGTTACCAAAGTTCTCTCCGGTAAAATATACTTTCGCGGCATCCTCTACCTGGTGGATAAATTTCTGGTGGCTGATTGTAAGCTGGTTATCCCCAAAACTAGGGACAATACAGTTCCTTTCAAGTTCTTCAAGTGTAATACCCGAAGTGTTACTCTCAATAAAATTAGGATGCTCTTTCTGTTCTTCTTCAGATACGATTACAGCATCTTCGATATTAACTGCATCCATCATTCTTGTTACCATTCCGATTGTTCTTGGAATGACAGTAAGTTCATTAGTCATTGTTTCCATACTCTTGTTATTTTTTAGTCGGTTAATAAAATGCGATGAAAAAACAAAAAGCCAAGAGGTGTCATTTCTTTGCTTTTATGAATATACCTCTTAGCTTCTTTATTCCTTTGAGTATTGAAGTTGCTACCTCCAATACGGTTATTATTACGTCCGCTTTCTTGTCATAATCCATTCATCAGACGTACTATCAGTTTTCAGTCGCAGCATCAACGGCCTTGACTTCACCCGTGGCAATCTTCTTTTTTCCGAATTTGCCACAATACTTTTCTGCAAGCTCGATTACTACGGAACCTGCCACGATAATCTCGGCCACATAAGCTGCGACCTTCAATCCTTTAATTAAATTTCCCATGTCTCTTAGTTTTAAATTGTTAGTAATTATGTTTCTATTCTCTATTTCTCTTATATACTTTTCTCATATATAAGGCTTTGAAGGGAAATCAAGGAAGGGGAGAAGAAAAAATAGACCAATCTTTCGACTGGTTGTGATAGTTGAACCGTTGTAAATAGCTCCTCGCATTTACTTGGCCTATCATGCGGCATACATTCTTTCGTGGGGAACTTTATGTCTTGTCCACATACTGAAATTGCTACGCATCATCGAATCTACATGCTTATCCATCTTCTGAAAATAAGTGTGACCCGGTAATTGTTTTTATCATTAATGCTTGAAGCCGTACGCACTCTTCATTGCAGTGCTGAATAATGCTCCAAGCTATCTTATCATATATAAGAGTTTGAGGGGATTTGAAAAGGAAAACTGACTATAAAAATTACTCGATAGAAGGCACAGATTAATAATAAAAGTATTATTTTTGCAAATGAGAATTAGACATATAGGAATTAACTAATTAGCAATAATTCCAAATAAAGATTTAGTATTAACAAGCAGCATTATACTATAGGTAAACCATAGTGTAAACCGAAAGAGATGCAATAGAGTATATACAATTGATAATCAGCCGTTATCAGTTTATCTCTCGCGAAGTCTGGGGGGCGTGTGGTCGCAAGTTCGAATCTTGTCATCCCGACTGTTGAGCATTGAGGAGTTAAGTCTAAAACTTAGCTCCTTATTTTTTTACATTAACTCAATGTCCGATATTCATTCGGAGAACATCCTACAACTCTTTTGAAAGCCTTGCTGAAATACTGTGGATATTGATATCCTAAGGCATAAGCAACGTCACCGACAGATTTAGCGGGGTCAGTAAGCAACTCTTTTGCCCTATCCATTATTTTGGTTAATATATATTCTTGCGCAGAAACACCTGTCTCCTTTTTAATCAAGTCTCCGAAATAATTTGCAGACAGGTTCAGTTGGTCTGCACAATAAGCCACAGTCAGCGTACCCCGCTCAGCGGGTTTATCCGATACGAAATAGTCGTTCAGCAATGCTTCAAAAGAGCCGAGCATGCCCTTGTTCTCCTTTTTACGGGTAGTAAACTGTCTATCATAGAAACGAATGCAATAGTTGAGCAGCAGCTCGATGGCAGAAGCGATAATCAGGTTAGTGTGACGGTCTGCCTGGTTGTATGTTTCCTCGTCAATCTTTGTCAAACAATCAATGATGGTCTGTTGCTCTTGTTTGGATAGATGCAATGCTTCGTTAGCGGCGTATGAGAAAAACGTATAATCCTGCATATGCCGACCGAGCGGCGTACCGCGTAGCAGGTCGGGATGGAACAACAGACACCATCCGGAACCGGTAAAAGTCGACCCGTCGGCTTCATGCCCGAATACTTGCCCCGGAGCGATAAACACCAGCGTGTTCTCCTGAAAATCGTAAGAGCGACGACCGTAGGTCAAATCGTCCGTACATCGTAGTTCTTTCAGAAAAATCACATACATCCCCACGTGCTTGCGTGCATGGGGTACGGGGTGCGGCATACGGCTTCCCTCTATGACACTGACCAGAGGATGCCTTGTTTCCACACCCATATAGTCATTGTACTCCTTTATCGTTTTCAGTTGCATAACCTTCTCCATAACAGTCTATTTCAGTGGTTTCTATGCAAATGTAGAAAATATCTTCAGGTTATCTCTCCAATCAGTAAAAATTATCCTTTAAACCGTAATTCATGACCGGTCGAAGTGGAAAATCCAGCCTAATTTTGCAGCAAGTAAAACTTGATACATAATAATAAAGATTATGAAACTAAAAATGAGAATTATGACAACGCTACTCGGACTTGTCTTTGGATGCGGCATCGCAGCTTCGCAAACACCGAGAGCAGAACAAACCATGAACAGTAAACGACAATACATCGCAGAGGTCGCAGCCCTTACAAGCATGGGGCACCTCGACCAATTAAGAACAGTCCTTATCGGTGGACTGAATAGCGGTATCACCGTCAGCGAGCTTAAAGAAGTTATGGTCCATTCCTACGCCTATTGTGGTTTTCCGCGTGCCCTGCGCGGACTGCAAACATTGGTTGCGGTACTTGACGAGCGTAAGGCAAAAGGCATCAGAGACAACCAGGGGCGCGAAGCGTCACCGATAACCGATACCCGCAGCAAATACGAACGCGGACGTGACATTCTTGCAGAGATTTCGGGCACCCCGGCAGATGCGCCGAAAGCCAACTATGCCGTCCTGGCCCCGGAAATCGAAGTATTCCTTAAAGAACATCTCTTTGCCGAGCTTTTCGAGCGGGACGTGCTGACCTATGCCGAACGGGAACTGGCAACCGTTGCCATAATAGCTTCTTTGGGCAAAGGCGTGGAACCGATGCTGAAAGGGCACATGGGTATTGCGCTGAATGTAGGCGTAACACCGGACGAATTACGCGGTGTGCTGGCTATCATTGAAAAGAATATCGGACGTAGCGAAGCCGATAATGGCAAACAAGTATTGAACGAATTATTGCAAAGCAAAGGGTTGACTATCAAACCGGAAACCCCGATTGTAGCAGTGGAGAATGACGTGAAGAAACAGAAAGTGACATTCCACAACCGTTTTTTGATTGATATAGTTGGCGACCTCTATTTCCCTGCAGACTATGATGCCACAAAGAAATATGCCGCCATCATCGTCGGTCATCCCTTTGGTGGCGTCAAAGAACAGACTTCGGGACTCCATGCCCGTAAGTTGGCGGAACTCGGCTATGTGGCATTAGCCTTCGATGCGTCCTATTATGGCGAGAGTGGCGGTTATCCGCGTCGTATGGAATCGCCCGAAGTGCGGGTAGAAGACTTCAGTGCGGCAGTCGATTTCCTCACGAACCATCCGGCTGTCTATGCTGATAAGATAGGAGTAATCGGCATCTGTGGCGGAGGCTGCTACTCTGTCAGTGCTACGCAGATAGACCATCGCATCAAGGCACTTGCCACCATCAGTATGTACGACATGGGCCGCGCCCGCCGTCAGGGTGTAGGCGACTCGCAGACTTACGAACAGCGTATGGCTATCCTTGATGAAATCGGCCGCCAGCGTACGATGGAATATGGTGGGGCTGTACGCAAGGATATCCGTGCCCTGCCCGAAAAAGTGGATGAGAACACACCGAAGTTTGCCATCGACTTCCTCGATTATTACGACAATCCACAACGCGGTCAGCATCCCAACTCTACGGGCTATTACTCCTACACGAGCCTCGCACCGATGATGAACTTCTTCCCCTTTGTGCAAATCGAGACTATATCGCCACGTCCTATGCTTTTCATAGTGGGAGAAAATGCAGTATCGAAATATTTTTCTGAGGACGCATACGCGAAAGCCGCCGAACCGAAAGAACTGTTTGTCGTACCCGGAGCTACGCACGTGGATTTATACGACCAGCCGAAATATCTGAAAATCACGCTTCCCAAACTGGACTCTTTCTTTAAACAACATTTAAAATAACTCTTCAAGATGAAAAAGATGACTTACTTATTTCTACTGGCTGCAACACTTGGTGCTTGCAGTCCGAAACCGGAAAACAAGATTGAAACACCCCCAAAAGCATCAGCCTCTCTCTTTCCCCAAGGAGATGCCATCGAGGGCAGCAATTTCAACGGAACGGCATACCTCCAACGGCTGATGACCGACAGTGAAACATTCGATGTGGTAGTCTCCGACGTGATATTCGAGCCGAAAGCCCGAAACAGCTGGCATTCGCATCCGGGCGGACAGATTCTGATTGCCACCGCCGGAAAAGGTTACTATCAGGAAAAGGGGAAGCCTATACAAGTGTTGAATCCCGGCGATGTAGTCGCTATTCCGGCAGATGTGGTGCATTGGCACGGAGCGGCTCCCGACAGCGGATTCACGCATATAGCTATCAATACAAAAGTTCATTTGGGTGCTACACAGTGGTATGAACCTGTAAGCGATGAAGAATACACTAATCAATAAATATCTAAAAACAACTCGAATATGAAAAAGTTACTTCTTATTCCGCTCTTGCTCCTCTCTCTAACGACAATGGCAGCATGCTCTACCACCGACGACACTCCCGATACTCCATCCGGAAACGGCAATATGCTTGTGCTCTACTTTTCTGCCGAAGGACACACCCAGGCCATTGCCGAACGTATCGTGAAACTTACAGGCGCAGATATCCATCGCATTGAGGCTGCCGAACCGTATGCTGCAAATCCTTACGATGACAGCGACCGCATTCAGCATGAAGCCTATAATGACCTGCGCCCTGGAGTAGCGAATCTGCTTGATAAAGAGGCATTGGCGAAATATGATACAATTTTCGTCGGTTCGCCTTGCTGGTGGCATCAACCCGCAATGGTAGTCTGTACATTCCTCGAAGCATACGACCTGAAAGACAAGGTAATCATTCCTTTCTTTACCTACGGGGCTACTACCTATCTGAACGAGTCCATGCAGAAAATTTACAAGGTAACATCCACTTCAAGACATATTCCGGAAACACTTCCCGAAGACCTTGATGCGGAGGATATTACGACACCAGGACGCCCTGATGATGCAGATATCGACATGCCGGGCAACGCTAATGGTACAGAAGGATGGTTACACCGAATCGGAATAGCAGTGCGTTCGGGAATATTCAATACATCTGCCGACTAATTGATAATATCTTTTTCTTCTTCGAGCACTCCGTCTGCCAATGCAATATCTTCCCCCATCTCCCAATACTTCATCCACTTTTACTGGAATTCTCGTAAGAAATCTCTATTTTTGCACTTTAAACAAGAAAAATTATGGGAGCAGCTAAATGGATAGGCGGCATCATCGGCTTCATGGCCGGAGGACCGCTGGGAGCCTTGGCAGGTTTTGTATTCGGTTCACTGTTCGACACCGATTCAAGTGACGCAGGCAGTTATTATGGAGAAGAACCAACGCACGGCACTACCTATACCGGGCAACGGAACAGTTTCCTCTTCTCCATGCTCGTGATGGCTTCGTACATTATCCGTGCAGACGGGCGCATCATGCATAGTGAAATGGAATTCGTCCGCCGCTTTCTGAGAAGCACATTCGGTGAGGCTGCCGTGGGCGAGGGAGAACGGATACTGCTCAACCTCTTCGAACAGCGCAAGCAGATGGACAGACAAAACCCACTGGCATTTAAAAACACCATCCGTGACTGTGGAACGCAGATTGCCGCCAACCTGACATACGAGGAACGCTTGCAACTGCTGGTATTCTTGGTAGAAATTGCCAAAAGCGACGGACACGTCTGCAACGAGGAGATAGAAGCCTTGAAAGAAGTGGCCATGTACATGGGACTATCCGTCAAGGAAGTGGAATCCATGCTTAACCTAGGCGGTAGCTCACTGAACGAGGCCTACAAAGTACTTGAAATTGAACCCACTGCCACCAATGACGAAGTGCGTGCCGCTTACCGCCGCCTAGCCTTGAAACACCATCCCGACCGGGTGGCAACGCTGGGCGAAGACATCAAGAAAGCCGCAGAAGAGAAGTTCCAAAGCATCAACAATGCCAAAGAACAGATATACAAGGCACGAGGTATGAAATGACGTACCTCGCTCCTTGCCTTGTGGACAGCATCATGACGTTTATAAACATTCTATATTAACATCAACCCACACACTTATGAAGAAAACCCTTGCAATCCTTGCACTAGGCCTTACTGCCATTGCCGGACATGCCGCCACGCCGCTCTGGATGCGCGATGTGCAAATCTCTCCCGACGGTACGGAAATCGCATTCTGCTACAAAGGAGACATCTACAAGGTGCCCGCCAAAGGTGGAACCGCCACACAGCTTACTACCCAAGAGAGCTACGAATGTACCCCCATATGGTCACCGGACGGCAAACAGATTGCCTTTGCCAGCGACAGATACGGCAACTTCGACGTATTCGTGATGCCGGCAGACGGCGGAACCGCCCAACGGCTCACTACCCACTCCACCGGTGAGATACCCTCCACATTCACTCCGGACGGAAAGTATATCTTGTTTTCCGCATCCATCCAGGACCCGGCAAGCAGCGCTCTTTTCCCCACTTCGGCCATGACCGAGCTTTACAAAGTACCTGCAACGGGAGGGCGTACGGAGCAAGTGCTGGGCACCCCTGCCGAAGCGGTCTGCTTCGACAAGGCGGGCCATCAGTTCCTCTACCAAGACCGCAAGGGATTTGAAGATGAATGGAGAAAGCACCACACCTCCTCCATCACCCGCGACATCTGGCTGTATGATGCAAAGACGGGTATCCATACCAACCTCACCGACCGCGCGGGCGAAGACCGCAACCCGGTGTTGTCACCCGACGGAAGAACGGTTTACTTTTTGAGTGAGAGAAACGGCGGCTCATTCAACGTGTATGCCTTCCCGCTGGCACAGCCCCGAGAGGTGAAGCCCATCACCAGCTTCAAGACACATCCCGTGCGCTTCCTCTCCATGAGTGACGGCGGGACGTTGTGCTACAGTTACGACGGCGAAATCTATACCCAGCAGCCGGATGCCACCCCGAAGAAAGTCGCCATAGAACTGGTGCGCGATGACCGGCCGCAATTCGCCAACCTGCAGTCTTCCGACGGAGCCACCTCTGCCGTTGTGTCCCCGGACGGAAAACAGATTGCCTTCACGCTGCGCGGAGAAGTCTTTGTCACTTCGGCAGACTATGCCACTACCAAGCAGGTGACGCACACACCGGCACGCGAAGCGGGCCTCTCCTTTGCGACGGACAACCGCACCCTGGCCTACGCCAGCGAGCGAGGCGGCAACTGGCAGCTCTACCTTGCCAAGATAGCCCGCAAGGAAGACCCTAACTTCCCGAACGCCACGCTGATTGAAGAAGAAGTGCTGCTGCCCTCCACCACCGTGGAACGTGCCTATCCGCAATTCTCGCCCGACGGCAAGGAACTCGCCTTTATCGAAGACCGCATCCGGCTGATGGTGCTCAATCTGGAGACGAAGAAGGTGCGCCAGATTACGGACGGCTCCACCTGGTACAGCACCGGCGGAGGATTTGACTACGCATGGTCGCCGGACGGTAAATGGTTTACACTTGAGTTCACGGGTAACAAGCACGACCCCTACTCCGACATCGGCCTGGTCAGCGCAGAGGGAGGCAAAGACATCATCAACCTCACCAATAGCGGCTACATGAGCGGCTATCCCCACTTTGCGCTGGACGGCAACGCCATCCTTTTCACCACCGAACGCTACGGCATGCGTGCCCATGCCTCATGGGGCTCGCTGAACGACGCCATGCTCGTCTTCCTCAACCAAGACGCCTACGACAAATACTGCCTGAGCAAAGAAGACTACGAACTGCGCAAGGAGCTGGAGAAGGAACAAAAGAAGTCTGCCGGAAAAGACACCCCCCAAGACAAAAACAAGGATAAAAAGAAGAAAGACGACAAGAAAGACAGCAATGCTGACGAAAAAGATGACCAGCCGAAAGACATCGTCGTAGAGCTGAAAGGCATCGAAGACCGTGTGGTGCGCCTCACCCCGAATTCTTCCGACATGGGCAGCACCATCATCTCCAAGGATGGCGAGACACTCTACTACCTGGCAGCCTTCGAAGGCGGCTACGACCTCTGGAAGATGAATCTGCGCAAGAAAGAGACCCGCCTGCTGCACAAGATGGATGCCGGATGGGCGGACATGCAGCTGGACAAGGACGGCAAGAGCCTCTTCCTGCTGGGTAGCCACAAGATGCAGAAAATGGACACTTCATCCGACGCGCTGACCCCCATCACCTTCCAGGTAGATGCCAAGATGGACCTGGCTGCGGAGCGCGAATACATGTTCGACCACGTGTACCGCCAACAGCAGAAGCGATTCTACAATACCAATATGCACGGAGTGGACTGGGACAAGATGACCGCCGCCTATCGCCGCTTCCTGCCCCATATCGACAACAATTATGACTTTGCCGAACTGCTGAGCGAATGGCTGGGCGAGCTGAACGTATCTCACACCGGCGGCCGTTTCTATCCCAAAGGGCAATCCGAACCTACTGCCAGCCTGGGACTGTTCTTCGACTGGAACTACACGGGCAAGGGCATGCTCATTGCCGAAGTAGTGGAGAAAGGCCCCTTCGACACAGCCAACACCCGGGTGAAAGCCGGCACAGTCATCGAAAAGATAGACGGCGTGGAAATCACCCCCGATGCGGACTATTACACGCTGCTCAACAACAAGGCACGGAAGAAAACACTTGTTTCTCTCTTCGACCCGCAGACCAAGGAGCACTGGGAAGAGGTCATTATCCCCATTACGAACGGTGCGTTCAGCGATTTACTCTACAGCCGCTGGGTGAAACAGCGTGCGGCAGACGTTGACCGATGGTCGGGTGGCCGATTGGGTTACGTGCACATCGAGTCTATGGGAGACGACAGTTTCCGTTCCGTCTACTCGGACATCCTGGGAAAATACAACAACCGCGAAAGCATCGTCATCGACACCCGTTTCAATGGCGGTGGACGCTTGCACGAGGATATAGAAATACTTTTCAGTGGACAAAAATACTTCACCCAAGTGGTGTGCGGTCGCGAGACGTGCGACATGCCCAGCCGCCGCTGGAACAAACCCTCCATCATGGTGATGTGCGAGGCCAACTACTCCAATGCGCACGGCACGCCGTGGGTTTACAGCCACCGCGGACTGGGCAAGCTGGTAGGCATGCCCGTGCCGGGAACCATGACCAGCGTGTCGTGGGAACGCCTGCAAGACCCGTCATTGGTATTCGGCATCCCCGTCGTGGGCTACCGCCTGTCGGACGGCAGCTATCTGGAGAACTCGCAGCTGGAGCCGGACATCAAAGTAGCCAATTCACCCGAGACCATCGTGAAGGGAGAAGACACACAGCTGAAAGCTGCCGTAGAGGAACTGCTGAAGGAACTCGAAAAATAAGTACCGCCCTGCCCCACGCAGGAATACCGGTCATATAGGCCGATATATATATTAAGATGATGTGTCAAAACGGTTGATGGCACATCATCTTTTTTTATATGCCACAAGGAAGCAATACTTTTTCTATCTCACTTTTTTGCACTATCTTTGTGACATAAATTCCTAACTCTTTAACTGATTATGTTTGCTGACTTGTTAAACTCCTCCTATTTCGCGCTCTTTCTCATTGTGGCTTTAGGCTTCATGTTGGGAAGAATCAAGATTAAAGGGCTTTCGCTCGACGTCTCCGCCGTCATCTTCATTGCCCTGCTGTTCGGACACTTCGGTGTCATCATCCCCAAAGAATTAGGAAACTTCGGACTGGTGCTCTTCATCTTCACCATCGGCATCCAGGCCGGTCCCGGATTTTTCGACTCCTTCCGGAGCAAGGGCAAGACGCTTATCATCATCACCCTGCTCATCATCTGCTCCGCCGCCCTGACGGCAGTAGGACTGAAATATGCCTTCGACATCGATACTCCCAGTGTCGTGGGACTGATAGCCGGTGCCCTGACCAGTACGCCGGGACTCGCCGTTGCCATTGACAGCACCCATTCCCCACTGGCATCCATCGCTTACGGTATTGCCTATCCTTTCGGCGTTATCGGCGTGATTCTCTTCGTTAAGCTGCTGCCCCGTATCATGCGCATCGACCTCGACAAGGAGGCGCGCCGGTTGGAGAAGGAACGCCGCAGCCAGTTCCCGGAACTGACAACCTGTCTGTTCCGCGTAACCAACCCCGCCGTCTTCGACCGGAGCCTGATGCAAATCAATGCGCGCGCCATGACCGGAGCCGTCATCTCACGCCACAAGCACAACGAGCAGATAGCCATCCCCACCGCCCAGACCATCCTGCACGAGGGAGACTACATACAAGCCGTGGGTAGCGAAGAGGCCTTAAACCAGCTCGCCGTCCTCATGGGCGAACGCGAAGAAGGCGAACTGCCACTCGTAGACATGCAGGAGATTGAATCCCTGCTGCTCACCAAGAAGGATATGATAAACAAGCAGCTGGGCGACCTCAACCTGATGAAGAACTTCGGCTGCACCGTCACCCGCATCCGCCGAAGCGGCATCGACCTCTCCCCCTCGCCCGACCTCGCCCTGAAATTCGGCGACAAGCTGATGGTGGTGGGCGAGAAGGACGGCATCAAGGGAGTGGCACGCCTGCTGGGCAACGACACCAAGCAACTGTCCGACACCGACTTCTTCCCCATCGCCCTGGGCATCGTGCTGGGCGTGCTCTTCGGCAAGCTCAACATCTCCTTCTCGGACAGTCTGTCGTTCTCTCCGGGACTGACGGGAGGCATCCTGATGGTCGCCTTGTTCCTGAGCGCCATCGGAAAGACCGGCCCCATTCTGTGGTCCATGTCCGGCCCTGCCAACCAACTGCTGCGCCAGCTGGGACTGCTGCTCTTCCTTGCCGAAGTAGGGACATCGGCAGGACGGAATCTGATGGCCACGTTCCAGGAAAGCGGCTGGCTCTTGTTCGGCGTAGGCGCCGCCATCACGCTGGTGCCCATGCTGGTGGCAGTATGCGTAGGCCTGTTCGTGTTCAAGATAAACATTCTCGACCTGCTGGGCACCATCACCGGTGGCATGACCAGTACGCCCGGCCTTGCCGCCGCCGACTCCATGACGGACAGCAACATACCGAGCGTGGCCTATGCCACGGTATATCCCATTGCCATGGTGTTCCTCATTCTGATAATCCAGG
>OGIK01002447.1_pt1 | contig 11633 bp, 10 predicted proteins | sample 1571781 | NCBI WGS metagenome assembly OGIK01 (sample SAMEA2581956, study PRJEB24529) | metagenome | biome: Human gut stool | place: China | collected 2011
CGAAACAGTCCGGTGGACTGTTTCGGAAGCACACTACACAGCTAAATTATAGTTTATCGCCACCCCACTCACCATAATCCACCACAAAAAAGTCCCCCCGGTCACCCGAGGGGAGCTTCTATGCACTTAAAGAGCAGAAATTACTTGAGCTCTGCGAAGTACTTGATGGTTCTAACCATCTGAGAGGTGTAGGAGTTCTCGTTATCATACCAAGAAACAACCTGAACCTCATAGAGATCGTCAGCGATCTTAGCTACCATTGTCTGTGTAGCGTCGAACAGGGAACCGAATCTCATACCGATAACATCGGAAGAAACGATCTGATCCTCGTTGTAGCCGAAGGACTCGGAAGCAGCAGCCTTCATAGCAGCGTTGATGCCTTCCTTGGTAACGTCTGCGCCCTTAACAACAGCGGTAAGGATAGTGGTGGAACCTGTGGGAACAGGAACACGCTGTGCAGAACCGATGAGCTTGCCGTTGAGCTCGGGGATAACCAGACCGATTGCCTTAGCAGCACCGGTGGAGTTCGGAACGATGTTAGCTGCGCCAGCTCTTGCTCTTCTCAGGTCGCCCTTTCTGTGAGGACCATCGAGGATCATCTGGTCGCCGGTGTAAGCGTGGATTGTGCTCATGATACCGGACTGGATAGGAGCATAATCGTTCAGTGCCTTAGCCATAGGAGCAAGGCAGTTAGTGGTGCAGGAAGCAGCGGAAATGATCTTGTCGTCAGCGGACAGGGTCTTCTCGTTAACGGAGAAAACGATGGTCTTGAGATCGTTGCCTGCCGGAGCAGAGATAACTACCTTCTTAGCGCCTGCGTCAATGTGAGCCTGGGACTTGTCCTTGGAGCAGTAGAAACCTGTGCACTCGAGAACAACGTCAACGCCGATCTTGCCCCAAGGAAGATCCTTAGCGTCCTTCTCAGCGTAGATTGTCAGGGTCTTGCCGTCAACAGTGATGGTACCCTTCTCATCATCAGCGGTAACGGTGTGAAGATTCTCACCGATCTTGCCGCAGTAGCCGCCCTGAGCGGTATCGTACTTGAGGAGCTGAGCAAGCATAGAGGGCTTGGTCAGGTCGTTGATAGCTACTACATCGTAGCCCTTAGCGCCGAACATCTGTCTGAATGCGAGGCGTCCGATACGGCCAAAGCCGTTAATTGCAACTTTAACATCTGCCATTGGAATATTCCTCCTGAGAAATAATTATTTGCTCCGACTGGCGAAGCAGCAGACACACCCAGACGGGTATATCATTACATATTTATTATACTAAAAATCTGTAATTTTATCAAGATGTTTGAGGAAAATTAATTGCAGACTTTCTTAAAAAAATGCCAAGTTTTTTTGTGCATTTCGCCGAAACAGCGAACCTCGTCACCCGCAAAAACGTTCAATCGGAGCCGTGGAACTTCTTCACGAACCATATCGAGTTCATATCCGCCACGGAGAATTCCCGGTGGTTCAGGTACTCCAGGCAGCCCGCCGGAGTGGTGAACTCGAACCGCAGCTTGTAGGAGTACAGCGCCTGCACGTCGTAGCCGAGCGCCTTGTTGAGCTTGTTGCTTCCGTACTTCCCGTCGCCGAGGAGCGGATGCCCCACATGCGCGAAATGCGCGCGTATCTGGTGAGTCCGCCCGGTCAGCAGGTCGACCTCCAGAAGAGAGTTCCCGCCCCGGGTCTCGAGCACGCGGTACTTCGTGAGTATCGTGCGGTTCTGCGGGGTCTTGCGGTCGGAGACGATCACGCGGTTCTCGTCTGACAGCTTCTCAAGGTAGGCGGTCAGCGTGTCGGCGCGCTTCGGAAGCTCCCCCTGCACAACGCAGAGGTACAGCTTGACAAGCTCCCTGTCGCGTATTTTCTGGTTGAGCACCCGCAGCGACTCCGCGTTCTTCGCGGCTATGACTATCCCGCCGGTGTTGCGGTCGATACGGTTGCACAGCGCCGGAACAAAGCTCTGCTCGCTCTCCGGGTCGTACTCCCCCTGCTTCCAGAGGCAGCATTTTATGCGGTTTATCAGCGTGTCGGAGGTGTTGTCGTTGTCCTCGTGTACCACCATTCCGACCGGCTTGTCGCACAGAAGTATATTTTCGTCCTCGTATATCACGTCTATCTCCGGCGGAACCTCCCGGAAATCCGCGGTCTTTTCCCTGCCTCCGGTGTCAAGCAGCTCGTCGCTCAGGTAAAACCGGAACACGTCCCCCTCGCTGAGCTTCACGTTCGGTTCGGTTCTGGCTCCGTTGAGCTTTATGCGTTTCTTGCGCATCAGCTTGCAGATAAGCGGCAGCGACAGGTTCGGGTAGGCTTTGGTGAGGAACCTGTCGGCGCGCTGCCCGGCGTCGTTTTTGGTTACTGTTATCTCGGTCATAATTTCCTCTCAGTGAATTGATGTTTCTATTATACCCCCTCCGACCCGGCTTGTCAAGCGAACCGGAAATAAAAACGGCGGCTCATCGGAACCGCCGTGATTTATTTAACCTATAGGCTTCCCGCAGAACGGGCAGAACTTCGCGCCGGGCTTCACTGCGTTTCCGCAGTATGTACAGAACGCGGAAGCGGAGTTCGCTTTCGGCTGAGCGGGAACGGGCTGGGGCGCAGGTGCGGGAATCGGTGCGGGAGCAGGCACAGGCTCGGGAACCGGCGCGGGAGCGGGCACAGGCTCGGGAATCGGCATAGGAGCAGGCACAGGCTCGGGAATCGGCGCGGGAGCAGGCACAGGCTCGGGAATCGGCATAGGAGCAGGCACAGGCTCGGGAATCGGCGTGGGAGCAGGCACAGGCTCGGGAATCGGTGTGGGAGCAGGCACAGGCTCGGGAATCGGCATAGGAGCGGGCACAGGCTCAACAGGAGTCGGAACCGCGTTCACAGGCTGAACCGGAACCGGCTGAACAGGCTGAACGCTCTGAACAGGCTGCGCTGCCTGGGCATTCGGCTGATACTGTGGGTGCTGAGTCTGCTGGGGCTGCTGATAAGGAATAGTCGGCAGCTTCGGCTCAAATGCGGACTGGCTGTCCTTCGGCTCGTCTGCGGTGTTGTTGTCGGTATCGATCCCGGCGTTCTTTCTCACCGCGAGAACGGTCTCAAACAGAATGCGCAGAACGACGTTTCCAACGATGACGTACTTGAATATAGCGCCGAATCCGTCGATGGTGGTGATGCACTTCGCAATGCCTATAAACACAAGGAACGCCGCCAGGGAGTAGTAGGTTATCTTCACGATGCAAAGCGGCAGGAAGCGCTGACCGTTCGCGTACTGCATGAATTTGCCCGCGGACGGATCCTTCGCCTTCGGACCGAAAACCTTCCAGTAAAGCAGGATCCCCGCCGCGACTGAAATAACAAGTCCAAGGATAGTAAGCAGGAGATTCGCGATCATGCCGCCGCTCAGGGCTGCGTAGATATCAAACATAGCGTGTACCTCGTTTCATTTGATTTTTCGGCGTGTGCCGTAAGGTCACCTCTAAAAACCTTGTTTGAGTGAAAATGTGTATAGCACACCGACTGCTTCTTCAAACCTCCTCGTAAGGCATACAGCCTTACTTCGTCGGCTTTCATCGCATTCGGCGCACTCTACCCATTTTCCCTTTTCAAACCGGTTTTTAGAGGTTCCCATAATAGAATTATAACATAATTATACGACAAATGCAACAATATTTGTTATATTTTTTCAGAAATATCAAACGGAGTTGTCTGGTAAACGAAGTAGTTCAGCCAGTTGGTGTAGATGAGCGTGGAATGCGCCCTCCACTTGAGCACGGGCTGCTTCGCGGGGTCGTCGTCCGGGAAGTAGTGCGCGGGAATCTTCGGGTTCAGACCCTTTTCAAGGTCGCGCTTGTACTCCAGAGCCAGGGTGTCCGCGTCGTACTCGGAATGCCCTGTTATGAAGAACTGGCGGCTGTCCTCGCTGCAAACGGCATACACGCCCGCCTCGTCGGAAACCGCCATCACCTTGAGCTGCGGCACCTTCTCGATGTCCTCGCGGCGAACCTCGGTATGGCGTGAATGCGGCGCCCAGAACTCGCTGTCGAACCCTCGGAACAGTCTTGATTTCGGTGTGAGCAGAGTGTGCCTGAACACGCCGGAGAGCTTTTCCGGGAGCGGGTACTTAGGAATGCCGTAGTGGTAGTACAGAGCCGCCTGAGCCGCCCAGCAGATGTGGAACGTGGAATGCACATGGGTTTTCGTCCAGTCCATTATTTTGCAAATCTCCTCCCAGTAGTCGACCTCCTCAAACGGAAGGTGCTCCACCGGAGCGCCGGTGATTATGAACCCGTCAAAGTTCATGTCCTTTATCTCGTCGAAGGTCTTGTAGAAGTTCAACAGGTGCTCATGTGAGGTGTTCTTGCTGGTGTAGGTTGAGGTCTGCACGAGAGTCACCTCGATTTGCAGCGGAGTATTAGACAGGCTGCGGAGTATCTGCGTTTCAGTCGCGACCTTGGTCGGCATGAGGTTCAGTATGCCTATCTTCAGCGGACGTATGTCCTGGTGGAGCGCGCGGTGCTCCGTCATGATGAATATATGCTCGTTTTCAAGTATCGACTGCGCAGGCAGTCCGTCGGCTATTTTTACTGGCATTTTTTATTCCTTTCCCATTGCGTATCCTTTGATACAGCCGTATGATACAACCGTAGAACGCGGCATTTTTTATAATATGAATCTATTATAGCTCAACGCGCTGTTTTTGTCAAGTTTGCGCCGCACCCGCTGAATAGTACGGAAAACCCCGGGAAGCCGAGCCTCCCGGGGTCTGTATCATTCGATGTTCTGAATCTGCTCGCGTATCTTTTCTATCTCGCTCTTCTGGTCGACGACTATGCGCGTTACCTCGATGTCCTGCACCTTGGAGCCTATGGTGTTGGTCTCGCGGTTCATCTCCTGCACCAGGAAGTCAAGCTTCCTGCCCACAGGCTCGCCGGATTCCAGCATTGTGCGAAACTGCGCGATGTGGCTGCGCAGGCGTACCGTTTCCTCGTCCACGGCGGTCTTTTCGGAGAATATCCCCGCCTCCATGAGTATGCGGTTTTCGTCGATGTTCGTGGAGCTCAGCACCTCGCACATCTTGTCGTAGAGCCGACTGCGGTAGTCCTCCACCATCTGCGGGGAGCGCGTTTCTACTACGCCGACCCACTCCTCGATTTTATCCAGGCGCGACATTACGTCCCGCTTCATGCGCTCGCCCTCGGCTTCACGCATCGCGATGAAGTGCTCCAGAGCCTCCTCCGCCGCCGACTTCACGTCAGCCCAGAGCTGCTCCTCGTCGGTCTCGGTCTTTACTACGGTGAACGCGTCCGGGATACGCAGGATATCCGACAGCGAAAGGCCGTCGTTCAGCGAATACTCCTCCTTAACGGAGCGCAGCGCGTCAACGTATTCCTTTACTATTTCCTTATTTATAGTTATCTTCTCGTCCGCGGCCTCAACGTTGTTCACCAGCACGGATATCTCCACCTTGCCGCGGTTTATCCTGCCCTGGAGCAGGCTCTTGAGCTTCTCCTCGATGTAGCCCAGGCTGCGCGGGAGCCGCGAGCTGAACTCGTAATACCGATGATTCACCGCGCGTATCTCTACGGTGATATCCCTGCCGTTAAGTACCTGATGACCTCTGCCGAAGCCTGTCATGCTCTTTATCATGTTACTGTCCTTTCGACCTGTTGAACCCTACTGCTGTCAGATGTGCGCCAGACCCTTGTCCAGCATGTACTGCGCCGCGTGCATGATACCCGCCTTTCCCGTCGGGAACGTAAGCCCGCCCTGGAGCCATACAGCATACGGCTCACGCAGCGGAGCGTCCGCTGAAAGCTCGATGGAAGCGCCCATCGTAAAGGCTCCAGCCGCCATTATGACCTGGCTGTCGTAGCCCGGCATGTCCCACGGCTCCGGGGAAGCGAAGCTGTCCACCGGGGAGCCGGCCTGAATGCCCTGGCAGAACGCGATGAGCTGCTTCTCGCCGCCGAGCTTCAGCGCCTCGATGATGTCGGTGCGCTTCTCGCTGTACTTCGGGAACGCCTCGAAGCCGAGAAGCTCCGCCAGAGCCGCCGCAAACGCCGCAGTCTTGAGCGCCGCGCATACCGCTTCCGGCGCGTGGAATATTCCAAGGTACATTCCGCGGAGCTGATTCAGGCTCGCGCCGACCTCCTTGCCAGTGCCCGGAGTGGTCAGCCTGAACGCGCACAGCTCCACGAGGTCTGCCCTGCCCGCGATGTAGCCGCCGGTCTCCGCGATTCCGCCGCCGAGATTCTTGATAAGACTGCCCGCGATGAGGTCGGCGCCGACTGAAACCGGCTCCTTTTCCTCGACCAGCTCACCGTAGCAGTTGTCGGTGAATATCACGCAGTCCGGATTAACGCTGCGGACTGCCTCGCATATCTTCGCGATGACCTCAATGCTCAGCGACGGGCGCAGGGAATATCCCCTGGAGCGCTGGATATAAGCCATCCTGCAGGTTCCCGCGCGGCTCTTTATGCCGTCGTAGTCCGGGGTGCCGTCCGGCAGGAGGTCGACCTTGCCGAACTTCACGCCGAAATCCTTCAGTGAACCTATCCCATCGCCGGAAATTACGCCCTGCATGGTGTCGTAGGGGTCGCCGGTGACGGAAAGCAGCTCGTCCCCGGGGCGGAGGATACCGAACAGCGCGGTGGTTATCGCGTGGGTGCCGTTCACGAAATTGTGGCGCACCAGGGCGTCCTCGGCGCCGAGTATCTGCGCGAAGACCGCGTCCAGCTTGTCCCTGCCGTCGTCGCCGTAGCCGTAGCCGTTAGTCCCCTTCATGTGGATATCGCTTATCCTGTTGTCGATGAACGCCTTTAAAACGCGCTCGCCGTTGTATTCCGCCATGCGGTCGAACTCGGCAAACTGCGGAGCGCACAGCTCCATTGCCTTTTTTCCTGCTTCCACCAGTTCCGGTGAATAATCGAAGAATGCCATTTTATCTATCCTTTCAAGCCCGGGAGCCTTCCCGGAATACAATTAACGCATACATTTTTATTTTACACTTTTTTAGGGGTTATGTCAACACCTAAATGTGAAAAATTCAGAAATTCTGACGCTCTGAAATAAGGATTGACTTTTTCAGGAAAAGCGGGTATAATAGAAAGACCAAAGGAGGGTGATATATGAAAAAAAGAATCGCGATACTATCTGCGCTGCTTCTGATGACAGGCTGCACCGGGAACGTCACACCGCCAGGGAGCCAGCCGAGCCAGTCCAGCCAAATCAGCCAAACCAGCCAAACCAGCCAGCCGAGCCAGTCCAGTCAAACCAGCCAGTCCGAGCAGTCCGTAACTGCGCCGAAGGAGTCCACGCCGGAAAGCTCCGCACAGGCGGAAGCCACCGCCGAACCGCCGAGCACCGAGCCCGTAAATACCGCGGAGCCTCCGGAAACCATGCCGACCGGGGAGCTTCCCGGAACCGGAACGGCTGAGAGCCTTCCGGTAAAGGCGCAGTACCTTGAGGACGTGCCGGAGCTTGGTGAGCACGACACATTCAGTCAGGCCGACGGAACCGAGGTCAGCGAATCAGCCGTAAAGGTGGTATTCTCCGCAGAAAGCACGGTCAGCGACTTCAGGCTGCTGTCGATAGCAATGCAGGACATCGACGAGAACGGGATCTTCACGTTCTCCGCCGAGGAGCTGTACTCGCAGCCCGAGCTTACGCCGGAGCGCCCGCTGGAAGCGGATCTGGTTTTCCTGGGAGATATCCCGAACAACGGAATATCCTTCACCGACGCCGATGGGAACGTAAAGTACTTCTCCGTGGATATGAGCGGCATGGACGGTTCCCTGATACTCTGGGAGATAACCGTAATATGAAAAAATCCCGCAGCCATACGGCTGCGGGATCTTAATTTGTTGAACTATCAGAGGTTGGCAGAGACGTCAGAATCACGCAGCGTGAAGTTCCCTATAAGGCCCTTCATCGTTGCAGCCTGCGCCGAAAGCTCCTCGGAAGCCGCAGCGGATTCCTCCGCAGTCGCGGAGTTCGTCTGGACTACGTTGGAGATCTGATCGATTCCTATAGAAATCTGCTTGATGGAATCCGCAGCCTCCTTTGTGGAATCGGAGATCTTGTTGTTGATCTCCTCGACCTTTGCAGAGGATTCTACAACCGCCGTCATCATCGCGGCTGCTTCGTTCACGATGGCGCTGCCGTTCTCAATTGCGGAAACGGTGCCTTCGATCATGTTCGTGGTGTTCTGTGCAGCCTCGCCGGACTTGGCGGCAAGGTTGCGCACCTCGTCAGCCACGACCGCGAAGCCCTTTCCGGCTTCACCCGCACGCGCGGCTTCTATCGCCGCGTTCAGCGCGAGTATATTCGTCTGGAACGCGATGTCCTCGATGGTCTTGATAATGTTCTTGGTCTCTGCGGAGGAATTCTTGATCTCCTCCATTGCGCTGATGAGGTTCTCCATCTTCGCAGAGGTGTCGCCGAGCTTCTCGGCGGCTTCCTTTGTGCATTTGCTTGCATCTTCTGCGTCCTTGGAATTTTCGTGTATCATTTCGGATACCACGTTGATGGTCGCAGCCAGCTCCTCAACGGAGGAAGCCTGTTCGGTAGCGCCCTGTGACAGCGCCTGCGCGCCTGAGGAAACCTGTTCGGAGCCTGCCGCAACCTGGTCGGCGGCGGTGCTTATCTCGGACATGGTTGCGCTGAGCTTGTGGTTGATATCGCGGACATAGTGGAGCAGCTTCTGGCAGTCGCCGACATAGAACTTTTCATTCTCAGCAGTATGTACGTTCAGGTTGCCGGTGGACATTGACTCGAGAATGCGCCCGATATCGCTGATAATGTTGTTGAGGTTGCTGACGACCGTCTTTGTCGCCTCGGAGAGACGTCCGGTCTCGTCCTTGGAATGAACCTCGGGAACCGGGCTTGTGAGGTCTCCCACGGCGAGCTTCTCGATACGCTCGGTGCATGCTCTTACGGAGGAACCAATCTTTCTGCCGAGGCAAACGGAGATGAACGCTGAAACGACGCATGCAGCAATAAGAAGGATCACGGTCATCACAATAGCGCGGGATGTAGAGTCCATAAAGTCGCCGGTGGGAGCGTAAACTGCAAGCGACCAGCCGTTTGAATCCTGGATCGGGGCATAGGAAAGGAACTTGCTTACGCCGTTGAGCGTGTACCGCGCAACGCCGGATTCGCCTGCACGCATGCTCTCGTGCGCCTTTGCAAGCGTCTTGTATCCGGCCTGACCGGAGGTGTCCGCAGCCGCAAGCTGTTCGATGTTCTCGCCGCGCTTTACAAGATCGCTGTCGAGGTCGGCGATGGTGTTGCCGTTCTTGTCGATTATGTAGGCTCCGCAGTTATCGCTGACCTTTATGCTTCTCACGATATCGTTGAGGAATTCGGGATCAGGAACGATGGTAATGCAGCCCACTGTTTCGCCGTCGGTAATGCCGTTTTTCCAGATAGGAGCCGCGATTATGATCATCAGTTCGCCGGTCACTCTGGAAACGATAGGCTCGGTTACGGTGACATTTCCTTTCATCGCGTTCTGGAAGTACTCGCGGTCGGAATAGTTGTTGCCGTCGAAGCTTTCCCCGTTAGGCTTGATGATGTTGCATTTCTGCAGTTCGTGACGCTCAATGATCTGCTGAACTATTTCGCTGAGTTCGCTGTCGCTGGTCGACGAGTCTGAGAGCTGGGACATTGTGCCAAGCTCCCTTGCAATGTTGGTATAGGAACGCATCTCCCAGTATGCGCGCTCCGCCGCGACCTGCGCCGAAGCGGTCATGCTGCTGTTTACCAGATTTACGGTACTGTTGTAGATCATGATGCAGGCAAATCCGCCAAGCGTGAACAGCGAAATTGCAACTGTAAGGATACAGCTTACCAGTATCCTCATACCGATAGATTTCATAGAAAACCCTCCCTGTTATTTTGCTGCGCCGCGCAGGTGTCATTCGGATCATACGGCGCTGCATATCACACCGCGAGCCGAACATTTGAACATTTATAGAAAATGCCCTGCCGTGATGTAAATTTCTTGAATTAATAATACCACAAAAATCATGGTAAATCAAGCGGTTTTTCGCACATTTTCCGACAATCTGGCGATTTTTGTAGATACTATATAACGAAGGGGCTGCATAGAGGTTCACATTATACAAACACGAACTGCACCAGCAGCATGTAGATAACCGTCCCGGCGGCGATGGACAGCAGCATGCTGCGCTTCCACAGGTGAATTCCGACCGTGGCGGCTCCTGCGATAAGCTCCGGGAGACCCCAGCTATACTCCGTCACGGAAACGCTGCGCAGGCAGTAGACGATGAGCATTCCGAAAATTGCGCCGGGGAGCACCTTCCCGAGGTACTGTATGGATTTCGGCGTAGGCTTGTCCTGCCGGAACACCAGGAACGGCAGGAAACGCATTGCCATCGTCCCGAGGGTGCACATCGCGATGGTGATTATCTGTTCGGCGATGGTCACTTTTCCTCACCTGCCTTCCGCCCGACGGACTTCCTGAACGCGGTGAGAAGCAGCAGTATGCATATCATCGTGGGTATCATGAAGTTATCCTTGCCGAATATCAGCAGGCAGGCAGCGCTGCTCGCCAGACCCGCCCATTCGCTGAAATGGCGCTTCTCCTTGAGCCACTGCTCCAGGAATATCACGATGAACATTGCTGTCATCACGAAATCCAGACCCTTCGTGTCGAAGGTGATGAGATTCCCGAGCAGACCTCCCAGTGTGGCTCCGCCGACCCAGTAGAGCTGGTTGAGCAGCGTTACGAAGAAGTAGAACCAGCCGCGGTCGCAGTCCTCGGGGATCTCAGCGGTGCAGTTTATGCTGAACGTTTCGTCGCACATGCCGTAGATGAGGTAGAATTTCTTCCAGCCCATGTCCTTGAACTTGTCCAGCATGGAAATTCCGTAGAACAGGTGCCGCGCCTGTATCATCAGCGACACCATCAGCACCTGGAGCGGCGCGAACGGCGAAAGCAGCATCTGCGCCGCGAGGAACTCCAGACTGCCGCCGAAAATCACCGCCGCCATTATCATCGGGTAAACAAAGCTGAACCCGGAAACGTTCATGTAGATACCGTAAGCCATTCCTAGAAACAGGAACCCCGCAAATATCGGTATAGTGCAGGGAAACGCCGCCCTGAACGACCTCGTTATAATGCCCTTGTTATTTTCCATGTCGTGTAGTGCCTCCATTCCGAACAGCTATGTATTATATCATATTACTGTGTTTTTTGCAAGAGAAGATAAGGAATTCCCGCCAGTATATGTAAGTATTCCGGGTCGTTTATACCTGTGCGGCGCGGTAAATAGTACTTTACAATCCGCGCAGAATATGTTATAATAAGTTATATTATGTTCGGAAAAGGGGAACCATTTATGAAAAAGCTGACCCGCCTTAAATGTCTATCGAGCCTTATCCTGGCTCTGGCGGCGGCGCTGTCGCTGACGGCATGCTCCGCCGATACGGCTTCCGGGGTATTCCCGGAGCTGTCGCAGATAGTCGGCGAGATAATACAGACCGCAGAGGAAAGCTCCCCGGTAACGCGGGAGTTCTTCCAGACCCAGGAGCCGGAGGAGCAGTCCGCAAAGCCTGAGCGCCCTGACGTTCCGCAGACCCCCGGCGAGGGGCAGGTTGGCTTCCCGCAGACCGATGAGGAGTCCG
>OGIK01002451.1_pt1 | contig 11614 bp, 9 predicted proteins | sample 1571781 | NCBI WGS metagenome assembly OGIK01 (sample SAMEA2581956, study PRJEB24529) | metagenome | biome: Human gut stool | place: China | collected 2011
AAGGCTCAATATCCTCGCAGGAATCATCGAAGAAAGAAATGACTTTATAAGGGTGGGAAACCAATTCCTAAAAGAAATAGAAATGGGGTCTAAAAATGCCCTTATAAAAAAAAGGATTATCACCTATTATATATATAATGGTAGTTCTACAATTCCTGATCTCTCTAAGGAGTTAGATCTGAGTATCCCTACTGTCACTAAATTAATAGGTGAAATGTTCGATGAAGGTTATATAAATGATTATGGGAAACTGGAAACAAGCGGAGGACGCCACCCGCATCTATACGGTTTGAATCCTCAATCCGGTTACTTTATTGGAGTAGATATAAAAAAATTCTCCATCAATATCGGATTAATCAATTTCAAAGGAGATATGGTAGATCTCAAAATGGATATTCCTTATAATTTTGAGAACTCTTTGGAAGGAATGAACGAGCTTTGTAGCCTTATTCTCAATTTCATCAAGAAACTTTCAATTGACACTGAAAAGATTCTTAATATCAATGTCAATGTATCAGGTCGGGTAAACCCAGAATCCGGATATAGTTTCAGCCAGTTTAATTTTGAAGAACGTCCTCTTGCAGATGTATTAAGTGAAAGACTAGGATATACTGTCACAATCGACAATGATACACGAGCAATGACCTATGGAGAATACATGCAAGGATGCGTTAAAGGAGAAAAAGATATTATTTTCGTAAATGTCAGCTGGGGATTAGGAATCGGAATCATTATAGATGGAAAAATCTACAAAGGAAAATCAGGATTCTCAGGAGAATTTGGGCATATCAGCACATTTGATAATGAAATCATCTGCCACTGTGGAAAGAAAGGTTGTCTGGAAACAGAAGCTTCCGGCTCAGCATTACACCGTACTCTGCTGGAACGAATAAAGAAAGGAGAAAATTCTATTTTATCCGAACGGATTAACATGGAAAACCCATTAACATTAGATGAGATTATAGCAGCAGTAAACAAGGAAGATGTGCTATGCATTGAAATTGTCGAAGAAATCGGGCAAAAATTAGGTAAACAAATTGCCGGTCTTATAAATATCTTTAATCCCGAGTTAGTAATAATCGGAGGAACATTATCTCTAACCGGAGACTACATTACGCAACCTATAAAAACAGCAGTACGAAAATACTCCTTAAACCTCGTGAATAAAGACTCAGTTATCACGACATCCAAGTTAAAAGATAAGGCCGGCATTGTAGGTGCATGCATGCTGGCACGAAGCCGAATGTTTGAAGGTGCTAATTAAACCTCCAACATTCGTTTCATAAACACAGCCGCACCTTCCAAGTCGGAGGGTGCAGGCGCCCATGGCGCAATATCTTCGGGAGGAAGTGGTTTATAAGGGCCACTTTTGATTTCAAAAATCACAGTGCCTGGCTCTAAAGCAATAATACTATGCCAAGTACCGGAAGGAATCTCCACCCCATAAACTCCAGCCGACGGATTTAGGTTAACTTTTTCTATTACATTACCTAAATCATCATAAAAGAAAGTCAACAGACTTCCACGTAATACTACATAAGTCTCCTCTTTATCAGTGTGACGATGAGGAGGAAGATACGTTCCCGGCTCTAATGCGTTAAGCAAGCGATGAATAGGTGAGTCCAATGATTCATGAAAATTATAATTCATACGCAAACGAGAACTCTCTCGTGCTTCATGGGACACACTATCCAACAGTTCTTCTGAAATCAACTTCATCATTACTTCAACAATTGGGCAAACTTTCCTGGAAGGTTTGCCTTATCAGATACTATAGTAAGCTCTTTACCATCAGCATTCACTAAAAATGCCGCTTTTTGAGAAGCTACAACAGAGGTCATATCCTTAAGATCTCCCTCTACAAAAACACAACCGGAGAAAAAAGGAACAATAATTTCCTTTGTCTTTCCATTCCAGTTCACATAAATTGTTTGCATAGGACAATAAGTCTTATATCCGGCAACAGTAAGGTGTTGCATCAATTTACGTTCCAATCTTGGCGCTGTGTACAATACATACCAGCTACGCGAATTTTCATCCATCATCATATCGTTGTTTGCTTTTTCCATCCTTTTAATAAATCCTTTATAAACAATATCCATCCAACACTACCGACACCAGCCAAAAATACGAAACCTATCAGAATCATGGGCTTGCTAGGCTTAGACGGACGCAAAGGAACCGTCGCTGGCTGAACAACAGTATATACCGGAGTAATTTCTTGTACTTTAGCTTTTGCCATCTGTAACTGTTGGGCAACTTGAGTATATACATTATATGCTAAACTCATCTCATTTTGCAAACGCTCCTGCTCAGCACGATAACTTAACAAAATAATATTTTGATTGGTATCTACAAAAGATGCATACTTACTTTGGGCATCCGTATAATTAGCTTTTGCTTCTGTATATAATTTCTCGGTAAAAGCCAAATCATGACGAGCTTTATTAGTTCGATATTCAGTTATATAATTCTGAAGGCGGTGCATTACTGTATCAGTTAATGAAGCAGAAATTAAAGGATCCTGCATTGTTACCGTCAAGGTAGTAACACCTGTCTTCTTATCAACAGAGACAGCAATACGTTTACTTAGCGCTTCGGCAATGTCTGCTTCATCTTTTGTTAATCTAAAAGGATCCAGTGTGCCAGTTCCTTCTACTTCATCATCCTTAAATAAAGAGATGGTCCAACCCAAAACTTTAAAAGGAGCAGAAATAATAGCACCCCACCAAGGAGCACGCTGATGTTCGTCCAAGTAAACATACAGTGTAGTATCTACCTTTTCTTTATCATCTTTGACCTTTACATCAAACAACTCAGTCAGAAACGGAGTAGAACTTACGATATCCGGATAAAGATCCGGATAAAGAGCATCTTCTCCAACAGAAGAGCCCATATTGATTCCAGCCATAGCAGCCAACGCTCCCATGCTACCTCCTGAAGTTTTCCCAGTGCTTTCTGGTGCTAACGTTACACTAGTGGAATATTCTCTGGGAATGCTAAATGCAACAACCAGTCCTATTAACGCAGCATATCCACACGCTTTAAAAACCAATTTTCGCTCTGCCCAAACTTTCTTGGCAAGTTCAATCAAGTCTATTTCCTGTTCCTCTGGTTGTTGAGGAAATGTATTCAGTTTTTTTTCTTCACCCATAATCCAAATTACTTAAAAGCGTTAGCCATAGTTGCTACCATTGCTGCAATTGTAGCAGTTGTACTACTAATACCCAAAATTTCAGCCATCGCCATATGCTTCTTTTCAGCCTTGCTGGGAACGATAATTTCACATCCCGGTTCTATAGCACTGGCATTTCTTGCCTTCAGACGAGATACCGTACCATTCATGTAAACCACATAAACTTTCTTCTTCTTTGCCATATTGCCATAACCACCCGCCTGATTAATGTAGAATTTCAGATTCTTTCCCTTCTGATACACTACGGTATTAGGATACATGACCGAACCACTGATTTTCACAGTATTCACATATTCCGGAATATACAGTACATCTCCCTCACGCAAAACCAAATCAAAATCAGACTTTGGATTGGCTAAAGCTTTCTCCAGATCAATACCTACAGTATAGGTCTCTGACAGATTTAATTTCTGTATAGATATGGAGTCCTTTCCCTCACCATTCTGAGCCATACGGATAGCGTCATTCTGACGACGTCTTTCCTCATCGGACAATTTACGGATTAAACGAGCTCCTTTTACATAAGCATCCGGAGTTACACCACCAGCCTTGCTAACCAAGTCAGACAAGCGCTCATTCTTCTTCAATAAAGAATAGCTACCAGAGAAAAGTACTTCACCAGCAACAACCACATTCTGTTGCCTACGATAAGCAGGACTTCTACGAATATAAACAGCATCAAAGGGCTCTAAATAGAAGTTCTCCGCATTTCCTCCAACAATAAAACCATCTTTTATATCAAAAGTAAATGTTTTACCTAAAACACTACTGAATGAAGTGCTCTTAGGATCTTTAATACGACGAGTTACCTCAACCCTTGTTGTAGCAGCTTCTTCCAACAAACCACCTGCCTGAACAAGTAAATCTTCAATAGTCATATTCTTAGAAAAAAGGAAAGTACCCGGATTAGCAACTTCACCATAAATTGCAACCGTTTCTTCTTCTTTCAGGTCAGTAATACTTGGGATATACAGAATATCATTTTTCTGCAAAGGAATATCAGCAATTGTCCCATTTAATAGTCCTCCTAAATCAATAGCAATGATTTCATGAGACAGGTCTTCATGCTCTCTATCTATAATTACTCTATTCAGGAAAGCATCTCCACGCAATCCTTCAGCTTTCTTTATTAATTGTTTCACCGTATTTACTGTACCGTCTAGTTGATATAAACCGGCACGATAAACAGCACCACGAACTTCTACACGATTTTCAAAACGATCCAGTACAGCATCTATCGTAATCATATCTCCATCATCCAAACGGAAAACAGAGTAATCCATTTCATCTACATTAAAGACCTGATGTTCACGTCCACTCTTACGCACAAGACGAATGGCTTTTTTATAAGCATCACCAGTAAAACCACCTGCATAATTTAATATGGTAGCAACAGTCTCTGTAGGTTTCATCTCATAAAACATCGGTCTTTTGACTTTACCCACAATCTCAACCAGAGACTGATAAGGATCTACAATGATCACGTCACCTTCCTGAAGGCGTATATCATCCTTCATTTTACCTTTCATTATAAAGTCGTAAACATCCAGATCAGCAAAGGTTTTACCATCGCGTACCACTTTAATACTACGTAAACTACCGATACGGTTTACACCACCAGCACGATATAAAGCGTGAAATACAGTGGAAAATGCAGATAAGGTATAAGTTCCCGGTACAGAAACCTCACCCATAATATTAATTTGTATCGTACGAATGTCACCCAATGTCAATTTTATCTCAGAGTTGGGCTCAGTACCTGAAATTCCAGAATAGATCTTAGAAAACTCACGTTGCAAAAAAGAGTTCGCCTCTTTTACAGTCATACCACTAAGATGAACGGGACCTAAACCACGGACTAAAATAGTTCCTTCGGGAGAAATCGTCTGACGAATTGTATTTTCTGAAGCTCCCCAGATATCTATAATAACTTCATCACCCGGGCCTAAACGGTAATTTACCGGAGTAGCCAGATTTGCACTCGGCTCAAAAGAAAGGTTTCTATTAGAAAATAAACTATGACCAAAAATATTGCTTCCCGGTGCTTCAGGAGTAGCTTTCGCATCACGTTTTAAATCAATTATTTCTTTCTGTTCTTCTAATTCTGCTTCTTCATAAGAAGTACCTCTAATAGCTTTCCCGTCTGTCATTAAAGAAGTACGTTCACGAAGTTGAGAGGGTTTGTTTTCTACTCCATCTGCAGCAGTACTATGCTCGGCATATTTTTTTTGTATACGAGCAACCTGTTCTTTGGTTACTCCTCTACGCAATAGCTCAGTAGTCATTTGCTTTTGCGATTTGCCAGTTCTCTGTGCTTCTTTCACATATTGAACCACCTGATCATCCGACATTTGCTGGGCCATAACGCCCCCTACAAGGATGAAGATTGAAAAGAATAGTGCTATTAATCTACGCATAAGATATTTGATTAATCTTTAAAATTCCTACAGTTAAATATAAATCGGGCACAAAGGTAGCACATTATTTCAGAACGCCCATTTATTTTACATCGAAATTTCGGAAAAAGAATTAAAAACTCCATTCAGCCGTTCAGGCATCCGCACAAGACTCAGAAAAATATGAGATTATTTTTTTCATTTTGTTAATTATTACCGCTGAATCCTGCATGCAATTATTTTCCGTTAAAGTATTAATCTGCTCGCAAATCATAGTATAATCAATGAAATATCCTTTGCTTTTCCTTATTTTTTCATAGCTGGTGGGCAGTGTATCTTCTACTGCATCATCTTCAAACACATAGATTTCACCATTCTCACCCAAATTCCCCGTTTCCAATATCAACTGACAAGCTTCCGATACAGTCATTAAACTGCGAGGGGCATCAGGATATACATCACTGAAGCGAACTACAAATAATTTAGTAAGACTATTTTCCTGCACTACTTTGCGAGATAATCCCTGTACGTACATTTCAGCCAAACATTTACTATACCCCATAGCATGCACCGGACAGAAAGCATGATCTGTAGAAATTATCATACATTTTTTAATTTTGTATTTTACAGACAAATCCGCAACAGTCTTTGTTCCTAAAATATTCACCTGTATAGCTTCAGAAGCATAATCTTCAAGCATGGCAACGTGTTTATATGCTGCAGCATGAAAGACTAACTGCGGCATACACTCTCTGAAAATAGCCTCCATACGAGTATAATTTGTAACATCTGCTACTAATACCCGTACTTCGAGATTCTTCCAATGGTCAGACAATTCCAATTGAATATCATACAAAGGAGATTCAGCCTGATCAACCAATATCAACTGATATGGATTTAGCGCCGCCAACTGGCGAACGATTTCCCGCCCTACAGTACCAGCAGCACCGGTTATCAATATTCGATGTCCCTCAACATAAGCCGCTATTTTACGGATATCAACCTGAATTGGTTCACGACGAAGCCAATCTTCTATATGGATATCTTTTATAATTCCATCATCCAAACAATCGCTCAAGGGAGGCACTGTCATCACATGAATATCCTGAGCTAACATTTGTGCTACTATACCAGACTGTTCCAAATCCACCAACTTATCAGGTGAAGCAATAATCGTACGTACATTCTTCCTTTTTAAGTGTTCAAATAACATCTTATCATTAGCATATACCCTACATCCCATGGTGTGTTTGCCTATCATCCACGGCTCATCAGAAATAAAACCACATACACGATAATGATTATTTCTACTTACACGCATAGATTTTGCTATATTCACTCCAGTTCCACGAAAGCCATAAATAAACACATTCACACAATGCCGAATATCAAAAGACAAAACTTCATGCAACATTTTCACCAAAATGCGCAGACATGCCATGAATATGAAGTTAAGAATATATGCTATAAAAATTATTCCACTGGGTAATGTTTCTCCCAAACCAAAAGCTGACCAGCAAAAATTTCCTACCCCCAGTACTCCATAGCTCAATGTAAGAGATATAAACACTCTATAGATATCCACAAACGAAGAAAAACGAATAACTCCAACATATGTATGAAAGACAGAAAAGAAACACAGATTACAAAACAAAGAGAAAAAAATCATCCATACATACAATGACATCTTATATATTATAGAAGATACCCCGAGCTGAAGGATACATGCTAAAAGCATGGAAATCATTATCAAACAAATATCAATAGCCAATATAGTCCACTTGGAGGCAATACGGGATGAAAGATTCTTATAATATATCTTCAAATTCATAATTATTGTCAGATTTTAGGTTGACAGTAAGATTTGCAAAGATGTATTTTTTATATTGATAAAACAATTATTTTAGAAGGAAAAATGACAGAGCAAATATAGAAAACCATTTTAAGAAAGATTTTTTCAAAAAAAAACCTTTTTCTTTTCGTAATTTCAAAGAAAGATGTAATTTTGCACCCCGTAAATGAAAAGTCACTGCCGCTATAGCTCAGTTGGTAGAGCAACGCATTCGTAACGCGTAGGTCGCCAGTTCAAGTCTGGCTAGCGGCTCTTTGAAACAGACGGTGTATTTATCTTAGATACAGATACTTACACCGTTTTCTTTTTAGCATTAGGCTATAAAAAAAATCGTTCGTTTCCTGCCCACAGGTCAAACAGTGTGGAAAAAGTGTGGAAAATTGGCGATTTAAAATTTATAGCATTATGGCAGCATTATCACTAACAATTTTCCCATCAAAACCCACGAAAGCGGGGAAGTTCCCAATTTTCATTTGTATCTACTCCAAAAATAGTAGAGAATACATCAAAACAGAGTATCAGCTTGACGATGCTTGTCAATGGTACAACGGTAAAGTTGTCGCCCGTAATGATGCGGCGATGGTAAATAAGCGCCTACTTTTTGAACTCAAAAAGTATAAAGAACGATTACAGTATATCGATAATATCGATTACTATTCAGCCAAGCAAATCAAAGCTATACTCATCCAACAAGATACGACCGTACCTGATGTACGCACCTTCAATGAATTCATGCGCCAACGAATAAAAGAAATCCGGGAAGAGGGTCGGGAAAGCTACGCCAAAATGATGGAAGATACCATGAAGGTGTTTGATGCGGCAGAAGGTGATGTGCCTATGGTCATCATGAATCACATCACCGTTGAACACTTTGACCGATGGATGAAACTGCACGGGCATACTGATGGCGGCCGACAGATCAGATTATGCCACATCAAAGCCCGGGTAAATGAAGCTATCAAACTTGGTTTGCTTCGATGCGATAAGCACCCCTTTGCTTACACTACTATTCCGACGCCGGAACCTCGGGAATTAGACATTCCCGTCGAGGCAGTCAGGAAGATTATCAATGCAGACGTATCACACAGCCGGCAACTAACATTGGCCAAAGACATGTTTCTAATTTCATTTTACCTCGGCGGAATGAACTTCGCTGACCTTATACAAATAGACTTCTCAGAGGAAGAAATCAGCTATATACGTCAAAAGAGTAGCGAACACAAGAAGAAGAACCGAAAAATCAAAATTAGCATTTGCCCGGAAGCTGCCTATATATTAAATAGGTATATAGGGCAAAATGGACTACTGGAGTTTAACTACAAATATACTTCCAAGAACTTGCAATGCTACATCAACAAGTGCCTCAAGCTTCTGGCCAAAGAGCTTAATATTAAAGGTAGTCTGACCTATTACTCTGCTCGCAAAACATTCGCCCAATTTGCAGCTGAAATAGGTATCCCCTATCCTATTATAGAGTATTGTCTAGGTCATTCCATCAAAACAGGAATCACCATCAATTCTTATGTCCGGGTAAAACAGTACCAGGCTGATGCGGCAATACGTCGAGTAATAGAGTACGTAAATGATCCGGAGGCATTCAAACCATATATTGAGATGAGAAATCAGATGCAAATGATGGCAATGATGTAAAGAAACAAGGGGTGGCTTACTCTGCCGCCCCTTCTACAAATTCTTTTAAGCATCAAATCTCTAATTCTCCAACAAAGGTATTATTTCATTAGGCGTAGCTATTACATGAGTAGCTCCTGAAGTTAATAATAAATCAGAATTATCACTTCCCCACAAACAAGCGACACTATCAATACCAGCATCATTTGAAGCTGTTATATCATTTCTATCATCGCCAAATGAAATAACGTTATTAGGAGCTAATTGGAGTCTACAAATAGCAAGGTTCATACCTTCCGGATTAGGCTTTCTCCTACCAACATCATGATACGCAACAATTGTATCAAAAGGTATATTAAATTGCCTAAGCACCTTCTGTACATATATGGAAGGGGCTTTACTTACAATGCCAACTTTAATTCCATTCTTCCTAATATGCTCAAATACGTCATTGAAACCATCGTATAACACAAATTGGGGAATCAAAGTGTATACAGCAGTCCAATTTCTATTATCCCGATATTGCTTAGCCGAAGAAGAGTCTACCAAAGTTTGATCCAGATCAAAAATAACACCTTTTTTCATTGTATATAGTATTAAAAATTTAATCGCATTTCCAAATCTTTAGGCTTATATTGTAACTTCTGCTCTGATTGCAAAAAGTCATATAATGTACTTGCGTCACGAAGGGGAAAAGCTCCCCTTTTTATCAAATAATCATTTCCACGTACATTCTCAAGTTCTCTTACTTTCAGCTCTCGATAAGAAACTACAGCCAATATCTTATTATTATCAATAGTCGCTTGAGCAGCATACATTGTTCCACCCTCTACACCTGTTTGAATGACAATTGTAGCAATAGCCAATCCTGCTTGCAACCTATCTCGTTCTACGAAATATGTTTTATAAGCAGGAGTACCGTAAAAATACTCTGAAAGAAGCACTCCGCCCTTTTCAATAATTTCTTCTGCTATTTTTTCATGAGCTTTTGGAGAAATCATGTGCAAACCATGGGCTAATATAGCGGTCGTTGTTCCATTATGAACATTTAATGTGGCTTTATGCGCAATAGTATCACATCCTAGAGCTAAGCCACTAACTATATTATATCCTTTTTCTGCAAAATATTCTCCATAATATTGCCCTGCTTCTTCTCCTTCTATTGTAGGGTGTCTTGTCCCAATTATTGCAATTGATTTCTTATTATTAATACTATCAATATCACCTTTATACTTAAGTATTATTGGAGCTACATCTTTAAATCTATTATTACTATAAGATTTCAGCTCTTTAAGTTGTATCGGAAACAAATTATCATATTGAGAAATAATATGTACACCGTTATTCAAAGATTTTTCTAAAACTCTTTGAGCTTCATCAATAGCTTTCTGAAAAAGATCTGGAGTCAACTCTTTGTTTAATCTTATATAATGAGTTTTTATGCACTCCTGTACATATGAAACAATGTCATTATCAGAAAACAGGTTACGTTCTATCATAGCTTTAGCTACCAACTCCACAGTCTTAGTACCAAAACCCGGTAAATGTTTCAGTTTAATAATTAATTCCGTTTCTTTAGATATACTCATATCAATTATAAATTTTCGTTATCATGTTCATCATGACTTGTTCTTGCAATACAAAATAAATAAAAAATGGCTTTAGGCCACACCTTCTTTAATGTTTTTATCATTTCTGTAACAGTTGTACATGTCGTTGTTATATCGTCAACTATTAAGATCTTTTTTTCGTTTAAGTTACAAGTACGATCATTTACCAGAAATACATCATTTATTTCAGCCCGTCTTTCAGCCAATGACAAAAAGTGCATAGGCTTAGTTTCTCTCTTTTTATGAAGTAACTGTGGTAAATATTTAGCTCCTGTTGCATTAGCAATTGCCACAGCCAAGCTTCTTATTGGCACATTCTTTAGTGGCCTTGTCTCTTTGTGCCCCATCATCCTTATAACATAATCAAAATGTAATCCTTCAGTATTTAAGGCACTAACACATTCATCTATTATATTCTGATCAACCTCTTTTTTACATGCAGACACCTTTTTGCTCCAATCTGTCAAGTCTTTGTCTTTAGGTATATAATACACAAGATGGTAAGCATCTTTCAATCCAGCCTTCGCATATTGCCGATCATCGGATAAATATCTTAATTTCATATCATTACTCTCTTGTTGTTTTTGCTAAAAAAATACCCGTAACACTTTTAGCACCAGTTTTTAAAAGTTTAGCAGCAATTTGCTGAAAGGAAGTACCAGATGTAATAACATCATCAAAAAGAAGTACATTTTTACCGCTATATTGCTCCGAATTCAATATTAAATACGGTACAATATTTTTATTAGCAGAACCTTTTGTTTCTTCGTGCTCAATCGCAGAAAGATAGTTAAAACCATTTTCTATTTTTAGAGCTTTTGCCACTATACTACAAAAATTTCGAAAACGCTTATTGGTGTTCTCTGGTTTTGAAGCTGGTATGATCATTAAGCATTTTTTTCCTGCCCCTGTTTATGTCCTTTTCATACTG
>OGIK01002454.1_pt1 | contig 11594 bp, 10 predicted proteins | sample 1571781 | NCBI WGS metagenome assembly OGIK01 (sample SAMEA2581956, study PRJEB24529) | metagenome | biome: Human gut stool | place: China | collected 2011
TTTAGCTAACGCTAAATTATCCTCCCAAAAACAAAAAAAGTTTACTCAATTTTTTAAAAATAATGCTTTTCAGCATATAAAATTCACTGTTATATTGCAGTAAAAATACTTAAACGGAGAAAATACAAAAAGCACTCACAATCGGCGACCGACTGCGAATGTTCGGTTAGTATTTTTTAATAAGTTTTCTTTATTTAGTTTTATTAGGGTTCAGATTATGAAGCAGGCAGGTGCAAAAAATAAAGCGGTTATCCTCAATATTTTAAGCACCCTACTGCATTGATTTTTTAAGGTTGAGCGTTTCTCTTTGTAAAATAATCCACAAGATTTGCTCTTGCAAAACCTTCGTTGTAAAAACTCGGGTTGAGTTCATATATAAAAGAAGTGTTCTGCTCCTTGCCGAATTTGCTCGCACGAAAGCCGCCGGACTTTGAGATAATCTCTCTGTCCTCAAGTTTTCGCACACACTTGCGTACTGTATTGTCTGACATTGCGCAAGCTGTTGCAATTGTATGAATAGACGGATAGCAAATGCCTGTATCGTCACTGCAACGCACAAGATAGCTTAGAACGGCAAGCTCGGACGGAGTGAGCATAAGGCAGAAAACCTCGTTTGGTAATGTAAAAAAGTTTTTAATGTTTTTCAAAATTATCACCTCAATTACATTGCAAAAAAGGTAAAAGTTGCACTAATTGCAATAATTTTTCTGAAAATATTTTTGAAAATTTTAGAATTACGGTTTAACTCAATGTTCAGACAAAAAAATCTCCCGATACGCAAGATTAATGCAATATCGGGAGATTTGATTTTAAATTATTTTATAAAGCCCTGTACAAGTACAATAAGCACAAGAATCGGGAGTACGAATTGGAAATAAGGCTTTAAAAATCTTGCAAATTTCATACCCTTGCCCGTATTACATTCAGTAAGGTAATTGTCAAATCCCCAACCGAATTTTGTAACGCAGAACAGCAGATAAATAAGCGAGCCGACAGGCAACAAAATATTGCTTACAAGGAAGTCCTCCATACCGAGAACATTCTGACCAAACAGCTCAAAACCGCTCCAAATATTAAATCCGAAAACGCAAGGCAGGCTTGCAATCAGGATAATAACAGCATTTATGACTACCGACTTCTTACGGCTGATGCCGAACATATCAATGCAGAACGAAATGATATTCTCAAAAACGGCAATGATAGTTGAAAAACACGCAAAAGTCATAAACAAAAAGAACAGTGTGCCCCAAATTCTTCCGCCTGCCATATTTACAAAGACATTCGGCAGAGTAATAAATATGAGTGCAGGGCCTTGGTCAGGCTCAACTCCGTATGAGAAACACGCAGGGAAAATAATAAGTCCCGCCATAATTGCCACAAAAGTATCGAGTGCGCAGATTTTCACGGACTCGCCCGGAAGAGTATCGTCCTTTGACATATAACTTCCGAAAATTTCCATAGCCGCAATACCGAGGCTCAAAGTAAAGAAGCTCTGATTCATAGCGGCGGAAACAATGTTGCCGATACCTATTTCGGATACTTTTTCAAAATCGGGAACAAGATAAAACTTAAGTCCCTCGCCTGCACCGCTAAGCAAAATGCTGTTTACGGCAAGTGCGAGAATGAGCACGAGCAAAGCAATCATCATAACCTTGCTCACCTTTTCTATTCCCTTTTGAATACCTCTGCTGCACACCAAAAAGCCGAGTATGGTAATAATAGCCATCCATATAACCATTTCAATCGGGTTTGACTGCAACTGAGAGAATACACCGCTGACTTGCTCAGAGGTCATTCCGCTTTCAAAAGTGCCTGTTGCAAATTTGTAAAAATAGCTTGTCATCCACCCCGAAACGGTTGTGTAGTACATCATCAGCAGATAACAGCCAAGCATACAGAACCAACCGTGAATATGCCATTTGCTTTTTGGCTTTTCAAGTTTTTTGTAGCCGAGCACGGCGCTTTTTCGGCTTGCTCTGCCCACTGCAAGCTCCATTGTCAATACGGGAATACCCATAAGAACGAGGAAAATAAGATAGAGCAAAACAAAAAGACCGCCGCCGTTTTCACCTGCAACATAAGGAAATCTCCAAACATTGCCGATGCCGATTGCACAGCCCGCACTTACAAGAATAAATCCAAGCCGTGACTTAAAACTTTCTCTTTCCATAGAAACTCTCCTAAAAACAAACTGTTACAATTATATAAAAAATAATCATACACTGTCAAGCATAATGTAAAATATTTATCTGTATTTTAATTTTCGCTTAATGGCACATAGAGCTTATTTTTCGGGATTTTGTCACCGAAGTTATCGCAAAGTTTCCATTCGATCGGTTTTTCGCTTAAATTCATTTTAGATTTATAAGCCATCTTGCTTTGAAGCTGTTTTTTCGGCATAAGATAAGTTTTGCTGTCTTTGATAAACACAGTACCCGTTTCTATAAAGCAAAAAGTGACATTGTACTTTTCACATTCCTCTCTAAGGTGCTTTACCCAATCAAAATTACACGGTCGTGCGCCGTCATAGTTTTCTTCGCCGCACCAACACTCATACAGCCTATGCATAGAGCTTTACCTTATTAAATTAAAGTTTTTCTGCCCAATCGGCAAGGGCTTTTTCGCTCATACCGTTGATTACTTTACCCTCAACCCAATTTGCGCCCGGGCAGCTCGGCTTTAGATTTGCCAAAGTCTTACCCATTCCGCTGCCGCCGGAAGTTGCAAACGGAATAACCTTTTTACCGTCTAAGTCAACATTTTCTACAAATGTGTTGATAATTGTTGGAGCAACATACCACCAGATTGGGAAACCGATAAAAATTGTATCGTAATTCGCAAGACTGTTAGGAAGCTGAGCAATCTGCGGACGATAGCTTTTATCGTTCATTTCAACCGAAGAACGGCTGTTTTTGTTTGTCCAGTCGAGGTCGGCTCTTGTGTAGGGCGTCTGCGGCTTGATTTCAAACAAGTCTGCGCCTGTTGCCTTTGCAAGTTTTTCTGCCATTGCCTTAGTGTTACCGCTTGGTGAAAAATATGCTATTAACTTTTTCATTATAATCAACCTTTCAAAGAAATTCAGCTTGTATTTAAACTGTATTTATATTATACTCCTTTGTTTTACAAATGTCTAATGCCTATTTCAAATTGCTTGCTATGCCATTTGGTAATCACAAAAAAGCAAGGCGGAAATTAAACCGCCTTGCTTAAATTATTTTTTATTGCATTTTAGCGTGCAGGCTGAACAATTACCGCCACACTTTGAAATCATCTTATCCTTTTTAGTTTTTCTTACGGCGAGAATAACCAAAAGAGCTACAATTACTAAAATTATAATACTCGGTATATCCATATTCGCCCTCCGTTAAGTCAAGCCAAAGGCAAGACCGACTGCGTGAATAAGAAAAGCCACACACCATGCGATTGCGCACTGAATAATAACAGTTGCGACAGCCGCCTTAGTGCCGCCCATTTCTCGCTTTACGGTTGCAATAGCGGCAACGCAAGGAGTGTAAAGCAAAGTAAATACAAGGAATACAGCGGCGGTAAAAGGAGTAAACAATGTACTTACAAGCTCGGCATCTCCGCCCATAAGTACAGTAAGTGTAGACACAACGCTTTCTTTTGCTGTAAAGCCTGTAATGAGAGCTGTTGATACTCGCCAATCGCCAAATCCGAGCGGAGCAAAAATAGGAGCAACCAAGCTGCCAATCATTGCAAGCAGGCTCTGTTCGGGTGATTCGGCAACATTAAATCTTGCGTCAAAGGTCTGCAAAAACCAAATTATAATTGACGCTACAAAAATAATTGTAAATGCCTTTTCTATAAATCCCTTTGCCTTTTCCCAAATGAGATGCACAACGCTCTTTGCCGATGGAAGTCGGTAATTAGGCAGCTCCATTACAAACGGAACAGGCTCGCCCTTGAACTTTGTGCTTTTTAAAATCAAAGCATAAATAATGGCACAAATAATGCCGAATATGTATAGTCCCACCATTACAAGCGCCTGATACTGCCTTGGGAAAAACACGCTTATAATCAGCGTATAAATCGGCAGTTTTGCACTGCAACTCATAAACGGAGTGAGCAGGATTGTCATTTTTCTATCTCTTTCGCTTGAGAGTGTTCGTGTTGACATAATTGCAGGAACAGAACAGCCAAAGCCTATAAGCATTGGCACAAAACTTCTGCCCGACAGTCCTATTTTTCTTAACAGCTTATCCATTACAAAGGCAACCCTTGCCATATAACCTGTATCCTCAAGTATAGACAAAAAGAAAAACAGAGTTACGATTGTAGGCAAAAAGCTGATTACACTGCCCACACCGTTGCATATGCCGTCTACCACAAGCGAATGCACAACAGGGTTAATCTGTACGGCGGTGAGTGCGTTGTCTATAAGCGATATAACAGAATCTACGCCTAAACTCATTAGGTCAGAGAGCCATGCGCCCACAAGGTTAAAGGTCATAACGAATATGAGTGCCATAATTGCAATAAAGCAAGGAATAGCGGTATATCTGCCCGTAAGCAATCGGTCAATTTTCATACTTCGCTTATGCTCTTTGCTTTCGTGCGGACGGACAACTGTTTTTTGACACATTTTTTCTATAAAGCTGAATCGCATATTTGAAATGGCGGCCTCTCGGTCAAGTCCCGTTTCATCTTCCATTACGGATACAATCTGCTCAAATGCCTGCTTTTTGTCATCGGTCAGGTTAAGCAGCTTTTCAATAGGCACATCGTTTTCTATCAGCTTTGTTGCGGCAAATCGCAGCGGCAGTCCCGATTGCTTTGCCTCAGGCTCTATCATATGCACTACGGCGTGTATGCAGCGGTGAACCGCTCCGACAGGGTCTTTTTTATCTACACTGTCTGTGCAAAAATCTATTCGCCCCGGCTTTTCCATAAATCTTGCCACATGAAGTGCGTGACTTACAAGCTCGTCTATACCCTCATTTTTTACGGCTGAAATAGGAATAACAGGTATTCCGAGAATTTGCTCAAGCTCGTTAACTCTGATACTTCCGCCGTTTTCTCGCACCTCGTCCATCATATTCAGCGCAAGCACCATAGGAATACCAAGTTCCATAAGCTGCATAGTAAGGCATAGATTTCGCTCAAGGTTTGAGGCGTCTACAATATTTATAATTCCGCTCGGCTTATCTTTTATCAAGAAATCTCGTGTAACTATTTCTTCGCTCGAATACGGCGACAATGAGTAAATACCCGGCAAGTCGGTAACTGTTGCCTCAGGGTGATTTTTAATTGTGCCGTCTTTTCTGTCTACGGTAACACCCGGAAAATTGCCCACATGCTGATTAGCGCCCGTAAGCTGATTAAACAAAGTGGTTTTGCCGCAGTTTTGGTTTCCTGCAAGCGCAAATGTAAGTTTGCTGTCTTTCGGCAGTGCTTTGCTTTCATCGTGAATATGATAATCGTTTGCCTCGCCAAGCTCGCCTACTCGTGGATGCGGAATAGATTTATGCCTTTGCGGTTTGCTGTCGGCAACAACTTTTCGTTCGTGTATGTTTTCAATTTCAATTTTCTTAGCCTCATCAAGTCGGAGCGTAAGCTCATAGCCTCTCACTTCAATTTGAATCGGATCGCCCATCGGCGCTATTTTCTGCAAAGTAATTTCAGTGCCGGGTGTAAGTCCCATATCAAGCAAATGGTGTCTTAATGCTCCGTCACCGCCAACCCTTGTAATAAAAGCACTTTGTTTTGGCTTTAGTTTATCCATTTCCATAAATAATGCCACCCCTATAAATGCAAATGTTCATTTCATAATTTTTCTTTCTTTATATTATAATAAACCTTATGCCTATATGCAACCATTTAACAGTTGAAAATTGTAAAAATTAGGAATATAATCTATATAGTATGAATTTATGTGAAACAAAAAGGTGGATTTAATGGAAAAGGAACGGAAAAAGCAAAAACTTGATATGCTCAGCGGCAGTATATGGAACAAACTGCCTGTTTTTGCCCTGCCGATTGCGGCAACGGGAATACTCGAACAGCTTTTTAATGCGTCCGATATAGCAATAGTAGGCAACTTTGCACAAACCGACAAAACCGCAGCGGTTGCGGCAGTAGGAGCAAACAGCCCGATTATCGGTCTGATACTGAACTTATTTATCGGCATAGCGCTCGGCGCAAATGTTGTAATAGCAAATGCCATAGGACGAGATGACAAACAGACGGTGCAAAAAGCCGTGCACACTTCTATGGTAGTGTCGGTAATTGGCGGAGTATTGGTGGCGATAATCGGCGAACTTATAGCCGAGCCGTTGCTTACGGTGCTGAATGTACCCGACGATGTGCTTGAGCTTGCACTGTTGTACTTGCGAATATATTTTCTCGGAATGCCTGTCATACTGCTGTACAACTTTGAGGCGGCGATTTTCAGAAGTATAGGCGAAACCAAAATGCCGCTTATTGCGCTTACGCTGTCGGGAATTTTGAATGTACTGCTTAATCTGTTCTTCGTAATCGTACTTAAAATGTCGGTAAACGGAGTAGCAACCGCAACAGTGCTTGCAAATGTTGTGAGCGCAGGTATTCTTTATATAAAGCTCGTAAAAAGCGACAAATACATAAAAGTAGAATTTAAAAAGCTAAGAATAGACGGAAAAGTCTTTGCTAAAATTATGCAGATAGGACTTCCCGCAGGCATACAGAGTGCGGTGTTTGCGGTTGCGAATATTGTAATTCAGGGTGCGATAAACAGCCTTGGTACAACCGTAATAGCTGCCTCAAGTGCGGCATTCAACATAGAGATTATCGCTTACAATGTAATGAACTCGTTTAGTCAGGCTTGCACAACATTTGTCGGACAAAACTTTGGTGCAAATAAAATTGACCGCTGTAAGAAAACGCTTTTCCTCTGCCTTATTGAGGACGCAATTGCATCGGGCACGGCAATACTTATAGTGCTTATAACAGGAAAATTTTTGCTGTCAATATTCAACAACGACCCCGAAGTAATAGAAATAGGCTATACAAGACTTGTAATTATTTTTATAGCTTACATATTCTCAATGCTGTATGAGGTAATGTCGGGATACTTAAGAGGATTCGGATTTTCGCTTGTTCCTGCAATTCTCACTACCGTAGGCGTATGCGTGCTGCGAATAGTGTGGATAAATACCGTATTCCCCGCAAACAGAACTTTTGTAACGATAATGACCGCTTACCCTGTCAGCTTAGCTACAACGGCAGTGCTGATATTTATAGCGTTGATTATCTACAGGCCGTCAAAAAGATTTGCAAATAAGGGTAAAGAAAAAGCGTAATTGATTGATAAAGCAATCTGCTAAAATATAATTTACCGATATTACTCCAACATTTACAACAGAACCAAATATAAAAAAGCACAACAGCCTCTTGATGTAAAAACACCGAGAGGCTGTTGTTTTATATAAGGGTTATGAGTGGATAGCAAATTAATTTTTAAATGCCGAAAGAATCAGTCTTATACCGTATGTCATAAGCAAAATGCCCATAAACAGTCCGAGTGTTTGCGCTGTGAATATAAGATTAAATATTCCGTATATGCCTGCAAGCAGTACGAGCACTCCGCATATAAGCGGAAGTACCCATACACTTGAACCTGATTTTTTAACCTTGAATGATGTTGCTATAGAGGAGATTCCGTCTACAATAAGCCATACCGCAAAAATCGCAAGGATTAATATATCAAACATCACTCTTATGCCGGGCATAAACATTGCAAGCGCAGACACAACCGCCGCAGCTATGCCTGCTATAAGACCTAAAGTTCCCATTAAAGCTTTTTCTTTATCATTACCGTCGTTGCGTGAAGCTGCATACGAAACAATTGTGGAAATTCCCCATAATCCGAGAATTATCGTTACAATCCAACCGATGTTAAGAAACGTAAGTCCGGGATAAAATATGCAATAGATTGACGCAAGAACAGTCAGAATACCCAAAATACAATTAAATACTTTCATAGTCACCTCATATGTTTATTGTGAATAAAAAATAATAATATAACAAATGCAAGCAATGCAATGCACAACAGCAAGGCTATCAGCAAATATGTTTGTGTTCCCGTTACCATACTCGTGTTATCCTGTACGGGTACGGTCGGGACTGTGGAATACGGTTGAGTTGTCGGCGATAAAATGTTAGCCGTAATCTGCGTACTGCCCTCATCCCTTGCCGTTACCGAAACGGTAGCCGTTATAAAGACTGCGGCAATCACCGTACAAACCGCAATTGCGCTAAGCAATTTTTTAAAATCAGTCATTTCATAATCATATTGTTACAATTGAGCTGTGGAATGTCATTGTACCGCTGTAATTGCCTGCAATAGCGTCAAGGTCTTGTCCGTAGAGTGCCTGCTGATTAAGTACAAGTGTACCCTCCTGAACCTGACCCTGTGAATCGGAGCTGAAGGTTGTAAAGTGGAAACCGTTTGCACCCGGAGCACCTGCGTCATTGATAGCGACTTTCTCGGCAACATTATCGTCATTTACTTTTTCCGAATAAATATCATACTTGATTTTGAACGGGTTGGTTGCGTCTTTCTGTGTAATATAGAACTTATCGTCAATGTCCTGACCGTTGATATAAACAGATACAAAGTTGTTATCGTTAAGTTTAAGCTCTGTTGCAGTCACATCAAAGTTGAGATACTTGTTGCTCTGTGTATCTGTCTGCGGCTGTGCAAGAGTGCCGAAATCAACCATATCGGGGATTGTAATAACATAGCTTACATCTCCCGGTTGTGTACCCTCAATTCTTGCGGTAACTTCTGTGGAAGAATCGGTTTTTTCGTTTGTAAGGGTTGCCGCCGATACGGAAACCACGCCTGTTGCGGCGAGCATAGCCGCCATAATTGCCGATATAAATTTTACTTTTTTCATATAAACACTTCTTTCTTTATTTTTTACCGAATTTATCGGTATTTTACTTAACTTTGAGTGTGAACTCCGATTCCGCCGAATTGAGTTTTTGATGCGAATCGTCAAGAGTTACACATTCATACAAAACCATTGCTTGATACTCGCCTTTCTCAGGCGACTTTGAAAGCGGTACATCTGTAAGACCACTGCCGGGTTCAAGCAAATCCGATTTATAAAGCACAGTTCCGTCGGAAAGCCTTAGTGTTGCGTATAAGCCGCAGGTGTTTGACTTTGGATTGCCGATACTGATGTGCAGAGAGGTATCGCCCGCATTCATTTCAGCAGTGCTGTAGCCGGGTATCTGCACGCCTGTTTTTTCGGTATTGTCACTGTCTTTTGAGTTTTCGTCTATGCCTGTATCCCAATCAGTGCGTATCTCCCCTACCACACCCTGTGTGGGTGCGGCAGGTTGAGAGTTTATGTTATTGTAGATTAATACTGCGCTTAGCGCTCCGATTGCAACAATAAGTGCCGCTATAATTGCAATATATATTTTTTTATTTTTCAATGCGTCCTCTTTTCTTCAATACAGCAAAGGCAAGCAAAGCGACAATTGCCGTAAATGAAATTGTATAAATCACGGTTGCGCCCGTCTTTATTGTTGTATTGTCAATCTGTGTATTGCCTGTGTTGTTGCCGCCGCTTGACGAGGTTTCCACAAGTGCAAAATCAGTCGGCTGTGATAATGTAAACACTGCTTTTCCGTTTTCAAAAGAGTCGGGCTTTATGTATTTTATGCCGCCGTCGCCGTCAAGTACCGCAAGGCTTACATTTTTACCGCTTACCGGCAAGGTGAGTTTTAAATTATTGTCACACCAAAATTCCGCAAATGCAGAGTTTCCGTTATTGTCCGAAAGTGTGCCCTTGTAAAAATCAAGAATTTTTCCGTCCTTAATAAGCGACTCGAATTTTTTATACTGTTCGTCATCTGTTGAATAAGCAGTGTAGCTTACATTAAGTGACGAGTGCATATTGCCCGAAAGAGTAATGCCGTTGCCTACAGATTTAACGCTGTACTTTAGAAAGCTGCCTTTGATGTACGGATAACCTCTGTTAAAGTCAGAGCAAATAAAGTTTATGCTGTCATCTGTAACACTGTTTAACTTATCCGCAAGGCTTGCACTTGCCATTTCAACCGTTCTTTCGTATGCAATATTTGTACTGTCGGCTTTTGCCTGTGAATCCGTGCCTACTGCATTGAGTGAATTTTGTGCTGTGTAAAATACATTCTTGACTGTTACACCGTCAGTTCCCACAATGCCGTTCAAGCCGACAATCGAACCCTTTGCAGAATTGATTTTGCAAAGTACATTGCCGCAGTTATAGGAGCTTTCGATTTTGCCGCTGTTCTTGCCGACTAAACCGCCTGCAACCGTTGAAGTATCGAGTCCTGTCTTGCCTGTGTTTGCACAACCGTAAATTTCGCCTGTGTTAATTGCCGAAATACCGCCGCACTCGTTGCCCTTTACGATTGAGCAATTTCGTGTGCCTGTAATTTTACCGTTGTTAATACCCGCAACACCGCCGCAGACATCTGCGTTAAGAATCGAGTTAAGATCCGATGCGTTGATTTTTAAATTTTTGATAAAGATTGTACCCGATACAGCGTTTAAACCGCTTACACAATGGTCAATCACACCGTCATTTACAGCCGCAATTCCGCCGCCTGTTTTTGCACTGCCCTTAAAGTCGCAGTCATAAACAAACAAATCTTTTACAATGCCTTTTTCTCCGATAAATTCAAACAGTCCGCCGTATTCGCCTGCGGAAATATTAAGTGCGCCTATGCTGTAGCCGTTGCCGTCAAATGTGCCGTTAAACGGTTTGTTTTCAGCAACAGAGCCGATTCCCTGTGCCCAGCTTGAATTTTCATCTGCGTAAATATTATTTACAAGAATATAATTCTTGTCGCCGTATCGCTTGTAATCGGTTCTTACAACCTGTGAAAGTTTTACAAGGTTGCTGTAGGTTTTTATAATAAATCTGCCGTCGTCGTCCTTGTCAAACTCATCGGGTGTTCTCTCAAAGTTTGAATATGTATTGTCAAAGTCCGCATAATAAACCGTACCGCCGTTAAATACGGGGTAATCGTCTGGAGTAAGACCGTTGTCTATGTTCTGATACCAAACCTGTGTGCCGTCGGTAACACCGTTGTTGAGTTTAAAAGCAACTTCACCGCACTTAAATTCGGAAATTGTTTTTTCGTTTGCTGATAACCCCAACTTGCTGTCTGTACCGAACGGAGTGTTTCCCGTATCTTTGTTGTAATAATTGTTTGCGATATTCGACTTGTTAAAATTCCTTGCCCAACCGATAATTGCGCCGCAATGTCTGCCGCTGTCGTTATCGCTTATCTTTGCGTAATTGTAACAGTTTTCGATTGTCGGGTTTGTATTGTTAAGGTAGCCGAGAATACCGCCTACATATGCGCCGCTTTGCGTTGCTGTAACTGTGCCTGAGTTTGCGCAGTTTTTAACTCTTGCGCCGCCGTTTGAGTAAGCTATTACGCCGCCGATACAATCGGAAGAATTATTGAGGTGAATGTTTCCGTAGTACATACATTTCTCAATATCTGTTTTATCATTTCCTACAGAGCCGATAATGCCGCCTGCGTGCGTTACCTGCGAACCGTATTTGTCATTATTTATATTTACATAA
>OGIK01002464.1_pt1 | contig 11539 bp, 7 predicted proteins | sample 1571781 | NCBI WGS metagenome assembly OGIK01 (sample SAMEA2581956, study PRJEB24529) | metagenome | biome: Human gut stool | place: China | collected 2011
TGGGGTATGGCGGCAAGCCTGTACGAAAGAAGAGCCCTGATTTATAAAAGAATGGGCCTCATCGACTCAGCCTTCCTCGCGCTCAACCTTGCCGACAGCTTCTACATCAGAGCCACCAATCCGCGCGGACAAATACGTGTAAAGATGGAAAAGCTGGATGCCAAAGCCCAGTTTCCGGACTCCCTGCCGAAAGTCCTGACGCACTATGAAGAAATAAAAGATAAAGTGCCCGGCTATATGCTGCTGGATTATTACATGGGTTACGGAAATGCCATGTACAGGGCCGAAAAATATCAAGAAGCCATCCCATTGCTTGAAAAAGCCGTCAGCTTGTCCAAAGCCCGCGGAGATATGGAAACCGAGAATCACAACAACCGGTTACTGCTCGACAGCTACCACCGTACCGACAGGATGAAAGCTGCAAAAGAGCTGCTCCCCCGCTATAATATGATTATCGACTCTGTAATTCATGGGAAATCCATTCGCGAATCCATAGCCTCGCATATACGTTACGAGACGGAGAAGGTGGAACAGGAAAATAGTCTGCTCACAGCAGGCATAGCCTTGCGCAACAGTGTTATCCGCACATACACCATCGGCACAATTGCATCCATCCTCTTTATCCTGCTCCTGGCCACCTGGTTCTGGAACAGGCACCGATCTCTGAAATTACATCATCAACTGGATGAAAAGGAGCTCGAAATCACCTCCATCCGCCTGGATAAAAAGGAAAAGGAATTGAAAAGAATTCTTGAATCGCGCCATGAACTTCATGAACACAACCAGGAACTGCTTCGGCAACTGGCTGAAATACAAACCTCAAACCAATCAGGTAGCGAACTCAACAAGCTTATGGAAACTCTGTCTCCCACTATGCTGACACCCAAAGAAGAAGCTGAATTCCGTGTCGCCTTCTCCGGCATTTATTCTACGGCACTTATCCGCCTGCGCGATGTGTGTCCCAATATTACCAAGAATGAAGAGTTGCTGTGTATGCTCATCCTACTCAACCAAAGCACCGAAGAGATAGCCCGGATATTAGGTATAGCCTCCGCCAGCGTCACCAGGATACGTTATCGGTTAAGGCCGAAACTCAATATCCCGGAGAAAGCTTCGCTGGATGCGGAAATCAAAAGGATTATGAAAGAGTAATCTCAACTACTCTTTCTATAACTCCTCACTGCCCACAAATTAAAGAACACCGCAAAGGCCATCAATGCTCCCAACTGTGGAAGTAACTCCACAATGCCACCACCCCGCAGGTAAATGGTACGCATCACCTCTACAAAGTATTTCAGCGGATTGAGCGCAGCAATCAGTTGTGCCCACTCCGGCATACTGTGTACGGGAGTGAACAAGCCGCTCATCAGCATCAGTATCAGCATAAAGAACCACATGACGAACATGGCCTGCTGCAACGTAGCGGAATGATTGGAAATCACCAGACCGAATCCGGAGACCACGAACAGGAAGACCACTGCAAAAAGGTATATCGTCACGAAATGTCCCACAGGAAGAATGCCATAGAGCAGCCATGCCAAAAAGAAACATATCGTAAGCACAATGAAACCTATCAGCCAATAAGGTATCAGCTTGGCAAGAATAAACGTCAGTTTGGAGACAGGCGTTACATTGATCTGCTCGATAGTGCCCACTTCTTTCTCACCTACTACATTGAGCGCCGGAAGAAAGCCGCAAATCATTGTCAACAACATCACCATCAATGCCGGAACCATAAAGAGCTTGTAGTTCAGGTGCGGGTTATACAAATTCTGCGTTGAAATACCGATCCGGGGCAATCCCATCCCGGCAGACATTGCCTTTGCCGGTGATTCCGATTGCAACTCACGGGTATAGTCATTAATGATGGAAGACAGGTACGAGCCGCCCAATCCTCCCTTTGTACCGTTCACCGCATTGACGGCAACCAACAGGCGGGGGCTGTTGCCCGTCACCCAATTCTTCTCGAAATCGCGGGGAATCTCCAGGATAATATCTGCCGAACCGATTTCGATGGAGCGCAATCCTTCATTGTAAGTATCAGGAAGGGCCGTTGTACGGAAATAGGTGGATGCACCGATCTTATCCACAAGGCGGCGCGAAAGGACGCTGTGGTCATTATCCACAATGTTCAGGTTAATGTTCTTTATCTCCAGATTTGCCGCCCAGGGCATCAGTATCATAATCATACAGGGGAAGATAAGAATCATCTTCGGCAGGAACGAGTTACGGAGCAACTGCTTGAATTCTTTTTCTATCAGAAACTTTATCATACCATCACTCTCCTATTCTAATCGGTTCTTAAACTTCTTGAAACTAACCGTAATCAGTGCAACCGCCATTACAGCAAGAATACTGACTTCCATCAATACCAGTGAAATGTCCACTCCTTCGATCATCAGCTTCCGCACAGCCTGAATGTACCAACGGGCAGGAAGTACGGCCGAAATGCCTTGAAGCAGCAAGGGCATGCTCTCTATGGGGAATATCATACCGGAGAGCAGCATGGTAGGCATCATCAGTATCAATCCCGATGCAAGCATGGCAGCAACCTGCGTCCGCGTCACCGAGGATATCAGCAAGCCCAGAGCCAGGGAAATAAAGAGCAGCGATACCACAATCAGCCAGAACAAGCTGCCCGCCACGGGAACATCGAGCACATAGACAGACAACAGCAAAATCGTTGTCAGGTTGACAAACGAAAGCACAAAGTAAGGAACTGCCTTGGCAAGAATAATGAATAGCGGCTTCACCGGAGAAACCAACAGTATCTCCATCGTTCCCGTCTCCTTCTCCCGGACAATGGATATGGAAGTCATCATGGCACAAATCAACATCAGGATCAGTCCCATCACACCCGGCACAAAGTTGTAGGCACTCTTCATCTGCGGATTATAGAGCAGCTTCACTTCGGGAACAATAGTGGAAACCTGCATTCCCGCCGGAAGCATTTCGCGTCCGGCAGAGGATATGATGTTGGCGGCATAACCGGTCTGTGTGGTCGCCGTATTGGGGTCGGTAGCATCGGCCACCAACTGTACACAAGCATCTCCGGTATAAACGTGATTCGCAAATTGCTCGCTGAAGATGACTGCCAGGTCAATGTCTCCACGTCTGAAAGACTTCTCAACCTCGTCCGGAGTATTCAGATTCGTGGTGACGGAGAAATATTCACTCGCATCCAGACGGTCGATAATGCGCCGGGTGACAACATCGTTCGACGGGTCGAGAATGGCGACACGGATGTTCTTCACTTCCGTGGTTATGGCAAAGCCGAAAAGGATAATCTGCACCACAGGCATACCCAGCAATATCAGCATGGTTCGCCTGTCGCGGAAGATATGGAAGAATTCCTTTCGGACAAAAGCTATAAATTGTTTCATTGTTCTTACTAATTATGTTATGAATCGGCTAATCCGCCGTACGCACCGCCTCCCGTGCCAACTGCTGGAAAACATCATCCATTGTAGCAACTTTAAATTGCCGTTTCAATTCATCGGGCGTATCGAGAGCACGGATCACGCCATCCACCATGATAGAGATACGGTCGCAATACTCGGCCTCATCCATGAAGTGGGTGGTGACAAAGACAGTGATCCCCCGGTCGGCAGCCTGATAAATAAGCTCCCAGAACTGGCGACGGGTAGCAGGATCTACCCCACCCGTCGGCTCATCCAGAAAGACGATCTTCGGTTCGTGAAAGATGGAAACGGAGAAAGCAAGTTTCTGTTTCCAGCCCAGCGGCAGACTTTTTACCAGCGTATCACGCTCGGCACTCAGTCCGATACGTTCCAGAAGTTCATCGGTCTTGCGGGCTATTTCATCTTCTGCCATGCCGTAAATTCCGGCAAACAGCCGGATATTCTCCCACACTTTCAGGTCTTCGTAAAGAGAAAACTTCTGGCTCATATAGCCGATATTCTTTTTCACATCCTCCGTCCGGGTAGCGACATCGAAACCGGCTACGCGGGCCGTGCCTCCTGTGGGATGGCTCAATCCGGTAAGCATGCGCATTGCCGTAGTCTTTCCGGCACCATTGGCACCCAGGAAGCCGAATATCTCGCCACGATGGACTTTGAAAGAGATATGATCCACTGCCGTGAAATTGCCGAAACGTTTGGTGAGCTTATCCACTTCGATGACATACTCATCCTTCTGTTCCACCTTGCCATGTTCCAGTCCCGGCGGACAAAGAATGCTTGCGAACTGGTTCAGAATACGTTCCGGAGTATCTATCCCATGTATCTGCCCCTCATTGATAAAGGCAATGCGATCACATTGGCGTGCCTCATCAATAATAGGCGTAGAGGCTATGATGGTGATGCCTTGTTCCTTCAACCGGCGAAGCATCCCCCAAAACTCCTTGCGGGAAACAGGATCGACTCCTGTTGTCGGCTCGTCGAGGAAAAGCACATCCGGTTTATGGATAAGCGCACAACTCAACGCCAGTTTCTGCTTCATACCTCCGGACAAAGCTCCGGCACGGCGTTTGCGGAAAGGCTCTATCTGCTGGTAGATATCCTTCACCAATTCATAATTCTCCTCAATGGTGGTATGGAAAACAGTAGCAAAGAAGTTCAGGTTTTCTTCTACCGTCAAGTCCTGATAGAGGGAGAAGCGTCCCGGCATATAGCCTACGCGACGACGGATTTCTTTATAATCCTTCGCTATATCCAGACCGCACACCAAAGCATTTCCACTATCGGGAAGCAGCAAGGTGGTGAGGATACGGAAAAGAGAAGTCTTCCCCGCCCCGTCAGGCCCGATAATGCCGAACAACTCTCCGGAAGGAACCGTCAAGGAAACACCCTTCAACGCCTCCACCGCCCCATATTTCTTGGTAACGTTATCTACAACAACCGCATGTTCCATAAATTAATCACTAATCACTAACCGTTAATCACTAAACTCCACTCCCCCGTACATACCTATCTTCAACAGCCCGTCATTGTGCACGGCAATCTTCACAGCATACACCAGGTTGGCACGTTCATTCTTAGTCAGGATAGTTTTCGGGGTAAATTCCGAGGTATCCGAAATCCAGGTAACTACGCCCGGATACTGCTTGTGCTCATCGGTGCCGTAATCGGAGAAGACGGTTACTTTCTGTCCCAGCTTTACCTGCGAAAGTTGTTCGGAGGTGATGTAAGCACGAAGGTACATCTGTTCCGTATCGGCCACTTTGAAAAGCGGAGTGCCCATAGCTGTGAGTTCTCCCGCTTCGGCGTACTTTGCCAGTACAGTGCCGGTTATCGGAGATGGGATGTGACACTTCTTCAACTGGTCTTCCACCTGTGCCACCTGAATACCGACGGATGAACTTTGCCACGTCAGGCTCTGGTGACTGTTGGACAAGGTAGAATTCTGCGCAACAAGTTGCTTGCGGAGCACTTCAAGCTGGTCTTCCGCATCATCCAGTTGTTTCTGATTTGCCGCACCTACCTTTAGTAAGTTTGCCACACGGTTTCGTTCGCGTTGGGCGGCAGATATTTGTTCTTTGGTGGCGGCTACCTGTTTCAGGATATCAGGACGCTGTTCTTCGACGGATTTAAGACTCGCCTCCAGTTGCAGCTTCTTCAAGTAGAGCTGTACGGTATCTACTACGCCGACTTCTTCACCGGCCTTCAACAACATTCCTTCTTCGATATCGAAATAAAGCAGGCGGCCCGATGCTTCGGCAGATACAAGCACTTCCGTAGTCTCAAACGTTCCTGTTGCATCATATTTCGGGGCACCGTTTCCACAAGCGGAAAAGAGGGCCAATAGGGAACAAAGTCCCAGTAAATTCCTTGATTTCATAATGATCTATATTTTTATGCCTTTAATTATTCAATGTATATTTCAGATTCCAGATGTTCATCAGTAACTGCACCTCATGCAAAGCCTTGGTTTGACGTGCCAGGTTCTCGGCAGTGATTTCACGAAGCATATCGGTTACGGTCAGCGTACCGTTCTCCACTTTAGCCTCGGCAGCCTTACGGATATTGACACGCAAACGGATAATCTCATCATCATCCACCATCTGTCGGCGCATGGACTGGATGGCCGAGCTTTGTTGGGTAGATTCCAGGTTGGTATTGAACAGGAACACATCGCGGCTGGTCTCCAACTTACGGCGGTTGTTATCTATCAGCCTGCGATCATTGCGCAACGTGTAGAGGCTACCGAAGTTCCACGACATACGGACTCCCGCTACATAGTATGCGGAGAAATCATCTTTCAGCATATTCAATCCCGGATTTCCGTAAGCTCCCTGCACGAACAGCCCGAAGCGGGGACGGAAGCGCGTCTTCAATGAAGACTCCTGTACGTTCAATTGTCCGCCTTGGGCATCGAACCAGCGAAGTTCCGGACGGTTGTTCACCAATGAAGTGGATTCAAAAGTATCGGCGGGCTTCTCCAATGTAGTTCCGGAAGCGATTTCCTTTCCTATAAAGATAGAGAGCATACTCAGATAGGCCTGTCGCGAAGATTCCAGTTCAATGCGTTTCTGCTTCGTGTTCAATATCTCCACGCTTACGGCATCCAGATCGCTCTGATTGGCAATGCCGTTTGCTATATAGTTGGATACTTGCTGATGGGTGCGTCCCAAGTCTTCCTGCAAAAGCTGATTCTGCCTTAACTGTTCGTCCAGCAACAGGATACCGAAGTATAGCTGATTCACACGATCATTCAGTGCATACATATCCACTTCCTGCTTCCCACGGTCTATCTCCGAAGTAGCCCGGGTCAGTTGCTTTTTGGAACGGATATCTCCACCGTCCCAGATGTTCTGCGACACTTCCAGCATCACCTGATACTGATCTTTGGGCATACTTTTTATATCGATTCCCCCAGCGGGCTCCGTGTCCGTTGCGACATCACTTTGATAGGTTGCTTTTCCTGAAAGGGTGAATTGTGGCAGATAGCCTTTTCCGGCATTCTCCAGGTTATACTCCCGGGCTTTCTCTATCAGACCGTATTGCCGCACCAGCGGATAATTGGTCTGTGCCGAGTGTTGGCATCCCTCCAGCGTGAGCTGCGCATGTGCCAGCATTGCCGCAAGAACAAAGGAAAAAGAGAGAATAGTTCGTTTCATTTCCATATACATTTCTTGTTTATTTCTTTATAGGACGCAAAGATAGAGCTTAAAAGTATATGGATACATTCTATTTGTGTGCAATGATGCTCTATTTATCCGATTACCAGTATTAAAAGACAGGAAAACCCTACGTTTTCTTATCTTTGCCACAGATATAGATAAATTAAAGGAGGAAAAGGATATGGAAAAGAGCAAACCTATGGAGCTTGGGCTTGGCGAGCTGCTGAGTAATCCAAACATCGTAAATAATAACAGCTTTCGCTTTATCAGCCGTGATCTCGGTGTTATCATCAGCTTTGCCCAAATGGATAGTATCCTCTTTAGCACAGGGAGACCCTATCGCGCCAAAGAAAGCAGAATCATCCGGATACTGAAAGGTGAAGCACGGATTTCCATCAATCTGATAGAATATAAGGTAAAGGAACCAATGATTATTATCAGTCCTTTCAATTCACTGATAGAAATTGTGGAAATCAGTGAGGATTATGACTTTCAGGTCATTGTTCCCGATAATAACTTTTTGCCCATCGCACAGGGAGGTTCACTGACGGATTCGTACACAAAGCATGGCATTTTCATTTCGCCCACAGCGGAAGAATTACCGCAAATCGATGCTTTCTTTTCAATGATATGGGACGCTGTGCACAAAGTTCCATTCCGCCGGGAAGTGGTACAGCACTTGATTATAGCATTACTCTATAATATAAGGTATATACATGCAAAGAACGAAGAATCCGCCCCATTACAGCTCTCACGCCAGGAAGAAGTATTCCGCCGCTTCATCGGGTTGGTTAATGAACACAGCAAACGTGAACGTAACATCAGTTTCTATGCAGACAAACTGTGTCTGACTCCTCATTATCTGAGTACGGTTATTCGTGAAGTAAGCGGGCAGACGGTAATGCAGTGGATTAACCAAGCCATTATTCTTGAAGCAAAAGTGTTACTGAAACACAGTGATTTGTTGGTATTCCAAATCTCGGATGAACTGGGATTTCCCAATCCGTCATTCTTCAGCAAATTCTTTAAACGGATCACAGGGATGACACCGGCGGAATATCAAAAGAAACGCCACACCTAAGCGGGGCTGAAAATGAGAAACTTTCATCTTATAACAAGATGATACGCTTCTGCATAATATCCACCAATTGCGCTTTCAATAACTTGGCATTGATAGGCTTGGGCATATATCCATCGAATCCACTTTCCATCACTTTCTGTTCATCCGAAGCATAGGCAAAGGCTGTAACGGCAATAATAGGAATCTTTGCAGAATACTTACGAATCTCCCGGGTAGCCTCGTACCCATCCATTACAGGCATATTGATATCCATCAATACAATCTGAGGATTATGTTTCCGGAACATTTCCACAGCCTCCATACCGTCCCAGGCATGAATCAAATGATAGTCATATTTCAGGATGGATTCAAAAAGCTTATAATTGCTTGCATTATCTTCTGCAACCAGTATGGTCAATTTGTTTCTTTCTATCGAAACGGGTTGAATATCTTTGGGCATCTGTTTCTTGTCTTCCTTCACAGCCGGTTTGTAGGGAAGCGTAAACCAGAAAGTAGAGCCTTTACCCTCTTCCGATTCCACGCCGATTCTGCCACCCATATGATCCATCAGTGTTTTACAGATAGAAAGTCCCAACCCTGTTCCCTGGGCAAAAGAGTTCAGCTTGACGAAACGCCCGAAAATGTTTTGTTGCTTATCCTTCGGAATTCCACATCCGGTATCGGTCACATAGAAATATAATTCATTCTCCCGCATTTCATAGCCAAAACGAATGCTGCCTTTTTCGGTAAACTTAATGGCATTTGTCACAAGGTTAATCATCAATTGGGACAAACGGTTCTTTTCCGTATAAGCCATACATGGCCCGGTAGGTTCCACAAACTCCAGTTTCACCGCATCCGTCTTCACTCTCAACAAGAAACCACGCTCCAGTTCCCTCATCAACTCATTCAGTTCGATATTAGAGTAATTCAACTCCAACGTTCCCGCCTCAATCTTCGACAAATCAAGAATATCACTGATGAGTTGCAGCAACAAAGTATTATTGTTCTCGATGATGCTGACATATTCCTGTTTTTCCTCTTCTTCCTCGGTAGACGCCAATATCCCCGAGAAACCGACAATAGCATTCAACGGGGTACGAATTTCATGACTCATATTAGCTAGGAAGGCCGACTTTAAACGATTGGATTCTTCGGCAAGCTCTTTTGCTGTCGTAAGTTCTTGTTCCATTTTCTTCCGGTTGGTGATGACAAGCGACGAGCCTACCAGAGTCAATGGCTTTCCATCCTCATCACGGGCTTCTACGGCAGCCTGCGCTTCCACCCACTCCACCTTGTGCAGGTTGTTTTTCTGCACATTGACGATGCGGTATTCTTCTTTCACTTTTTCCGCCCGTCCTTCTATCAAGTCCCGGTAGGCCTGTTTCACCCGTTCACGGTCTTCCTTGAAGATTTTTGAGAAATACTGAGAATCGGGCACAGATAGTTGTGAATCTTCCACCTCCTGTTCGTCAGTACTCAGTTCAATCGGTCTATTGATATCACACAGGATTGTTTTGCTCTTCAGATCCCACTTCCAGGGTACGATATTGGCAACATCAAGAGCCATAGCCAACTTGCTGTTGGTAGCACTCAACTTTTGCTGTGCTTTGTGCAGCTCCGTACTGTCCAGACAGAAGATATCAATCATATTTCCCTGATGGGTTCCTTTCAATACCACATCGTAAAAAGTATCGATGGCTTTAAAGTAGTAAGGGAATGTAATGGCTCTTTTCTCCGTCAACGCCATCTTTGTAAAATGCAGGAATTCGGGCATGGATTCCGGGAATATTTCACTTCCTTTTCTGCCTATGACCTCTTCCTTACGATAGAAGTATTTCTCAAATTCTGAATTTACATTCCGGTAAATCAATTCGATGGGATTACCGTTCTTATCGGTCACCAACTCTTCCTGCATATAGAGTATAGGCATATTGTTCACCAACATCTTATAAGTGGCCATTGCATCTATCTCGTTCTGTTGTGCTTTCTTCAATGCATTCAAGTTGCGAATACGATACAGGAAGAGCAGTGTAATAAGCAAAATAGAGAAAAGAGTTCCCAAGATAAAATACCGGTAATGTTCCCAAAACGTAGGCGGTTTATTCAGGAAACAGGTATTGGCAGGACACGTGGAAGGAGAAAGCCCGTCACGTACCAGTATTTCATAATTAATAACAGGCGCCCCGTCTGTGGGGATATAGCAAGAAATATGACGTGCCTGTTTGTCTTTCAACACATCCGAAATGGTTTGAATCAATGCCGCATCATAACGATCCTGATTGTAAGTATATCCACCCAGCATACCTTCTTTTCCACTTGCTATATTTACCATACTCAAAGAAAAGATAGGAACGGAAGTAGCAGCTATAAGCTTATGAGAATTAGTGGCTAACATGCTAGTACCGGCAAATGCGTATTTGTAGAACCACGAAGCGAACAGAACTCCCGTCGTTTTAGTGTCTACGAAATACAGGGAATCCAACAGCTGATTGGTCGTCATATTTTCAGCAGACCAAAATTTATACTTGATATCGGGATATTTCGTATTCAGTTCTTGCTCGATAAGTGCGGAGTTGTCTTGATTGACTTTGCGCCCGTCACCTATAAATATAAGCTCTTTCATTCCGGGAATCATCTGTTTCATCAGGCGAATGTTTTCCGGGATATACAAATCAGCGTACAGATAAACTAAATTGTAGGGGTCAACCAAATAAGAAAGAGGAGTTCGTTCTTCAGGCGTAGAAGGCTGCCTGTGGATATAAGCCTCATAGGAATCTAAATAATCTTCCTGTGCACAAAGCACAATGGGAATATCTCCCCAAACTTTTCTATATTCATTCCGCAACAACAATGCCGAATTTCCCAGTAATAACAGCATGCGTGGAGAACGACCTTTGTATTTATCGAATATATTGCGCTTGGATTCTTCCAGAATGGAATCATTTTCAACCAGCAGCATATTCAGATGCTCTACGTAGAGAGTGATTCCAGGGTCTTTTTGAACGAATTCCGTAACGTTGGAAATAAGCCGGCTGCTCCAGGGAGATGATTCCGTATATGAGTTTATACAAAGGATATAACTTTTACCCTCTATCGCATCTTTTTGTGCAAAAGCCCAATTTACAGACAAGAGGTAGAAAAACAGAAATAGAAGATATTGTTTCATCTGTACCAGAAGAATTTTATGTTATGCGAAATATTTTGCTTGTTTTATTTTGCAATACAAAAGTAGCAAAAAAAGAAGAACTACAACTATATAAATAGAAAAGAGAACCTTTTTTTTCTATAAAAGGTTCTCTACTATTAAATTCAGAAGTATCTATAATTACTTTCGCATTTTCTCCCTGCAATAGGAGCGGTGTCCATAAATCACAATCACCACAAAACAGATGAAC
>OGIK01002468.1_pt1 | contig 11529 bp, 8 predicted proteins | sample 1571781 | NCBI WGS metagenome assembly OGIK01 (sample SAMEA2581956, study PRJEB24529) | metagenome | biome: Human gut stool | place: China | collected 2011
GCGCTTATGGAGGCTTCATGACGTTTCTCCTTTGCCTTCGCTTTTCAGGCGAAGGCCGGCGGTTCGACGTCGCGACGGTTCACGCGTTTGCGCGCCTCGTCGATGAAGTTTCCGAGCGTGGTGACGAAAAGCGTCTCCACGGCCTCGCGCTCCACGGCGCCCAGGGCTTCCGAAAAAGCCAGGCGCACGGCGCTCCGGATCGGATCGTTCATCTTCACGGCTTCGCCGAGCAGGAAGGAACAGAGAATGTCCCGAACCCGGCGAAGCACCCGATGACTCACCGCCACCGAGGCGTTCTCGAAGGCCACGCTGCTCTTCTTCGCGGCGGCGCGGCTGTCCGCACCGACGCGTGCGAGCCGGACGCAAAGGTCCGAGAGCACTTCGGGGGGAAGCGCCTCCTTCCAGTCGCGGCGAAGCGTCGCGACGAGAAGAGCGGTCTCCTCGTACTCGTTCAAGCCCTCCATTCGGAGGTGCCAGAAACGGTCCACCGTCGAGCGGTCCTGCAGCCTTCGGCCGAGAAACCCCTCGTCGGCGGCATCGCCCGAAGCGCCGCGCGTGTTGTCGGTGATCATCACCCGGGCTTCCGGATGACGCGGCAGAACCCGGCCCACCTGATCAAGTTCGAGCGGCAGTCCCTCGAGGATGTCGTTGCACGACACCCAGAGTTCGGGACCGGCGCAGGAGAACTCGTTGATGAGCAAAATCCAGCCGTAACGCCAACAGAGCGCGGCGGGACCGTCGACCCAGCGCATCCCCTTTTCATCCATAACCCAGCGGCCGATCAGCTCGCGCCGATCCATGCGGGGTCGTGCCATGACGGAAACGACGGGCATGCCGAGACGCGCGCAGAATTGACACGCCGTGCTCGATTTGCCCGCGCCCGTCGGGCCCGAGATGTAGAGGGGTTCGGCTTCGGCAAATCTCCACCAGAGGGAGAGCTGTCCGAAGACGTTGTGGGAGAAAAAGTGTGAAGGATTGACGGAGGGAATGCGGTGTCTTTCGACATCGCTTCGTTCGTCGAATGAATAGCCTCGGCAAGGAGGATACGGGGTCAGATGAGCGCCGAATTCACTCGCCGGCACCAAGCGACTGTTTATCATGGGTTTTCTCCTTTCGGAAAAAGAAAAAAGAAAACCTCGGGGACGCACGTCCCCGCTTGAGCCGCTCAGGCCTGTGGGACAGCGCCCACGAGGCAGCTAAGAAAAGAACTTCTTCCACCTTTCAACACATCGCAGGGACGAGTCTCAAGAAGAAAGAAGCCGTTGTGGAAGGTGGAAATCCGTTGCGGGCGCAGAGCCCGGGATTTTTAGAACGTGCGCCGATTTCCATTGCGTCCGTTCGCCGTAAAAGCGAAATCCATTCTGCCTGAAGTTTCGGGAAAACGGTGCAAAGGGTTTTCCCTGAGAATAGATTCGATTCCTCCGCTTCGAGTCCGCCCCCAAAAAGCGGCGAGGGGCGCCCCCGAAGGAGACGCCCCTCTTGGGCTCGAATCGACTATGTCTAGCCGCCGAGCTTAATGGCCGTCGAAATCAGCACGACGAGCGCAGCGATCGGCACTATCACCCGAACGCGGACACAAATTTTGCGCCCGAAGCGTGCTATGATTTCTACGGAGATCGGCGAGACTTTACGTATGTGCATCGCCATCCTCCTTAGTAATAAGCAAAGGCCCTTACCGTAGCCGCGGTTGGGGCCTTTTGCATGTTGGCAGAGGCACCATTGCACACTGCCATGGCGACAATCGCCGCCAATTCCGTACGGTCCGCAACACAAAAAACGACAAGGAGGAGGCGTGTTTCCTTTCGGACTGCCGTTCCGATTCGATGATTTTAGCGAATCACCCGCGAAACACGTGTTCTCCGAATAAAGATCAGCAAAAAAAATCTATTACCCTTACACCGAAAATATTTACAAAACGCGTCATAGAAAGTTCTCAACACCAGTTCCCACAATACTTCGAAAAGATCGGGACTTTCCGGCATCATTTTCCACCTCTCGCACCCACTCCAACCCCTTACGACACCACATGTCGCAGAACAGAAAACAAGCACCAAATCGCCCGCTTCAGATGCCTCTTTCCGACTGGTTTGCAGCTTCGATCAAAGTGCCTTTATATTCCGACGGATAAAACCTTATCGCTCCAAACCACGTTTCACATTTTCTTCTTTCATCCTTCCTTTTCTCCTTTCGCGCCCTTAATCACTCAAATCATTACGGTCATCCCCGTCACACAAATCACCGGAATACGGAAACACAATTTTCTACGAGGCGTGCTATGATCTCTTCGGAGATTGGCGAGTTGTTTCGATTTCTCATCGCCATCCTCCTCCGAAAAAAGCTTAAAGCCCTTGTCGTTGGCGCGACTCGGGCTTTTTGCTTGTCGGCGGAGACGTCATTGCCCATCGACGTGACGACCGTCGTCGTCCGTTCTGGATCGACGGCGGCGCCGCTCAAACGACCGGACTCTTTCGTCGCCTCCCCTTTCCTTTCACTCTTGAAGGGATTCCCCGGTCCCGCCCGTCCTTGCGTCCGCGCCTTTCTTCAGCTTCGGAAGCCCGCTTCCTTTTCTCCGGGCACAAAAAATCCGCGCCGCCCCAAAGAAGGACAACGCGGATTTCTCTCAAATAAAGAGCCCGATCGGGATTATTCCTCGAACGTTCCCTTCACGATGATTTCGCCTTCGCGCATCATCTGACGGCCCTTGGCGAAGACGTGCACGAGGTTGAGATCTTCGTCGAAGAGGTTGAGGTCGGCCGAGCCGCCCGCCTTGACGAAGCCCTTGCCCGGGAGCTGCAGAGCCTTCGCGACGTTCGCCGTGACGACCGAGAGAGCCGTCGTCATCGGAACGTTCATTTCCTGGACGAGACGCTTCACCTCCTTCAGGTTGCAGGCGACGCCGCCCACGCCGAGGCCCACCATTTCGCCCTTTTCGTTGAAGCGCGGAACGGAGCCGTGACCGTCGGAGCTCATCGTCACGTGGTCAAGCGGCACGCCCGCGTCGAGCACGGCCTTGACGCCCGCGGCCGGAGTGCCCACGGCGCAGGAGCCGCCCGTCGTGATGTCGACGTAGCCGCCCGCGAGACCAAACTCGATCGCCCCCTTAAAGACGTCGGGGTGGCGCGCGCAGTGCGTCGGACGGATGTGCTGAATGGGCATGCCGCGCTTGACGCAGTCAAGGAACATGTCGAAGGGGCCGACGATGTTGCCGAGGTGAATGTGGAGGACGCCGAGCTTGCCCGCGACCATCGCGCCCACGCGGATTTGCGTTAGAAGACGCATGACTTCGTCTTCGGTCGGGAAGCTCGAGCGGTGGTCGCCCATGGCGATCTTGACGCCGAGGACTTCGGGGACGAAATAGAGGTCGTCGCGCACGCAGCTCGTGAGCGTGGTCGGGGGATAGGCGTAGTTGCTCGTGTACATCCAGGCGGAGACGCCTTCGGCCTGCAGAGCGCGGACCTTGCCGAGAAGATTCGGGATCGAGCGGCTCGTGCCGTCGGTGCCCGAGACGCCTACGACGCTCGTGGTGCCGCAGGCGACGAGTTCGGAGAGAACGAGTTCGGGCGTGCGAGTCTTGGGGCCGCCTTCACCGCCGCCACCGGTCACGTGGATGTGCTGATCGATGAAGCCCGGCGTCATGACGAGGCCCTTGGCGTCGATCGTTTCGAGGTCGGGGAGCTGGGCGGAGAGGTCCTTGCCGACCGCCACGACCTTGTCGTTCACGGTGAGGACGTCGACGACGCCGAGGTCTTCCGGCGCAAAGACGTGCGCACCCTTGATGAGATATGCCATTTTTGAATCTCCTTACGTGAGAATCACAGGAAAATCTGCGCCGCGACGACGTTCACGATCATGCCGAAAATCATGACCGGAATCGTACGGCGGATGAGTTCGATCGGGGTGAGGCCCGCGATGCCCGAGACGGCGATGATGACGCCCGAGATCGGGCTCATCGGACGGGCGAGACTCGCCGCCAACTGCACGGGGATGACGAGCGCCATCGTGTTGTAGCCCACGCTCGCGGCCGCTTCCGGAAGAAGGGGCGAGAAGGCGAAGAAGGCGGAGTTGCCCGACCCCGTCACGATCGTCGCGATCGTCATGATGGCCATCATGACGAAGAGCATGAGGTAGAGACCCACGTCCTGCTGCGCGGCCGCCATCTGGATCATGGTCGAGATGCCGCCGATCTTCGTGAGACCGAGAGCGAAGAGTTCGGCGCAGATGATGAGCGAAACGGTCGAGGTGAAGACCTTCCCCATCCCTTCGAAGAAGGCCCCGAAGTCCTTGCAGACGTCCTTCAGAGCGCGGCGGCTCACGAGGTCCACGACGAAGGCGACGAGGATCGAGACGATGATCGCGGTGACGAGATTGAGCTTGATCCCGTTGTAGACCATCGGCGAGAAGATGATGAGGAGGAAGAGCGGCAGGATCGGAAGGATCGCGTAGAAGGCGGGACCCGCACCGGCGAAGGCGTCTTCGGTCTTGCCGGAGACGGCGCCCGCATCGTCGGAAATGCCCTTGGCGGCTTCGCGGCGGTCGAACCAGCGCTGCACGAGGGCGTGGCCGACGGCAACCGCGATGATGATGCAGATCGCTACCGGAATCTGGCCCGTCACGAAGTAGGTGACGACGTCGGTGCCGACGAGGTCGGCGGCGCGCATGGCGTTCGAGGAGCTCGGACCCAGGTCAAGACAGCAGGTCGAGCCGATCACCGCGGCGGCCGCGGCGCGGCGTACGCCCAACTGCACGAGAAGCGGATAGACCGAAGCCATGAGAAGGAGCCCCAGGCCCACGGCGGAATTGATGAAGAGCGCCATGCACTGGCCCACGACGTAGGTGAGGCCCAAGAGCACGTAAGGCGAGTGAATCGCCGAGAGCGGACGCACGCAGAGCTTCACGAGGGCCTTCGAGGCGCCGATCTTGTTCATGTAGACCGAAAAGCCCCCGATCGCCATGATGTTGAGGCCCAAGCCCCCGATACGGCTCTTCGTGAGGTCGGTCACGGCCTGCGCGAGGTCGAAGCCGAGGAAGTTCGTGGCGGTCTTCGCGGACACGGGGTCGTTCCCCATAAAGGCGCCGATGAGAAGGAGCACGAGGCCTAGCACCAACAGGATGACGGGCGGGTAGTAGTTTTTGATGACGAAGTACGCCAAGAGCACGACGGCCAAGAGCGTACAAATGACTCCGAACATTTGAGTTCTCCAATGGATGGTTGAGAGGGACCTGAACGGACGTTCTCTGCCGCCTCGCATCAAGTCTTGGGAAAAGTATAGCGGTCGGCCGCCGGGCTTTCATGCGGGTTAACACGAGGTCCTAGAGAAGAGTCCTCCTTCGGTCATATTCCGAGCCGGGGTCATTTTGTTTTTCCGATCCGTCCGACAACGTCCACACTCTCGAAACCGGCGCCTTCGGCGCTTTTGCTCGGCGGGCGCCCCTGCGGCGCAGGGCTTTGAGATGCGCCGGAATCCACGCCCCGCCTTCCGCTCGGCGGCCTACCACTCCTACCCCCTCGTTCGGTTGTTGCACGGTCATGCAACGTATGGTCATGCAACGCATGAACATGCCGAGTCCCGCCGTGCCCTTCTCGAAGGTGTCCCCGTCGAACGGTCCCGCACCCCATCCGTCTCTTCCTGCAAATGCAGACCAAAAGCAGTACATGCGGCTATACCCTCGTCTCACTCCGTGCCATGAAAAATCGGGCGATCATTCTCCGTAAAATCCAACTTCAACAAATAATTCGCATCTCCCTCCCTACGGAAAAGCGGAAATAAAATCTTGCAAACTATCCTCTCGATAGAAAAATAAAGTGTTCTTTCGGGATCCAAGTACAGAAAAACCCTGTAGGATGGAAAGATATCTTCATAAGAAGAAAAGTCTACTTCTCCCTCCTTTTGGATCCCCCCATGCAAACACTTTTTCGCCGTCCGACTGCTTCGGCAACACCCTCCTTTACCCTCTCGCCCGGGAGGAAATTCACTCTTCTCGCCTGCGCACTCCTGGCTGCGGGCGCCGCGGAGTGCGCCGAAGACCGCTTTGCGTCGATCGCCGACCTGCAGCCGTGGTTGGTCGACGGCGAGTACAGCGGGAGCGTCGAAGGCTCTTACAGCGGCAATGTCTTCACCTTTGCGCTCGACTCAGGAGAAGAAATGTCGAAACTCGACTTCTACGGAGCTTCGGGCGCCGCCGTACTGAACGGCAACCGCCTGATCTTCTCGCAGGGCGACTACCGGACCGACGACGGGGAACACTCCTTTGAGGCCGCCCACGGCGCCACCGGGGAAGCGAACGGCAACGCCGTCGTGATCGAGGGCGGCACCTTTCTTCCTCCCGTCTCCGGCTACCCCTCGGACCACCTCATTTCGTTCGAGGCCGCGCACGGCGTCTCCGACATGAGCGGCAACCGGGTCGTTGTCACCGGCGGGGAATTCAACGGTCATGTCCGATTCACAGCCGCGAACAATACGGCAGACGAAACGGACGTCTCGGACGCGGGCTATACGCTCGCGGACAACAGCGTCGAAATCACGGGCGGAACCTTCCGCGAAGACGCCGACGTGGAGGTCGCGCACTCGGAAGTCGGGACGCTCACCCGCAACCGACTCCTCGTATCGGGTCTCGCCGCCGGGCGCTTCAACATGGTCTTTGCCGCCAATACGAACCGCGGACATGCCCTCGAGAACGAGATCGTCATCGAGAAGTCGAACGTTTACGTGCAGACCGACCTCTTCACCGCGTCGGCGGGATCGGCCGCTCCCTCGACGCTCGCGGAGAACCGCCTCGTCATTTCCGATTCCACGATCGATACGACCTCCCTCGGGGCCGCCATGAATCCGAGCGGCGACATTGCAGGGAACCGCGTCGAAATTGCAAACGCCGTCCTCAAGAATTCCGAAGGCTACAACCTGTACGTGTACGGCGGTCTCCATCAGGACAAGGGACAATCGGGCGACGCAATCACGGGCAACGTCGTTCGTCTCGAGAACGTGACGATCGACCTCGCGGACAACCGAGCCGCCTTCTTCATCGCGGGCCAGATTTCCGATTCCGGCAATTCACCCGACACCGAGGGTGCGGTTCTGGCACAAAACGCCGTCGAACTTGTCGGCGACGGCAGGTGGGACGAACGTCTCCAAAAAGCCCGACTCGTCGGCGCCCAACGCTTCTTCGGCTCGGGAACGGACGACATCCGGGAGAACGCCCTGCGGCTCTTCGGTTGGCGCGGAACCGTCTCGTCGATCAAGGGTTTCGACACGATCGAACTTTCCGGCATTCCCTGGGAAGCGGACGGCACCGTTCTCCGGGTCGACATGCAGGCCTACAAAGACGCGGACAGGGACATCATCGTGACGACGGAAACCCTGGACCTGAGCGGCACGACCTTCGCGTTCGTCGACGGGGGCTTTGTCTTCAAGGGCGGCGCCAACGCACACCTCGGCGAATCGATGACGCTCCTTGCTGCGGGCGAGCATACCGGTCTCACCCTCAATCCCCTCTACGACGGGGAAGGACTGGCGATCGCGCTCACGACCGGCATCACGACCGAGGTCGAAGGCCGGATCGTGAACGCCGAAGACGGAAAGGCGATCGTCCTCGAACTCGAGGACGCCCCCGTTCCCAACCGGCAGTTGGCGCTCGTTTCGAACCAGCGCAACGCCGCGGTGACCTTCCTCGGCCAGGCCGCGGAAATCGTGGGCGACACCCTCACGGAACCCCCGAAGGACTACCGCCTCGGTCCCAAGACCTTCGCGGTGATGAACGGCGCGGACGTCAAGTACGAGTCCTCCGGCAAACTCACCGTGCGCGGCATGAACTTCCTCGCGGGCGCGGGAACGAGCGTCGAGACCGACTCGGGCATCGCCCGCGTCAACTTCTTTGCGGAAACCGGGCGCGGGGAGTTTGACGACTCGATGCGGCTTTCGGGTCTCACGCGCCGACTCGACGGCACGATGACCTACTACGGCGTCGGAACGTCCGCGCGGCATCTTCTCGAAAACGGTTTCTACGCGGAAGGCTCGCTTCGGGTCGGGCGCCATGAAAACGACGTCGATCACGGGCTCGTCGGGGCCGACGGCCTCTCGCACGGTTACAAGACGCGCTCGCTCTACGCCGCGGCCCATGCGGGGCTCGGCCGGATTTTCCCGGTGACGGCAGACCTCAAGCTCGAAGTCTTCGGGAAGTACTTCTTCACGTATCTGCCGAGCGACACCGCGCGCGTCAAGGATTCGGACGGCACGACGACGCTTCGCTTCGAGAGCGTCGACAACCACCGCGTGCGCACGGGCGCCCGACTCTACGCCCCGGCGGGCGACTGGCAGGGCTACCTTGGGGCGGCCTTTGAGTACGACTTCACGGAGACGCTTCGCAACGAGGCGAACGGCGTCGAGATCCGCGGCGGCGAATCGATCCGGGGCGCCACGGGGATCGGCGAGGCGGGGCTTCGCCACGCGAAGGCGGGCTCCCCCTGGCTCTTTGACGTGCGGCTTCGCGGCTACTGCGGCAAGCGCGAGGGTGCTAGCCTGAAGCTGCAGGCGGAATACGGCTTCTGAGCAAAGCGCTTTCAGCTCGGTCAATAAAAAAAACGAATCCCCTGCGCCGCAAAGGTTCGCAGGGGATCCCACTGGTAATCGAAGCAACCGTCCGGCCGAATCGTTCAGGCGTCCAGATTGTCCGACTCTTCGATCATCCGCTGAAAGAAGTTCTCTTCCTCGTCCTCGAGCGTCTTCATCAACGTCGGGTCCAGCGCGTCCATCACGGAGCGGACGAAACTTGCGCCCGCAGCACCGACGGACCGGGCCGTCCCAGGGAAGAACCCGAATGCCAAGCGGGCGGCGACCAGAATCAAACGATAGAAATCGGTCTGCGGGAGCGCTCCCAACGCTTTCGCTTCGGGCGCGATCATCGCGCGGATTTCCGCCTGTACGCTTTCGTCGGGAGCGGTTCCGGCGTGTTGCTCGATCCACTCTTCGTACCGACCGTCCTCCTCTTCCGACCTCGTGTCGTGCCGACTCGCCGTCAAGTACAGGATCTGAGAAACGATTTCGCCGTGGACACGTGCCCGTTGGAATTCGTCGCACTCGTCCTCGGGATGGTCTTCAGCCTCCAAATGACGAACGATCGCCTTCTGCAGAAATTGAGTGATGCAGTCGGTTCGGCGAACGCACTCCTCCTCGTCGGGTTCGCTCGTCTCGCGCATCAGAAGTTGGTCGATCCAGGGTTCGAAAACCTCTTCGGGGTCGTATTGGAAGACGCGGGCGCTGTCCTCAGGGTCCACGATCTCGCAATCCGAGAAGTCCGCGGCGACAAAACGGGAAACCGCCGCCTTCAGAGCCTTGTATTCCACTGAATCGACCTCTTCGAGACCGTCCATCCCCAACGAAAGAAGTTCCGCGATCGAAATCATTCGGGAAACGTCGGCGAAATGCTCGACCAGTTCGACCTGAACGAAGGGATCGACCGTTTCCTCTTCGGAAGGTTCGTTCGTCGACGGAACACTGGAAGACATCATTTTGCTGACGGTTTCCAACAGTTCTTCGTCGAGGAATTCCGGATCCACACAGCTCAAAAGACCGAGGAAAAGACCGGTGAAGAGCCCGTGAGCCCGGTCGTACGAGAGCCCGGTCTTCCGGGACACGACATCCAACAAGGGAGCCCGTTCCTCCATCGTCCGGAAAATGAACCAGTAGGCGTGAAACGCCTGAAAAAGTCCGTCGGACATGATCGCCGACCGGATGATTTCCTGCCGGCGGCTCTCGCGTTTGCGTTGTTCCTTGGCCTTTCGCTGCTTTCTGCGCTGTTCTTTCGTCTGCCGCGCCATTATGTTTTCCTCCCGACGGATGACGGGCGGGCCCGAAGGCCCGCACCCTTTTGATTGCAAGATCCAGAAATTTTAGCGGATTTCCATTGTCGGAGAGGTTCTTTTTTGATCCGGTGAGCCCCTGTTTGAAGTCGGTCTTGACCTCCACCGTCGCCACCGGGACGCCGTTGCTGTAGAACACGAGGTCAAGCGATTCTTCGGACGTCGTGTGGTGGTGAACCTGCCGAACGACGCGAAGGATGTTGCTACGGCAACGTTGGGCAACCTCCTCATTGCGGCCGTCTTCCGGGGCGCTCTCGCTCATCTTGAAGCGGCCGACGCCGGTAATGCCGATTGACTCGTGCAGGAGGACGAGCGCACCGTGCTGACGGGCGAAGTCCAGCAGTCGATCGGGAGGAACGATCTGTCAGTTGTTCGTTTTCTGCAGAAGCCCAAATTCCTTCGGGTACGCCGTCTGCATCCATTCGAAGGCATCGGGCCGGATAAAGAGCCGGCCACGGTCGTAACCGAGATCGTTTTCGGACCGACGCCACCCGGAGGCGACAAGCCTTCGCCGATTGCGTCCTCGAAATTCTTTCCTTTGCGCTGTCGAAATCCTACGTCAGTCCTCGTCTTTCACCATCTTGCGGGCATCGTCGAGCAGCCGATCCGCAGCGATTCGAACGTCGAAAGCATTTCGGAATTCGTGGTCCTGCCTGATGCGGAATTTCTCGAATTCCCCCAGGGCATGTTCCTTCGCCTCTTGGGCCGAAACGCTGCCGGGACCTTGAAGAATGCCCATGTCGTTAAATACCAGGAAGCTGTCGAGTCGCTTCTCCCAGTCCTCCATGGTCATGGGAACGTGCTTCCGGGCGCGGAGCTCGGCCATGTCGAGATACATGGAAACCAAGCGGTTGAGCGTGTCGATCTCTTCTTTGGAGAGGTAGTTTTTCGCGATGAGAACATCGGTGCGGATGACCTTGCCGCCCGTCTTGACATTCTTCCAGGAGGTGAGGCCCATGTGCGGCTTTTCCGCATCCGCTCGGTCCCTGATGATCTCCGCTGCCGTGTGACGATGAACCGCGTAGTGAAGCTTGTTCTGGATGGTTGCGAAGAATCGGCGGGCAACGTCCGAATCAACGTCGTAGTCGGAAGCCGTTGCGAACAGGTCCGTCACCTTTTGGTAGGCCTGGCGCTCGCTAGCGCGAATCTCCCGAATTTCTTCAAGAAGTTGGTCGAAGTACGACTGATCGAATAGCTTGCCGTTCTTTAGACGTTCGGAGTCCAACAAGTAGCCCCTGATCACGAAGTCGCGAAGCACTCTCGTCGCCCACTGACGGAAAGCCGTGGCACGTTTGCTATTGACGCGGTAGCCGACGGCGATGATGGCGTCGAGGTTGTAGTGCTTAACCTTGCGGGTAACCGTACGGGAGCCTTCTTCGCGAACAACTAAGAAATCCTTAGTAGTTGCCTCTTCCATCAATTCTTCGTCATCGAAAATCTTCTTCAAGTGCTGAAGGACATTTTCAGGGGTGCAGTCAAACAGTTGAGCCATCAACTTCTGAGTAAGCCAGATAGTCTCATCCTCGATACGAACTTCAATACCGTTGCCGCCATTCTCCTTAGTGAAGATGAGAAAGTCGGCCGTATGATTCCGGATGTTTGATTTATCCATGGTTAACCTGGAAGTGTGCAAAATTTTGTGTCTGTCAGGTCCTGGAAGGGGGAGGGAGAAATCT
>OGIK01002475.1_pt1 | contig 11493 bp, 8 predicted proteins | sample 1571781 | NCBI WGS metagenome assembly OGIK01 (sample SAMEA2581956, study PRJEB24529) | metagenome | biome: Human gut stool | place: China | collected 2011
AATTTGATGACAGAGGAAATATCGGAAAACGTTACAGAAGACAGGATGAGATCGGTACTCCGTTCTGCGTAACTTACGATTTCGAATCTGAAAATGACGGTGCGGTAACGGTTCGTGACCGTGATACCATGGAGCAGGAGCGTATTAAGATCGAGGATCTGGATGCTTATTTCGCAGAGAAGTTTAATTGGTAGGAGATAATGAAAACATTTACAATCGGAAAAAAGAAAATTGTGTTGAAAGAAGAATGGATGGTCGGATTTATAACAACATGGATCGTTGGACTTTTGGCACATGCCTATCGTTTCTTTAATTTTCTTCCTATATGGGACAGTATTTATAATTTTACGGGAGTCGGTTCTACCTATACCCTGGGACGCTGGTTCTTAGGGTATGCAGGACTGATTACTTCGATGTTTGATCTTCCGTGGGTCAACGGTGCATTTTCTCTTTTTTATATCAGTATCGTTGTTATTTTACTCACTGAAATGTTTGAAATAAAAAATAAGGGAATGATCGTGCTTTGTGCGGCAATTTTTGTGTCCTTCCCGACCGTTGTGTCTTCTTTTGCTTATATGTATACGGCAGATGCGTATCTACTCGCATTTTTGCTGGCTACGCTTGCAGTTTATCTGACTTGGTGTGTCAAAAAGTGGGGAACGATAGCAGGAATGGTCTGTCTTGCATTTGCAATGGGGATTTATCAGGCATATGCAACGGTGGCAATCGTGTTGGTATTGCTTTATATTATCCGGCAGTTTGTCATTGAGAAACTTGACTTCTTAGAAGCAGTAAGAAAAGATTTAAAATATCTTGGAATGCTGGTCGGCGGAGCGGTACTGTATGCGGTTATTTTAAAGATCACATTGATCCGTTATAATATTACACTGCCAGGTTATCAGGGAATCGGTGCTTTGGGGATCATGTCATTAGGGCAGTATAAGGCGGCACTGCAAAAGACGCTGTATCATTTCAGACTGATCCTTGGTATGGAACATGGCGTGGAAAAACGTGTTTATTCCATATTAAATGCGTCGGTATTGCTGTTGATCGGATTGATATTCATATATCTTCTGATACGCAATCAGGTTTATAAGAAAAAAATGTCAATGTTAGCCTCCATTGCAGCTGTCTGCCTGATCCCGGTTGGAGCATACTTTATCAACTTTACTTCACCGGACGTGCAGTATTATACGCTGATGGAAATGGCTGTCTGCCTGATCTATCTGCTTATGATCATTATGTTGTTGCAGTTAGACTGGAAAACCTGGATCTCAAAGATACTGAAGGGATGCGGTATTTTTGTGCTTTGTGGACTGGTGTATTATAATGTGATTAACTGTAACATTGCATATTTTAATATGAATCTGAGCTATCATAAATCCATTTCTATCGCAGAGGATGTTTTGCAGCGTATCGAGCAGATGGATGAGTTTCAGAACCAGCATGATAAGGTCGTTATCATGGGTGATTATAATTGTGCAACAGAGAATCTCCAGATTATGATGCCGAGCATTATGGGAATCAGCAATGACTCATTTCTGAATGATTCTTACCATTACACTATTATCTGGAATTATTGTTTTGGAGTCCAGATGGAACAGGCGTCTTACGACGAGATGATGGAGATCGTGGAAACAGATGAATATAAAAATATGTCTGTTTATCCGCTAAAAGGGTGTGTAGAATATATCAATGGCATCATTGTGGTTAAAATGCAGGAATAGGAGTTTTACATGACACATAAGATTGCGAAAATATGGAATCGGGTTTCCTATGAAACGATGATTTTTATTGCTTTTCTGATCCGCTTTTTATCAACCAGAGCATTAGATCTGGATACATGGTCCAGTGCATGGGATGCCATGGATTATTCCATGGGAAATGGTTCAAGACTTTTGATTGGAAGTATATATAAACTCTTTTATGGAGATTATCTGGATGTCACTGTGGCATATAAATATGTAGGAATCGGTATTATGTTGACGATTCTGGTGCTGGCGATCGTGCTGGGGCAGTTGATACGGTTATCGCTGGCAGCAGATCCGGAACATAGGGATATCATTTATGGAGTTGTGGTAGCGTATATGGTAGCTCCGTTTTCGATTGCCTATGTATGGAATGAAGATAATTTGGGACGGCTGGATGTCTATATGCTTTTGATCACACTTCTGACGGTGTTAGCAGCACTGCGGTTAAAGAATTTTGCTATAAAAGCGATGCTTATTACGATATTGGGAGTCGTGGGACTTGCAATCCATCAGGGGTATGCTTTTTTATATTATCCACTGACGTTCACGGTGCTATGCTATGATGCATTTGCGGAGAACAAACTGCACAAAAAAGAATTTTTTGGGGTGGTATTGTCCGGTGCAGTCGAGGTTTTTGCAGCGGTCTATTTCCAGTTTTTTACAAAGATCAATTTTGACAGTGTAGAGAATACGGTTGCTTTTATCAAGTCCCGCACCAATTTAGAAGTATCAGATTTTGCAATCCAACTGGAATATTTTGGAAGCATGAAATATCAGTTAGACGAAGTGACATCTGTGTTTTTCCATGGCAATGAGGATCCCATCAGGCGTCTGCTTCTGATTCTTGTGTTGATGTCACCGCTGCTTATTTTATATCTGTTAGTCTGGAAAGATGTTTTTTCAGACTTAAAACAGAAAAAAGTAAAATTGATACAGACACCATATTTATACGCGGCTCTGGTAAATCTCTGTTTTATACCGATGTTTGTGATACATGTTGACTGGGGAAGGCACTTAGCGCCGCTTATGGCGATGCCGACATTTGTTTTTCTGTTTTTCCTTGCGAAGAAAGACCAGTCCATGGTCTATGCATTTGGAAAAATGAAAGATCGTGTCAGAAAAAAACCGTGGTATTTTGTTATAACACTGGTGTGGATGGCAGGGTTTGCAAGTTTTGGTGCGCGTAATTTTCAGTGGCAGACTGACAGGTTATACAATTTTTTGAAATATGGATTTCATATGTAAGAGAAAGGGGGGACTAAAGACGAGGGGCTTTGGTCCCTTTGTATGTGAGGATTAAAAAATGAGATTCCTAAGGAATAAAGAGGAAAATGTCAGTAAAAAAGTCTGGTTCTTTCTGGCATATACCGTTTGTTTTGCAATCATTGCGGGGGCAGTGTTCTCCGTATTTATCATAAATAAAAAGAGTTTTATATGGGTTCCGGACGGTTTGCAGCAGCATTTCAATGCGCTGCTTTATTACCGTTCCTGGCTGTTATCGATCCTGGATACGCTGGTCACGGAACATAAGGTCTCAGTCCCTCTCTGGGATATGCAGATTGGACTTGGATCAGATGTATTGACGACACTTCATTATTATGTCATTGGCGATCCGCTCAATCTTTTATCGGTGTTCGTGCCGGATGAAAAATATATGGAACTCTTTTACAATACGATGGTTCTGGTGAGAATATATCTTGCAGGTCTCGCGTTTTCTGCATACTGCAGATACCATGGACAGAAACCATATTCTACACTGCTTGGAGCAATGGTGTACGATTTCTGTTTTTGGGTTATTATTGCGGTGCGGCATCCGTATTTTTTAAATCCGATGATCTACCTGCCGCTGATTCTGGTCGGGGTGGATAAAATTTATAAAAAACAGAAACCATGGTTATATATGGGGATGCTTGCGGTAGCGACGGTCAGCAGTTTTTATTTTACATACATGATCTGTATCTTTGTTGCCATCTATGCTCTGCTTCGTTATCTGATGTTATTTGGAAAACCGGTTTTAAAGACGGTATGGTACTGGGTATGGCGTTTTGTGGCATACTCACTGGTGACACTGGCATCTGTTTCTGTCATATTACTCCCGGTTGTTGCCATGACACTGTCTACGGGAAGGGCAGGAGCGCAGCATACGTTTTCGATAATGTATCCGTTATCTTATTACCGGAAATTACTGTATGGCTTTCTGATCGGAGGTTCGACCTACTGGAGTGAACTTGGATATACGGGAATCGTCCTCTTAGCGGTGTTGTTACTTCTCTTTGGCGGCAAAAAAAAACAGGGGGCTGCGTGCCGGATTTGTACTTATGACACTGTTGCTGTTGTTCCCGTTTGCCGGAAAAATGTTAAATGGAGGCAGTTATGTGGTCAACCGCTATATGTGGGCATACTCCATGCTTGTGTCTTTTATCGCGGTAAAAATGTATCCTCAGATGATGGAGATGCATTTTAAGAAAAAAATTGCACTGTTCTGGGCGGGGATCACCTATATCTTCCTGTGCTTGGAGGTGCTTGGAAAGCATCAGAAACAGTATGTATTAGTGGCATTATTATTATTTTCCGTGCTGTTAGTTTTCATTGTCGGAACCGGGAAAAAGACGAAAGAAAAATTTGTTTTTAAGGCGGCATTGTTAGTGGTGGTGATGCTTGAACTGATCTATCAGGGATGGGCAGAATATGCGCCACAGGCGGGCAGTTATGTGGAAGAATTTGCCACGCAGGGGGAGGCACTTTCCATGCTGACAAAAGATGCTGCGGGTAGTCTTGTGAAAAATCATGCGAAAGATACGACATACCGCTATGAGTCCCTGCAGTCTGAGGAGTGGAAAAACACGGCGATGCAGCTTGGAATCAATGGTACCTCCTATTATTTCAGTCTTGCAAACCCGGATATCAACCAGTTTCAAAGAGAAATGTACATCAATCAGACCAGGGATTTCTGTTATTCCGGATTTGATGCGCGCACGATGTTGGAGGTGCTTTCCGGCGTGCGTTATTATGTGGTGCCGTCCAGAAACAGCGGACTGCGCCCGTATGGTTATAACGTCTGCATCAACCGTGGAACATTAGGCGCCGGGGGACAGTATGAGGTAAAATGCGATGCTTATGAAAATGATTCGGTACTGCCGCTTGGATTTGCAAGTGATGCGGTGATTCCACGGAGCACTTATGAAGAACTGGATGTGACGAAAAAACAGCAGGCACTGTTACAGGGGATTGTCGTGGAGGATGAGAAGATCCCGTCTGCGTTAGCCGGCACGAAAACGAAACCAGAGTTTATGGATCAGGATATTTCCTACACGATCACGGATATGCACAATGTGGAACTGACGGATCAGGGATTTACTGCGACGGAAAAGAAAGCGTCGGTCACACTTTCCTTTGAGGGAATACCGGAGAGTGAAACTTACTTCATATTAAAAGGGCTTCAGTTTTCGGAGGAGGGAAAGACGTTAACACAGTCGAAGAGCCGTCTGCACATTGATGTGACCTGTGGAAAGATCACGAAAATGATCACGTTTCTGACAAAGAAGAATAATTTTTACAGTGGTGTGGATGACTATCTGATCAATGCAGGATACCGTGATGAAAAAGCAGATGAGATCACATTGACATTTCATGAAAAAGGAACATATCAGTTTGATGATATGCAGATCATCTGTCAGCCAATGGAACAGACCGATGACTGGACGAAAAATTTAAAGCAGGATGTTTTAAAAAATGTTGTCGTGGATACAAATTGTATTTCAGGAACATTAGAAAACGCTAAGGAGAGACTGCTCTGCATGACAATTCCGTACAGCAGTGGCTGGAGGGCATACATAGATGGTGCGGAAACGGAAATCTTAAAAGCAGATACCATGTACATGGCAGTTGATGTGCCGGAGGGAACACATCAGATCGAATTTTATTACTGTACGCCGTATTTAAAAACAGGTGCTGTTTTGAGCGGGATTGGAATCCTGTCGGTGATCGGGATTGTTATTTTCAGATATCGGACCGGAAAGAAAAAAAGAAATGGAATAGAGCAGAATAAGGAAAGGATCTGGGATGTCTACGATATATCTATCGGAAAAAAAGGAATACAGGGCACTTGATTTCTCAAAATTTGTGGCAGCATTTTTGGTTGCTGCCATTCATATTCCTCCGTTTGAGGAGGCTGCACCGGTATTTTCACACGAATTTCAGCAGGTGATCTGCCGTATGGCAGTTCCGTTCTTTTTTGTATGTACAGGTTATTTTATCGGGGAAAAAATAACAGATAAAGGCAAAGTAAGAAAATATCTTTTCCATATTATAAAGATGTATGTATGGTGGAGTCTGTTATACCTGATACCAATCATTGAACGTTTCTGGGAGAAAAAAAGAAGTGCTGCCGGAAACATATTAGAACTTGCAAGAAGATTTTTCCTGATAGGATCTTACATACAGCTCTGGTATCTGCCTGCGACCGTCGTGGCGGTGTTACTTTTGTATCTGCTGGTAACACGTTTTCAGTGGAAGGTGAAAGGAATCGTTGCAGCTGCTGTGTTATTGTATCTGGCTGGGGTTTCTCACAATACTTACCGTCATGCATTTGACTCGGTCTTGCCTGCTGCAAATGAGATTAAATTGTATCTTTCTGTATTTGCTACGGCAAGAAATGGTTTATTTTTCGGTTTTCCGTTTGTGACGATGGGATATCTCTTCCGTGTAAAGGCAGACCGGATCCGAAAAAGTGCGTATGGATGGTATACGGTATTTTTTCTTGTGCTGATGATGTTAGAAGAATGGATCGTCACACAGAAGATCGGCGAGTCATCGCATGATATGTATCTTATGACACCGCTTGTCACTGCAAATCTTTTCCTGGCTGCAGCCTTTTTTCCGGTGAGTGAGAGAATGGATGTGACCGCAAAAATAATGCGTGAGCTCTCGACGGAAATTTTCCTTTTACATATGCTGGTATATTTCTGGTATAAAAAGATCATGGAATGCATGGGACTGGATGCAGGAAAACATCTGGTACGTTATATGGTGGTTGTTACGGTTAGTGTTCTGATTGGTCTGATCCTCATATATATAAGAAGAAAAAGGTCTAAACAGGAAAATTATAAAAAAAATATAAAACCGCAGAAATTATAAAAATTAGTGTTGACAAAAGAATATGATGGTGCTATTTTAAGTACATAGATGTTAGCACTCCACAATAATGAGTGCTAACAGATAAAAAGGTAACTGAGATCAGAGGCAGATGCCGGATTCTTACAGAAAGTTACAGAGTATGGAGATGGAGAAGAGAATGGACGAGGAATTCGAATTAGACGAACGAAAAACGAAAATTCTTGATGCAATCATCCGCAACTATTTAGAGACAGGCGAACCGGTTGGATCACGAACAATATCCAAGTATACCGATTTGAATCTGAGCTCTGCGACAATCCGTAATGAGATGGCAGACCTGGAAGAACTTGGATACATTTTACAGCCGCATACTTCGGCCGGCAGGATCCCTTCCGACAAAGGATACCGCTTTTATGTGGATCATCTGATGGAAGAGAAAGACCGTGAAGTGAATGAGATGAAGAATTTCGTCATCGAACACACGGAGAAGGTGGATCAGGTGCTGCAGCAGGTGGCAAAGATACTGGCGAACAATACCAATTATGCGACGATGGTCACAGCACCGACGTTTCATAAGAATAAAGTAAAGTTCATCCAGTTATCGAATATGAATGAAGAACAGATTTTAGCAACGATCGTTACCGAAGGCAATCTGGTCAAGAATAAAATTATTCCGGTCAGTGAGCCAATCGACAATGAGACAATGTTAAAACTGAATTTCCTGTTAAATGCGAATTTAAACGGTCTTGCATTACAGGAGATCAACCTTGGAACCATCGCAAAGTTAAAAGAGCAGGCGGGCATCCACAGTGATATCATCAGTGATGTGCTTGATACCGTGGCAGAGACGATGGGACAGGATGAAGATATCCGCATTTATACAAGTGGAGCAACCAATTTCTTTAAATATCCGGAGTTAAGTGACTCGGAGAAAGCAAGTGAGCTGATCTCCACATTTGAGGAGAAACAGCAGTTAGCAAGCCTTGTAACTGAAAACCTGTTAGATGATGATAATACAGGAATTCAGGTTTATATAGGAAATGAAAGCCCGATACAGACCATGAAGGACTGCAGTGTTGTGACAGCAACATACGAATTGGGCGAAGGTGTTCGGGGAACGATAGGAATTGTCGGACCGAAACGAATGGATTATGAGAAAGTAATGGATAACCTGAAAACCTTGAAGAATTCTTTAGACGGAATTTTAAACAAGGATAAGGAACAGACATAGAAAGGTGGTTCATAGATGTCAGAGATGAATGAAGAGGTATTAGACGAAGCAATGGAATCTTCCACAGAGGAAAATGTTTCCGAGACCAAAGAGGATGAAAACGTGACATCCACGGAAGAAACAGCCGAAACAGCAGAGAACGCTGATGCAGAAGCTTCCGAAGCGGATTCCGAAGATCCTGATAAAAAGAAATCTTTTTTCAAAAAGAAGAAAGACAAAAAGGATGAGCAGATCGAGGAGCTTACCGATAAGGTAAAAAGACAGATGGCAGAGTTTGATAACTTCCGTAAGCGTACAGAGAAAGAAAAATCACAGATGTACGATATGGGAGCAAAAACAATCGTAGAAAAGATCCTGCCGGTCATTGATAACTTTGAGCGTGGTCTTGCAGCAGTTCCGGAAGATAACAAAGAAGATGCTTTTGTTGTCGGAATGGATAAGATCTACCGCCAGATGCTTACCGTATTAGAGGAAGCAGGCGTAAAACCGATCGAGGCGGTCGGTGCTGAATTTGATCCGAATTTCCACAATGCAGTCATGCATGTGGAGGATGAAACCTTAGGAGAGAATGTAGTAGCAGAAGAACTCCAGAAGGGATATATGTACAGAGATACTGTGGTAAGACACAGTATGGTAAAAGTAGCAAACTAATTATTCCATAGATATTAGATGAGGAGGAAATCATTATGAGTAAAATCATTGGTATTGACTTAGGTACGACAAACAGCTGTGTAGCTGTTATGGAAGGTGGAAAACCTACCGTTATCGCAAATCAGGAAGGTGCAAGAACAACACCATCTATCGTTGCATTTACAAAAACAGGTGAGAGATTAGTTGGTGAGCCTGCAAAACGTCAGGCTGTTACAAACGCAGAAAAAACCATATCTTCTATCAAGAGACATATGGGTACTGATTATAAAGTAGCAATCGATGACAAACAGTATTCTCCACAGCAGATTTCTGCAATGATCTTACAGAAGTTAAAAGCAGATGCAGAAGGATACTTAGGAGAGAAAGTAACAGAGGCTGTTATTACAGTTCCGGCTTACTTCAACGATGCACAGCGTCAGGCAACCAAAGATGCAGGTAAAATCGCAGGCCTTGATGTAAAACGTATCATCAACGAGCCGACAGCAGCAGCTTTAGCTTATGGTCTTGACAACGAGAAAGAGCAGAAGATCATGGTTTACGACCTGGGTGGTGGTACATTCGACGTATCCGTTATCGAGATCGGTGATGGAGTTATCGAAGTACTTTCAACAGCTGGTAACAACAGACTTGGTGGAGATGACTTTGACCAAAAGATCACAGATTACATGCTTGCAGACTTCAAGGCAAAAGAGGGCGTAGATCTTTCTACAGATAAGATGGCTCTTCAGAGATTAAGAGAAGCAGCAGAGAAAGCTAAGAAAGAGCTTTCAAGCGCAACAACAACAAATATCAACCTTCCGTTCATCACAGCAACAGCTGAAGGACCGAAGCATTTCGATATGAACCTTACAAGAGCTAAATTCGATGAGCTGACAAGAGATCTCGTAGAAAAGACTCAGGAACCGGTAAGACGTGCACTTTCCGATGCAGGAATCACAGCTTCCGAGCTTGGACAGGTACTTCTCGTTGGTGGATCAACACGTATCCCGGCTGTTCAGGAAGAAGTTAAGAGACTGACAGGCAAAGAGCCTAGCAAATCTCTTAACCCAGATGAGTGTGTAGCACTTGGTGCTTCCGTACAGGGTGGTAAACTTGCAGGAGATGCAGGCGCAGGAGATATCCTTCTTCTTGATGTAACTCCACTGTCACTGTCTATCGAGACAATGGGTGGTGTAGCTACAAGACTGATCGAGAGAAATACAACAATCCCGACAAAGAAGAGCCAGATCTTTTCAACAGCAGCAGATAACCAGACAGCTGTAGACATCAACGTTGTACAGGGTGAGAGACAGTTCGCAAGAGACAACAAGTCCCTCGGACAGTTTAGACTTGATGGAATCCCGCCGGCTCCACGTGGAATCCCGCAGATCGAAGTTACATTCGATATCGATGCAAATGGTATCGTAAATGTATCTGCTAAGGATCTTGGAACAGGTAAAGAGCAGCATATTACAATCACAGCAGGTTCTAATATGTCTGATGACGATATCGATAAAGCTGTAAAAGAAGCGGCTGAATTCGAGGCTCAGGATAAGAAACGTAAAGAAGCAATCGATACAAGAAACGAAGCAGACGCTATGGTATTCCAGACAGAGAAGGCAATCAAAGAGGTTGGCGACAAAGTCGATGCTACAGAGAAGGCAGCTGTAGAGGCTGACGTTCAGGCACTGAAAGATATCCTTGCAAAATCTGCTCCGGAGAACACAACAGAAGAGCAGGTAGCAGAGATCAAAGCTGCGAAAGAAAAACTGATGGAGAGCGCACAGAAACTGTTCACAAAGATGTATGAGCAGGCAGGTGCTGCAGCAGGTGCACAGGCTGGTCCTACACCAGAAGCTGGTCCGGCTCCGGATGGTTTCCAGGGTGATGATGTTGTAGACGGAGACTACAAAGAAGTCTAAAATATAGAAAAGATGCCGGTAAGACAGAAGAGAAACAGGCAGCAGGGCATCAGATAAATGAAGCATGAAGAGAAATTCTACGGAGCTTTGTAGCTTCGTAGAATTTCTTGAGGTTAAGAAAGAGATACAGAAAGGTTAGTATTTGTGTTATGGCAGAGGCAAAGAGAGATTATTATGAGGTGCTCGGCGTAAGCAAAGATGCAGATGATGCTACAATCAAGAAAGCATACCGCCAGCTTGCGAAGAAGTACCATCCAGATATGAATCCAGGGGATAAAGAAGCAGAAATAAAGTTCAAAGAGGCTTCCGAAGCCTATGCCGTTCTGAGTGACGCTGACAAACGTCGTCAGTACGATCAGTTCGGCCACGCTGCATTTGATGGCGGTGCCGGCGGCGGAGCAGGTGGATTCGGCGGCGGATTTAACTTCAATGGAGCAGATTTCAGCGACATTTTCGGAGATATCTTCGGAGATATCTTCGGCGGCGGAAGAAGCCGTGGCGGCAGCCAGTATAACGGTCCGATGCGCGGTGCCAATGTAAGGGCAGCAGTCCGCATTACCTTCGAGGAGGCAGTGTTTGGCTGTGAGAAGGAAATTGAGATCAACTATAAAGAAGAGTGTGCAACCTGTCACGGTACCGGTGCAAAGCCTGGTACTTCACCAGAGACCTGTAAGAAGTGCGGCGGTAAAGGTAAGATTATCTACACCCAGCAGTCCTTCTTTGGCCAGGTGCAGAATGTCCAGACCTGTCCGGACTGCGGCGGCAAGGGCAAGGTGATCAAAGAAAAATGCTCTGACTGCTATGGCACTGGTTATATCACCAAGAAGAAAAAATTCAAGGTTAC
>OGIK01002483.1_pt1 | contig 11484 bp, 6 predicted proteins | sample 1571781 | NCBI WGS metagenome assembly OGIK01 (sample SAMEA2581956, study PRJEB24529) | metagenome | biome: Human gut stool | place: China | collected 2011
AAGTTGATTATCGGTTGATGGGGAAAATGCATAGTTATCGTTCATATGTGGTGCATAAAAACTTTGAACTCATTTACTATTTAGAAAATGAAGTGATATATATTGCTGCAGTATGGAGTTGTCAACGGAATCCGGAAAGATTGACACAAATATTATGCGAGGAATCTGTTCCATATGAAAAGGTGAGTAAGGAATAATATCGTAAAGTTCTTCATTCCTCAAATAAAAATAGCGTCCGCAAGATACATATAGGAATGTATTTTGCGGACGTTTTGCTGCTATAATGAAGTTAATTTAGCTTTTATGGGATTTCTTATTCACTAATCACTTTCTTGTATTCTGCCACTGCCATTTTCTCTGCCAGATATGCATTAATCAGGTTCGTATGAGCCTGTGTCCACGATAATTGTGCGGACAAAACATCTGCCATACTGGACTTCCCTTCATTATAAGAGAAAGTGACAAGGTCCAGGTTCTCTTCGGCAAGAGCCATATTTTCCTTTGCTGTCTTTACTTGTTGCTCTGTTTCCGTCAGTTTTGTAGTGGCGGCGGAGAGTTCCTCAAGAATATTATCAGTGATATAACTTTGTTGCAGCTTCTGGATACCAATGAATGCTTTCTGTTGCCGGTTTGTCTTGAAACGCGCCCCCCAACGGAAGATGGGGATACTGACGTTTACTCCGGCTACAGGCGTATGGGGGATTTCCTGTCCCATGTACGTGATACCGGTATCCCAACCTGTGGCAAGGAACATGCTTACCTGAGGATTGTACTTGCTGAGGGCGGCATGGCGTTGTGCCTCACTCCGGGCAATGTTTACCGTTGTGCTGGCATAATCGGCGCGGCGTGGAAGTACATCGTCAAGTCCAAGAATGTCGACGGGTTCACTGGCTATACTGATTTCACTTAGGCTATCTACGGGAGTATTGGGTGCTACTCCCATCAAAATGTTCAGTTGTTGCAAGGCAAGGGTATAGTTCTGGCGGGCCTTGATATACTGCAATTCAGCTTCTTTCTGACGGGTGGAAATCATCAGCAGGTCTGTACGACTGATAGCGCCATCGTTGAAACGATCCTGAATAATATCGTGCTGCTTCTTTATGATATCCTGAAATGTAGCAGCAGCCTCAAGACTGGCATAGGCGGCTGAAGCATTCCAATAAACGGCATCGCTTTGATAATGAATTTGGTCGAGAGTTAGTTCAGTGGTGAGTTGGCTTAACTCTTCGTCAGCCTGTGCCATACGCTTCTGAGCTATTAGAGAACCACCCGTATAGAGGGGCTGTGCCAAGGTTGCAAGTGCCTGATAGGTGTAGGGGCGGTATTCACCTTTCGGACTGTTCCACTTATCCAGGTGGTTGAGGTTGGCGGTACCTTCGGCTGTGATGTCTATTTGTGGCAGGAAGCCGGTATTTGCTATTTTTCGCGCTTCGGTGCTTGCCATGGTTTTCAGACGCTGCTGTTTCAGCACCTGGCTGTAGGCTTCTACTTTGTCACGATATGCTTCGCGGCTTAAGAACTGCTGGGCTCCGGCTTTCAGACCGAAGCTGCAAAGTAATGTAAGTATGGTTATTATCTTTTTCATAATTATCTCTTTATTTCTTATTTAAGCGAATAGTTAAGAGTATCCGGAGTTTATCCTTTGATCTTATGTATCGCACAATATGCCACCGGAAGCACGAACAGCGTCAATGCTGAGGCTACCAGCAGACCACCCATGATGGTTGCCGCCATACCACCGAACATAGCGTCGAATAGCAACGGCAACATACCCAAAATCGTAGTTCCGGACGCCATGGCTACAGGTATGATACGGCTGGTTGTAGCACTGATTACTGCATTCAGCGGTGCTTTTCCGGAAGCAGCTTCTATGTCGATTTGGTCTACCAATACAATTGCATTTTTGATATTCATACCAATCAATCCCAGTAGACCGAGAACAGAGAAAAAGTCGAATGATTTATCAAGCAAGATTAATCCCAGCACGATGCCGATAAAGATAAGCGGCAACATCAATAGGATGACAATTGGCTTGCGGTAGGTCCTGAACAGGAACAACAGGGTGATGAACATTAGGAAAAACGTCAATGGCATATTAGCTGCCAATGCTGCATTACTTTCTGCCTGGCTTTCCTGTTCACCAAAATACTTCATGGTGTATCCTTCCGGTACCTGAATTTCTTCTTGTACTTCTTTCCATATCTTATTGAAGGCTGCTATGGCATTTACTCCCCGGCGTGGATCGGCTTGCGCCATCATTACCATCTGACGGTTATAGTCTTTCACATTCGAGAACTTATATTGGAAATCAAATTCACTGACTACTTGTTCCAGGGTAGTGGTTTCCTGTGTTGTACCGAATACGGGTAGTGTACGCAGGTCGTTGATGCGGAAAGAATCGACTGTGTTATCCTTTAGCAGAATGGGCAGCACCTGATCGCCTTCACGATATTCACCTAATGTCATACCACTTGTACCGATCTGAATGCTCTGTGCCATACTTTGCCGGGAGACACCTAACGGTTGGGCACGTTCCGGACTGTAAACGGGTTTCCATACAGGAGTCTTATTCCCCCATGAATTGCGTACGTTGATGAGATCATCATCCCGATGCATGATTTCCAGGACTTTGTTGGTCAGCATCACCAGTGAATCGACATTGTTGCCGATAAAGCCGATTTCAATGGCGGCGTCTACCGCAGGCGATAGCTTAAACAAAGTGGTACGGGTGATGGCATTCGGATAGTTTGCCTTCATATACTGGTCGAAGTTCTCTTCGTATTCCTTTGTATATTTACTGTCGGTCAGTTCGATAAGTATATTAGCAAAGTTGGGCTTAGGACCGACGGAAGTAGATGCCAGATAGTAACGTAACGGCGTACTTCCGAATGTGGTGGATATTCGTTTCACTTCCGGTTGTTGCAAGAGGTGCGCTTCCACCTGTTTCATTTCCTTTTCCACGTCACGGATGCTGTAACCGTCCGGATAGAATATATCGGCACGGAAATAGGGCTTATCCAGTGAAGGGAAGAAGTTTTGAGGCATCATTCCCATGATGACCAGTGAGATGATAAACAGGACTACCATACTACCCAGTGTAAGAGTCTTCTTCTTGATAAGTACTCCGAGGATAGAGGCGAACTTGTGATAGAAAGGTTTATCATACGGGTCTTTATTGGTATCGCCGGATTTGGCTTTCAGAATAAAGTTACCGAAAGTGGTGGTTTGTGTGAGTGCCAGTATCCAGCTTAATCCCAAAGAAATGGCAAGTACGACAAACAGGGGTTTCACGATTTCCGCTACGGCAGAAGGGGCGAGGTACAACGGCAGGAATGAACAAATGGCGATGAACGTAGCGCCAAGTAATCCCCATTGCGGTCCGGTAGCTCCATCTATCAGTGCTTTTCGCCGGTCTATACCTCGGGCAATGGCTATTTGTGCATTGTCTGTCACTACGATAGCATTATCCACCAGCATACCCATGGCAATGATGAAACCTGCCAGTGAAGTACGGTTCAATCCTACTCCCATGAAAGACATGATGAGCAGCGTACCGCCAATGGTGAATATCAACGAACTGCCGATAAGTATACCTGCACGCAACCCCATCACCAACATGATGATAACGATTACAATGAGGAGGGATTCTATCAGGTTAATGATGAAACCATTATTTGCTTCCTGAGCTATGACATTTTCCGGATACAGACTTTCCAATTCCAACCCTACCGGAATAAGGGGAAGAAGTTCAGCCAGTTTCTGATCTACCAGTTCTCCAGTCTTTACTACATCTTTTGTCGGGTCGGTGGAAACACCGATACCTATGGCACGCTTTCCGTTGACGTGCATGATGTTGCCGGGAGGATCCATATATCCTTTTTCAATGACGGCAATATCACCCAGTTTCACCTGTCCGCCCGGAGTGGTAATCACTTGGTTCCGGATGTCATTGACGGTAGTATAGGTTCCGTTGGCTACAATGCGCAGTTGTTGTTCACCGGCATTGATTTCACCTGTATTGATAATCTGGTTTTGCGATTGTAACAGACTTGCTACTTGCTTCGGATCTATACCCATACCGGCCAGTTTATTGACGGATATATAGATATTCACCACCTCGGTTTGTGTACCGAACAAGGCTACTTTCATTACCCCATCAGCAGTGATAACCTGGGTTTTGATACGTTCTGCCCAGTTGCGCATTTCTTCGTAAGAGAAACCGTCATCGCCAACCAAGCCATAGTATATACCGAATACATCGCCGAAATCATCCGATACCGTGGGAACGGAAGCACCGGCGGGTAGTTGCGGTTGTATGTTGAGCACCTTACGGCGCAATTCATCCCACTTTTGCGGAATCGACTCTGCGGAAAGGGAAGGTTGAAGCTCGAATGTTATCTTGGATAGTCCGTACATGGACTCCGACTTAATTTTATATACACCACTCATCGACTGTATCTCGCGGGAGATCGGTTCAGTGATCAGTCGTTCTACTTCTGCTGGTTCCGCCCCCGGGTAGCGGGTCATTATGACCGCTGACTTGATGACAAAGGGTGCATCCTCTTTCTTTCCCAACCGGTCGAATGATAGTATACCGCCGATTAGCAACACAGCCAGGAAGAAATAAACAATCTTGGTGTTGTCTAATGCATATTTAGCTAAATTCATATGATTTATATTTGGGCGACCTCAAGGTCGCAGTGGTTGGTAGTCTAATTGATAACTTTCACCGTTTGTCCGTCCACCAGTTGGTGCACTCCGGCAATCACAATAGTTTCTCCCGGCTGTATACCGGCAGAGATAAGAGCATTGGCTTCTCCGGTAGGAGAGTATACGGTTATTTCCCGCTTGCTTACCTTATTGTCTTTTACTACCCACACATAGGTCCTCTGGTTCTCGCTTTCACCGAATATGGCACTGAGCGGAATATTCACAAGCTTTTCTTCCAAGAAGGGAGCTACGTCCGAAGCCAGCTTGATTTTGCACGTAAATCCCGGTTTCACATCGTATAGGGAACGGTTGAAAGCAGGATCTTCAATCGTAATAGTTACCGGGATACCTGTTCCGGCTGTAGAAATATCCAGATATTCTTCTAGTTTTGCATTGAATACTGTGTCTGGATAGGTATCGAATACCACTTTGAATGTTACGTCCTTTGCCCGAAGTAGATAGAGATAATCATCCGGTACGGTGAATTTGATGCGGAGCTTCTGTGTATTCACCAATTGTACAATGCCTTCCCCAGAGTTCACGCGCTGATAGTTTTCTACCAGACGTTTTTCAATAGAACCGTCGAAGGGAGCGGTAAGTTTGGTATCCCGCATATTATTGCTGGATAATTCATAAGCTGACTTTGCCTTTTGATAATTGGCAACGCTAATTTCATATTCCTGCACGGAGATAGCCTGACGTCCCAACAAGCGTTTGTTACGTTCTACCTGTGCTGCGGCAGTCTCGTAAGCGGCTTTGTCGGCGGCGTATTGCAGGGAAATGTCACGCGGATCAATGGCGGCGATCAGCTGTCCTTTCTTTACCCGCTGACCTTCTACCACAGGCAGATTTATGACCTGTCCGCTGACACGGAAGGCCAGTTTCACGTATTCTACGGCTTCTACAATACCGGAGAAGTCTTTCCGGATGACCGATTGGGAGCTGGCAGTAGCTGTCTTGACAGGTCGGATCAGCGTGGCATCGCCCTCTTTCTTGTGCCCGCATGATGTGGCAAGCAGCATCACGCTGATGGCGAACAAATAGATTTTCTTCATACTAATGTATAGTTGTTCGTTTAGGTATAAAAAACATAAAACCGGAAAAACAGATAATTGTTCTCCCGGTTTATTTTGTTACGCGTTGTTAATGATAAGGCTTCTACTCCTCTATCCTGAGCAACAAATCGGTGCCCAATTTGAGCTTATAAACGTTTTTATATACTTGTATGTTCAGTTCTTCTCCGGCAATAAGTGAAATATTTATTTCTTTGCCTACATGCATATGAAGTGTACGTCCCTGATAATTTATCTGGAAGGAGTAACTGTTCCACTTCTCTGGAATGACTGGGAAGAAAGAGAGTATGCCCTCCAGAATCTGCATCCCGGCAAAGCCTCGTACAATGGCAAGCCAGCTGCCCGGCATACTGGTGATATGCAGTCCTTGGTGAGTTTCGTTGTTGTAATCATCCAGGTCAAGACGGGTGGCATGCAGAAAGAGTTGGTAAGCCTTTTCCACTTCTCCGATGCGGGCGGCAAGAATGGAGTGGATGTGTGGGGAAAGTGAAGATTCATGCACCGTCATTGTTTCATAGAAGTCGAAGTTGCGGCGGACTGTTTCCTTATCGAAATTGAAATAATACAGATATAGGCCCAATAATACATCGCTTTGTTTGATGTAGCATGAACGAAGAATACGATCCCACGACCAGTGCTGATTGATGGGGCGTTCTTCGGGTGGAATGGCATCGGTACTGTTCAGTTCCTTATCCAGGAAACCGTCATTTTGTACAAAGATCCCCAGTTCTTTATCTTCTGGCAGATACATACGGTTGATAATGTCGCGCCAGCGTTCAGCCTCTTCTTGTTGGCGGAGGTTGGTGACACGGCGTACACGCGCATATTCGTCGGGATATTCTCCGGCAATGATCTCAAGATAGTTAAGTGTCATCCGCAGGCACTGCACACACGAGTAATTGGTGTACCAGTTATTATCTACGTTGTTTTCGTACTCATCCGGTCCGGTGACACCCAGTATCACATATTTCTGTTTTGGTTTGGAGAAAGATACACGCTGGCTCCAGAAACGGGAGACGGCGATCATTACTTCCAGTCCGTATTTGGCTACATAATCTTTACTGCCAGTGATTGCAGCATGCTGTGCAATGGCATAGACGATGATATTATTGCGATGTATTTCTTCAAAGGTAATTTCCCATTCACTGTGGCATTCTTCACCACTGTAAGTAACTTGCGGGAAGAGGGCGGCACCCTCTTTGAAACCCAGTTTGCGGGCATTCTCTATCGCTTTCGGTAGTTGGTTATAGCGGTATATCAACAGGTTTTTCACAATCTCCCTCGGAGTAGAGAGTAGGAAGAACGGTACACAACAAAGTTCCGTATTCCAGTATGTGTTTCCACCGTATTTTTCACCTGTGAATCCTTTCGGACCGATATTCAGGCGCGGATCATCACCGCGGTACGTCTGGCATAGTTGAAAGATATTGTACCGGACACCCTGTTGTGCTTCCGGATCGCCTTCGATAACCACATCCATTTCTTTCCATATATTGGCCCAGGCTTGCTGATGATCGTTTTCCAGCTTATCCCAGCCGTCTATTTTAGTCTGACGGGCTTTGGTGACGGAATGTTCTATCAGTTCCTGGCGTTCATCATAGAGCGATGAACTTATGACAGTATATTTGATGAGCATTACATTGTCTCCCGGTTTCACATCTGCCCCGATGCTGAACCCGGTTTGTTTCTCCTTTTCAATGCGTATCGGGTTCGAGGTGGTTTCTTTGCCGTTCTTGAAGAACTGATAGGTCATGGCATAGCACACTTGCGCATCTTCACGTCGGGTTTGCGTCCATAGATAAGCACAATCCTTTGTGACACCGGAACGGAGAATATTCCATATCTTCTCGTTTGGATCATCATCCTTATTGACTATGACTGCATCCAGGGAGGGAATCAGTGATATTCTTCCCGTATAATTGATGGAGGTGACGCTGTATTTTATCAGACATAAATCGGGCTGAGCCATATTGTTGATATGCTCCACATGTACCCGTATTTGGTGTCCTTTGGGAGATGTGATTTCGAAGTCCCGGTAGGAGATACCCGCTTTCATATCGAGCCTGCGGCTGAAGCTGTTCACGTCCCATTGTGCTAGGTCCAGTTCTTCGTCGATAAGGCGCAGACTGACACGACTCCAGTCTGCTGCATTGGGAATACGGGTATAGAAATGAGGGAAACCGTTTTTCCACCAGCCTACACGCGTTTTATCAAGAAAGGTGATACCGGCAACGAATGAACCACGGTATGAGTCGCTTGAATAAGGTTCCTCGAAATTGCCCCGTTGGCCGAAACGACCGTTCCCAAGACTGAATATACTTTCTGACATTCGCAGGTTGTCGGCGTGAAAGTTATCTTCAATAATATTCCATTCATCGGTTTTAAGGTATCTTTTCATGGTGTGTATCTCAATGGTGATTATGGCCGTAAAGATAAACAAATAAACGGATAAACGGCAATGATGAGGAAAAAAAGAAGACAAAGAATATCTAAAGAATAAGATGTGTTTGGTTCTTTTATAAGAATCGCCCCGATCTTTTTAAAGGAACGGGGCGATTATCGTAGAGAAGAGAGTTGTTCGTTATAGAGGGATAGACATCCCCTTTTAAGTATGTTTTCGCACGGATTATGCTTTTGCTTGTTCTCCTTTGGTCTCTTTGATTAAATATACACAAACGGCACCGATAATCAGCATCACGCCTGCCATGACAAGCATATTTATTTCAGGCGGTAACATGCCTTTCGGGGTGAACAGAGCCAGAATACTACCACCCAGCGTAGCAGCTACAATCTGCGGAATACAGATCGTTCCGTTGAACAGTCCCAGATAGGTCCCCATGTGTCCGCCGCTTAGAGCATTGGTCAGGATGGTGAAAGGCAATGCCAGCATAGCTGCCCATGCGCAACCGATAAGCAAAAAGGAGATGAATAATACATATTGATTGTGAACGAAATACGTGGAGATGAAACCTATTCCACCCAAAACAAGACTGAGTGAGTAGATCAGTTTGCGGTTCTTGAACATCGGGATACATACAGCCCAGAGTACAGAACCGATGGCCTGTACGGCAAACAATACGCCTACCCAGTCGGCAGCATTCTGATATTGGATACTCTTAGTGTCCAGCACTACTTTGTTTGCGCCGTTCACCACAGTTTCAACAGTAGGAGCATCGAATACATTGGCAGCTACACTACCATTGGTATAGGTCCACATGAACATGAAGGCAAACCAACAGAAGAACTGGACCAAACCTACTGTCCAGAAAGCTTTCGGTGCTTTCACCAGTAGTTTCACCATATTGATCTTTTCCTTTTTTTCCTCTTCGGTGATGCCATGGTATTCCGCATATTCGGCAGGTGGCATTTCTTTCACCTTTACTGTGGTGTAGATGACGCAAAGTATCAGAATGGCTGCTCCGATATAGAAGGAATATATAACTGAGTCGGGAACTACACCTTGGGGAGCTATGTTGCTGATACCTATCCATGTAAAGATGAACGGGAACAGGAAACCTACCAAGCTACCGGCATTGCACAGGAAACTCTGGATAGAGTAGGCAAGGCCTTTTTGCTTTTCGTTTACCATGTCGCCCACCATCATTTTGAATGGCTGCATCGCCATATTGATGGATGTATCCAGGAACATCAATGATACTAATCCGAATATCATTGCCGTGCTGACTGCCATACCGAAGCTACCGGCATTCGGCAGCAGGCACATTACCAGTACGGCTACCAGTGAACCGACAAAGAGGTAAGGAATACGTCGTCCGAAGCGTGTCCACGTTTTGTCGCTTGCAGCACCTACGATGGGCTGCACGATGATACCTGCCAATGGTGGCAATATCCAGAAATAACTCAAATTGTGCGGGTCTGCACCCAATGTCGCAAAAATACGGCTGATGTTTGCACTCTGCAAAGCATATGCAATCTGTACGCCAAAGAAGCCGAAGCTGATATTCCACAGCTTCCAAAAGCTCAAATCAGGTTTTACTTTCATTCTTAATTTTATGTATTAGATATTTATTCAGTTATTTCGTCGTTCCCCTCACTACAAGATTTGTCCTCACAATCTTGTTGCTACTCTTATCATCGCCCCCTTCCAGCTTACCTGTCAGAATGCTGAAAGCGCTTTTTCCGACTTCTTCTCCATGCTGTTCTACGGTGGTCAGTTTGGGATCTGTGCTTTGGGCGATGGCACCGTCGGTAAATCCGCAGATCGATACTTCGTCGGGCACTTTCTTTCCAACCAGTTTGCAGGCATACAGAATGCCTGAAGCTGTTTCGTCATTGATGGCGAAGAAACCGTCGGGATGCTCGGAACCTTCCAGTATGTCAGGGGTGATGGATATGGCACGTTCCCGGGTATCACACAACATAATCATGCTGTCGTCCACGGGAATCTTGTATTTCTTCATGGCATCCAGATAGCCATTCCGGCGGTTCTTGGTGATTTCCAAATGCGGGGCTGCTCCATAAAACAGGATACGCTTGCAGCCTGTCTGTATCATATACTCTACAGCAGCAAAAGAACCGGCATAGTCGTCCACTACCACCCGCTCTGTTTTCAATCCGGTGCAGATGCGGTCGTAGAACACAATGGGGATATTGTTATTCAGCAAGTCCTGATAATGGTCGTATTGGGAAGTATCTTTTGCTAATGAGGCAATCACACCACAGACGCGGGCGGCAAGGAATGAATGTACGATTTTCACTTCCTGTTCATAAGATTCGTTGCTCTGCGCTACCAGAATATTGTATCCTGCTTCGGCGGCAGCCTTTTCAATGCCACTCAGCACGCACGAGAAAAAGTGATGTACCAGTTGCGGCACAATTACACCGATTGTATTCGAACGGCTGGCTCGAAGATTTACTGCAAGTACGTTAGGCTTATAATTATGCTCGCGGGCGTAAGCATGTATAAGGTTGCGGGTTTCCTGGCTGATATCCGGGTTGTCCTTCAACGCTCTTGACACGGTAGAGGGCGAGACGTTCAACGCCCGTGCTATGTCCTTGATGGTAATCTGCGGTTTATTCATGGTATTCTCTAAGTATTCCTTTATCCAAAGGTAGTGCAAACCAAAAACAATACAAAATAAGCTTGCTTGTTTTTTTATTGCTGAGGTGCAGTTTATCTTATTGAACTGACTTATCCGGTTGCAAAAATAGCTGAATACATGAAATATCGCTTCTTCATTGACAGTTATCGGGTTAGTGATTTGCGCAAACGTTTGCAAACGTTACAGAAAGTCCCATTGTCTTTATGCCGGTATTGAACCGGTAGGGAAAGATGTTATCAATATATGAATTTTTAACAAGTGCTTCGGCTTTTGTGATTGCCATCATGCTGGCGACCACAACGATATTGCCGGAAAGCGGATTGGCTAAACTTCGTAGAGCCCGTAATATCCTTGTACCTTCTTATTTCGTGCCAATACCTGACAGCCGCACTGAAGCTGACTTTGCAAGGAATGCCAACCGGCGTCTCTTTTTATCCTGTCCCTTTCACTTTCTTTCGTATGTTTGTTGCCCTTTTCCGCAAGAAGATGTACCTTTGTGGGTAAAGTTATGTATTCCAAATTAATAATTAGAGAAATGGAAGAACTTCAAGACAAATATGTACGTTTCGACTGGGCCATCAAGCGCCTGTTACGCCAGAAGGCAAACTTCGACGTGCTTGAAGGTTTCCTCACCGTGT
>OGIK01002484.1_pt1 | contig 11476 bp, 9 predicted proteins | sample 1571781 | NCBI WGS metagenome assembly OGIK01 (sample SAMEA2581956, study PRJEB24529) | metagenome | biome: Human gut stool | place: China | collected 2011
TGTTGCTCAGGTACTTAAAAAAAATATTTTATAATAGTGTTGCGGAATTAAGGGTACAATATAATGGGTGCGGGGGGCAGTTATTGATATTCAGTTGCTTGTTGGCCGTATTTGCATACATGCTTCCGTTGAAACAATTTGGTAACCTGTTATCGTTCCAACGGTCGTGTATGTTTCTACCATTCTTTATGATGGGTTTCTTGAGAAGAGTAAAAGGCCTGCCTATTATTCCTGATGTTTCAAAATGCATAAAGCTTGTTTTGGCTATAGCCTCTTTAGTATGTTTTGCTTTTTGTCTCATCTATAGTGGCCGTATACTACATGTATTAGAGTTTAATAATGCCAATGTGTGGCACATGTCAAATTTGTACAATCAAAATATAGGAATGCTTCTTGTTTTGAAAGTATTGGTTTATATTGGATCAATTATTACTACATTCGCTGTTTTAATGTTTGTGAACCTCCCCAAGTCGATATGTGCTTATGGATCAAAGACTTTAGCATATTATGTAATACAAGGCATGTTTGCACACATATTATCAACCTATTTGCAAGTTAATTTTTACCAGGCCTTGTTTCTCTGTGTTTGCATATTAGTCCTTACAACAGTTCTATTACGATTTGTTGATTCTAAATTTATTACAAACCCGTTTTCTACTTTATTAAAATGGAAATACTGAACAGAAAACTTTCCCTTCTCAAAGGGAAGGTTGAAAATAGTCAGCCAATAACTATTATGATTATTGGTTTGGGTAGCGTTGGATGCTACTTGTTGGATTATCTTGTATCACTAGGTGATTCACAACTTCGTCTTGTTGTGGTAGGACGTAATGCAGAAAAGATGCAGATGGATATAAATATTATTCGTACTGCTTCAACCATTCGTCATCAGTGCCGTAGCGAGATTAAGGTGGTTGATAACTGCGACCTTAACGATGTGAACAGCATTGCAGCTGTACTTGAAGCAGAAAAGCCTGACTTCATAGTAAATAGTAGTCGAGTTTACTCTGGTTTGAAGTATGGTAGCATCTCATGGAGTAATCTTCGTGCATACGGCATTTGGACTCCGCTTTCTATTCGATATGCAAAGAATATAATGGAGGCATACGATAAGGCCAACTGTGAGGCAATCTCAATCAATACTTCATATTCCGATGCTGTTATTCCTTGGCTAAAGTCTGCGGGTAAGGCTTATTTTGACTTTGGTAGTGGTAATTTGAATCATCTTGTGCCTCGTATAAAATTCTATATTGCAGAGAAATATGGTATAAAGAATTTTAATGACATTGATGTAACTATTGCGGTATCACATTTTCATGATGTTGTCATTTCTAAGGAAGGTCATGCAGAAGGTCAGGACATCTTGCTTGATATAAAGTTTCAAGGCAAGGATATGGATTTTAATAAGGAAGAACTTCTTAAATCCTGTTCTATAGCAATGCCTGTAGATCAGAAGCGCAATATGATGAATGCTTCCAGTAATTTTGATATCATATTCTCTGTGCTTACTGCTCTTCGAGAGGAAAAACAAGTCAAAATACATACTCCTGGGGTAAATGGTGAAATTGGTGGTTATCCTATAATTATTGATGGAGTAACTGCTACTGCCAAGTTTGATGAGTCTGTATGGACTATAGACCAGATGCGTAAAGCTAACCGTGAGTCAATTTATTGTGATGGAGTAGAGAATATAACTGACGCTACTCTCGTCTATACTGATGAACTTGTAGCTAAGGTAAAGAAGTCGTTTAATGTTGATTTGCCTAAGTCGGTAAAGTTTGTGGATATTGAAAATGTAGCAGATTTAATTATCAATCAGATAATTAAACCTCAAGTGTTTATTTTTGTGCAATAATTTGTAAACTAATGGCAGATAATAGATTGTTGTTAATTTTCTGTATAATCTTTAACTTATAGTTTTATGATATACACAGCTATGTAAGCACTTTAAAAAGTTCAAAATGAAATGTTAGCCTTCGTTGTAAATTAAAATTAGCAAGATATGTATAGCAGCGAAGATTTAGCAAGTTTTTATTTTCAGTACCAGACCAAGGCTTTACCTCATGTCAAGTTCCTCCAGTCCTTTTGTATGAAGCATAAAGTTCCTATAATATTTTTCATAAGTGGTATAAGGATACGCGTAATAAAATAATTACAGTTCTATATCTCCGATTGTCAAATGAAAAATGTAATAAATATGGATATCACAACAAAGATAAAAAGAAGTAAATTACTTTATTACGTCTACTATTACGTAATGTCAGGTTTGGTAAATTTGTACAAGTTGTTCTTGAAGCCAGATGGTAAACTCATGCTTTTTGTATGTTATGGTGGACGTCATTATTCCGATAGTACGCGAGTGATTTATGAGGCCATGTTGAAGGATGAACGTTTCAAGGACTATATAGGATTACGACAAACTGATTGCTGCATTTATTGATTTAAGAGAAAAGCGATTTATCTAAGGTTATGAAGAAAGTTATTAGGAACATACGATTTGTTTCATCAGGGGCATTATAACCTCTTAAAACGTGCGAAAGCTTTAGGTGATTACCTCATTGTGGGTGTTACCACAGATAATTTCGACTTGGAGAGAGGCAAGATGAACACGTGCAATAACGTGATGGAACGTATTGAAGCGGTTAAATCCACCGGTCTTGCAGATCAGATTGTGATAGAAGAATATCGTGGGCAGAAGATTGATGATATACAGAAATATGGAGTGGATGTTTTTGCAATCGGTTCAGATTGGGAAGGCTATTTTGACTATCTCAATGAGTTCTGTAAAGTCATTTACCTTCCTCGCACTCAGGGTGCCTCATCTACTTTGCTTCGCCAGAAGCGTCCTATTGTTAATATTGGCATTATTGGTACTGGCAGTATTGCTTCACGTTTTGTTCCAGAGCCGAAAAATGTGAATAGTGCGTCCGTTTCTGTTGCATACAATCCTAATCAAGAAAAATGTGTTTCGTTCTGTGAAAAATTCTTGATTCCTATAGTTGCTCGTGATTTAGAAGAGTTGTATGAAAATTGCGATGCCGTTTATATTGCATCTCCACACTATACTCATTATGAATATGCAAAGTCTGCTTTGAACGCGGGAAAGTCTGTTCTTTGTGAAACTCCATTTGTATTTAGTAAGAAGCAGGCAGAAGAACTCTACTCGATTGCAGAGAAAAAAGAGTTATTGCTTCAGATCGCACTCAAAACTGCTTATTGTCCTGCTTTCGGGCACTTATTCTCTCTGCTCAAATCCGGTGTGATTGGTGAGATCGTTGAGGTAAATGCTTCTGTGACCACTCTTACAGACGAAAATTCAGCAAAGCTTGACAGCAAATACTTTGGCGGTATTATGAGTGAAAATGCTTGTTTTCCTCTGTTGCCTATCTTTAAGTTTTTGGGGACAAAGTTCCGAAACATTAATTTTTATTCAAAGATGAAGAATGATGTGGATATGTTCACTAAGGCTGTTTTTCGTTATGATCATGCCGTTGCTTCATTTCAAGTAGGCTTGGGCGTTAAGACAGAAGGTTCTTTGACTATTGCAGGAACCAAGGGGCATGTGTATGTACCAGCTCCATGGTGGAAGACTGATTACTTTGAGGTTCGTTATGAAGACCAAAATTATAATAAGAAGTATTTTTATCCATATGTAGGTGAAGGTTTACGTTATGAAATAAAAGACTTTGTAGTCGCAATCTTAACGGATGGTTATTATTTTAGTAAGGTGTCGAAGGAAGAGAACCTTATGATGGCAGAGGTTCAGGAAATATATATATTAGGAAAGAATGTGTACAAGTTGTAGCACTATTATTGACTGGCGAGGGTAGTTAGTAACTAAAATATTTAAGTATTACAAAACATCTTTCAGTTTATGTTCCGATTAAATAGACTTGGCAAAATTCAATATTAATAGATATGGTATGTTTTGATTATTTAAGACGTAAGAGGTATCTATTTAAAGAGAAAGCTTCTCACATAGTGCTATTAATAGAGTTACAAAGAGTGAAATGGTAAATTTGAAATTGTATTTGTTGAAAAAAGAATTACAAATATTGATTGTGTCAATATTCTTTGCACTATTTGTGTTTTTTGCTCGATATGTTATTGAGTCTATTCCTTGTTTGCAATATGCTCTAATTTTATTTATCGTATATATACTTGTAAGCTTTCTTCGTTTTGTTAAGGTCGTTAGCTGTATAATGATTTTTATTTATGGATTTATTCTTTTTCTTTGTTCAAGAATATTTTTATCCATCTTTGATAGTTCGATTTTGTTTGAATCGGATAAGTATGTCTTTTATACTTTTGCTGATACCACTGTTCTTGAAGTATTATTAATACTTTCTGTGAGTTTTGTTTCGGTAATAATCGGATATTTATCGAGTTATGCAAAATCAGATTTTAAAGCAAAGGATTACACGCAATTTACATCGCAAGCCAGTTCTTATGTTTATACGGACAAACAATTACAAAAAATTCTCTATTATTTAATTCTGCTATCTGCACCAGGAGTACTTTATAAGGGCATGCATGACTTGATGTTGATAAAACAATATGGTTATTTAATCATGTTTATGGAAATGCCTCCTGCACCTCTTTTTGCGAGAGCTAGTTGGGGATTTTTTAATATAGTTTTTCCAATGCTATTAATGTTTGTTCCGTCAAGAAAACAGTTTAAATATTACTGTGTACTATTTTTTCTGGTGTCTTCAGTATCTTTTTTGAAAGGGAGTAGAAGTACATTATTAGCTCCTATCGTTTATTTTATTTGGTTTTATTATTCTTTTTATTCTACTAAAAAGATTTCAGTAAAAAATATAGCTTGTTTCATTCTTTTTGTGGCATTTGTAGCTCAGGGAATCTTGTTTTTGAGGGACAAAGATGCTTCTTTTAATCTAAGCATTTCTCAGATGCTCTTTGCTTTATTTTATTCTCAAGGTGCTACTTATGTCTTATTAGGTAATTATTTAGATTATTCTAGCGATTTCGCTAATTCCACAAGATATTCTATTCTGTTTTCTTTATGTACTACTTTCTTATGGTTTTTTAACCCTCTTTATAGGAAAGGACAGTCAGAGGAACTGGTACAACATACCTTAAGTTTGGATGATCAATTAATGTATGCCGTCAATCCGGAGTTATATTTGTCTGGTGTTGGCTATGGGAGTTCGTATATTGCTGAACTTTATCAATTAGGAGGTGTGTTGGCATTGATTATAGGTAGCTATTTAATAGGGCGAATCATAAAATGGTATGAACGGAATTATAATAAGTCATATACTTATGTGTATTTTTCTTGGTTTATTATTCCACATTTAATATGGACCTCAAGAGGTAGTTATTTCCCATCTCCATTCTTAATTATGATAGGAGTTTTATTTTATGTTACGTTAAGGGCAGTTGTTGTAACATGGAATAAACGAAAATTGAAAGATGCATTTTTTAATAAACTTATTATTTTTTGAATAGCAATGAGTAATGTGTTGAAACTTTTCTTAATAAAAATACTTAAAGAATCATTCCTTTTATTGTCACTCTATAACACTTATTATCGCTTGAGAAACAAGAAACGGTTTTGGAAAGAGATTAACCGTCGTCAGGCATTGAGCATGTTTGATTATAAGGAATTAGTAAAACCTATACCTTATTATCCAATAGAGGCTATTAAGGATTCTAATTTTTATGGTCAGGCTTATGCTTTGAAACAATACTCAGGTGTAAATAAGTTTGGATGGTCAATAGAACATGGACTTTATGTAGATGATTATGTGCCTATGGCCGCGTGGTGTAAAACGACCAAACGTATCATGACTTTCAGCAACATACGAGTGAAGGGGCTTGGAAGTTTACATAAACCCGTGATTGCTATTGGCCCTTACATACATTATGCTGAATGTATGTTGAATAGTGAAGAGATGAATTCCTTGAAAAAGGAATTAGGCAAAACTCTTCTTTTCTTTCCTACACATACATGCTGTGAGGGTGGCTTAGAATATGAAATACATTGTATGATTGATGAATTGCTAGAACTTAAAGAGAAGCTTGGATTTGATACTGTAATTGTGAATATGTATTATTTAGATGAAAATAAAAACGGTTTTGGTGATTTATATAATAAAGCTGGATTTAAAGTGACCACTGCTGGTCATCAGTTGGATATAAACTTCTTGAATCGTCTGAAAACGATTATCTTATTATCTGATTATACTTGTTCAAATAGTATTGGTACTCATACAGGATATTGCGTATATCTCGGCAAACCTCATCTTGTAATTAATCCTGTACAAACCTTGGAAGAAGTGAATCCTTTATGGCGTGATTTATGGGAAACTTTTGAAAAAGATTCATCACAAGCACAAGTGGATAAACGACTTCTTGCCTCCAAATATTGGGGATTTGATTGTATTAAAAGTAGGGAAGAAATGAGGGCTCTATTAATAAATAATGAATGTTGAATATCTTAAATAGGTAAAGTTGAAACGGGTAATAATAGATAAAATATTATCAAATAAAATCTTGGTAAAGAACTATTTTTTTGTTTCTATACTTAATGTATTAGCTTTGTTTTTACCATTAATTACTTATCCTTACATTATTAGTAAACTGGGTGATGAATTATATGGCTACATTGTATTTTCGTTTACGGTAATTACATATATTGAAATAGTGGCTGCATGGGGATTTGATATCTCTGCGGTGAAAGATGTAGCCCAATATCAACATGTCAAGCACAGATTGAATGAGATTGTATCATCGGTGCTTTACATTCGCTTTATATTTTGTATGTTTTTGCTGTCGCTATTAGTGGGAGCATTAATGTTATTTGATGTAAAGATGAAAATGCTTTATATCCTTTTTTCAGGACATTGCATAGCTTCTGTATTATTCCCGGGTTGGTTTTTTCAAGGAATACAAGAACTGAAGTATGTTACCTATTTTCAGTTGATTTGTAAACTTGTTTTTGTGATATTGATGGTTGTATTCATTCATTCGAAAGCCGACTATCTGTATTATCCTATTTTGTTCAGTCTTGGTAGCTTGTTTGGCACTGCTTATGGATTGTATGTGATGTTTGAGAAATATAAGGTTAGGCTGATAGGGGTAAAAATGCGCAATGTGGTGTATCGTTTCAAACGCTCTACTTCCATTTTTTATTCACGTATTGCTGATATGATAATAGAACGAAGCAATGCTATTTTGCTTGGCAATTTTATTGGTATGCAGGAAGTGGCATATTATGACTTAGCTAATAAGATAGTTCGTTTAGGTTCTTTTCCTATAATGATTCTTAATCAAGTTCTCTATCCTAAAGTGGCATCTGAACGTAATTTTCGATTAATGCGTAAGGTTATGGCAATATCTTTTTGGGTTGCTATACTGATATGGGGGCTGTGTGTGCTGCTGGCACCTTGGGGAGTTGAACTTTTGGGCAAAGGGTTGATGGAACCCTCTGTTGAAATAGTATATATTCTTTCTCCGCTGATAGTTACCAATTCTATCATTTATTTGCAAGGTAGTCCCATTTTGGTTGCAGCTGGCTATTTTAAAGCATTTAACATAACCATGTGGTGCTCTTTGGGGGTTTACGTTGCATGCATGTTATTTGTATTTATTTTCAACTTGCATACCAATCTTTTATCAATTTTGATTATACAGCTTATAACTAATATTTCATTATTAGTGGCAAGAGCATATTACATTAGAAAATTTAAAATATTAAGATAATGCTGAAAGATGACCGTGAAAAAGGTAAGAATGTGAATGAGCAAGCCAGGCTTGTTATGCTTAAATTACTTAGAGAGTTAGATCGCATTTGTACAAAATATGATATTCCTTATTGGCTTGATGGAGGAACTTTGTTAGGAGCTATTCGCCATGGTGGATTTATTCCTTGGGACGATGATATTGATGTAGCGATGTTGCGTAATGATTATTATCGTTTTTTAGAAGTTGCAAAAACTGAATTACGCGATGATATCTACTTGCAAACCAGAGAAACAGATTCTGATTATCCCATGTTTTTTGCGAAATTACGTGATAAATACAGTACTTTTCATGAGCCAATGTATGAACGATTGAAATGTCATAAAGGTATATTTTTAGATATTTTCCCTTTTGATTATGTAAAACATTCATGGTGGCAATCGCATCTGAAATTATTTCTTCACGATACCAATTATTCAGTAGTAAGACATGGAGCTTTTTTGCAACGTACAGTGGGGTATTTGATGAAATGTTTTATTAGATATTCACATATTCCTCTTTATAATTGGCTCAATGACTTTTTCCATGCTGAAACAATGGAGGAAGCCGATAGCTTGGCTTGGGCTATGGAAATAAATGAGTATAAGCTTTTATCCAAAGATGTTCTTTTCCCTTTGAAACGTCACGAGTTTGAAGGAGAGATGTTTAATATCCCATGTAATTATGATACTTATTTGCGCGAATATTTTGGCGATTATATGCAATTGCCTCCTCTTAACAAACGAGTCAATCATAATAATGGAATAGAACCTTTTACACGCTGTAATCACAAAGAAAGTTTAGAATGGAATGAATGAAAATAGGAGTATAATGAAAAAAGTAACGATTATTTTCCCAGGATGGATAAAAGCACCTAATGGGGCTGCACGGTTTGTCTTTGGGTTAAGAAGTTGCATCAATGATTTTGCGAATCAGGGAATCGGACTATCAACTTTCACACTTGACGATGTACATGGTGAAGTAAGAAATTTTTCTAACAATGATAAAATCAAGAGGAAAGCGTCACTAAAAAACAAGTTGATGAGATATGCTAAATATAGCCATCTCATGACGTATGCTATGATTTATTTTTCTGGATTACGATATTCCAAACGGATAGTAGAAGCCTTCGATGAAATACCCAATGATGAATTGCCGGATATTATTCATTTCCAAGACTTGTTTACTTGTTATTACTATTTGCGTAAAAGAAAAAATAAAAAATCTGTGTATTTGACACTGCATAGTAATGGCTCTTTATGGTCAATGTATGAAGAGTATTACCCTTTGTTTCGTTCTTGTTTTTTTGGTATTATGAAACGTAGGATAGAGGATGTTGTACTGAATAGAGTGGATAAAGTAAATTTTGTAGCCGATTTCCCACGTTGGAATTTTTGTCATCTTTACCCCCACATATCTTCGCAAAAGACTTCATTTGTCTATAATGGCATCCCTGATATTGAAGGTGGAAGTAAGTGTATATCTTCAACCAATCAGACTAGGTTAGTATGCGTAGGAACATTGTGTAATCGTAAAAATCAAATAGGCATACTTCATGCATTATCTAAATTGACCTCTGAACAACAAAAATCTTTTTCCATGACTTTTGTCGGAGATGGTCCTTCGCGTAATATTTTGGAAAAAGTAGCAGCTACACTTTCTGCTGATATTTATTTTGTGGGCAACTCAAACCAAGTAAATGACTATTTGACTAACTCGGATGCTTTTATTTTGTTTTCTAAAGACGAAGGATTGCCAATATCAATTATTGAAGCTATGCGTTGTGGTTTGCCCATTATATCTACTCGTATAGCAGGTATTCCAGAAATGATTGTTGAAGGTATTTCAGGCTATTTGGTAGATGTAGATGAACAACAACTCTCTGAGTTGTTTGAAAAGATATTGATTGACAGACCTGATTTTGTAAAAATGGGGAAAAAGTCAAGAATTATTTATGAAGAAAAATTTTCTCAAAAGGCTATGATATTATCTTATGCGAAATTATGGCAGAAGGCTTGAGAATAGCTATGGATCCTTAAATAATTCATCTTATATAAATGTCACCTAACTATTCTGTATTGATTTCGGTCTATTATAAAGAAAGGCCGATTTATTTGAAGTCTGCACTTGATAGTGTACTGAACCAAACGCTTCCTCCTTCTGAAATCATATTGATTAAGGATGGACCTCTCACTGTTGAATTAGAAAAAGTTCTATCTTCTTACGATACTAATTTGCTTAAAATTATTCCTTTGCCTAATAATTTAGGATTAAGCAAGGCACTTAATATAGGCTTAAAGCATTGTAGCTATGAGTTTGTGGCTCGTATGGATACAGATGATATTTGCTATCCATCTCGTTTTGAGAAACAAGTTCTTTTTTTGCAATCACATCCTACGATAGATATTGTGGGGGCCTATGCGACTAAAATTGACGAATGTGGAAATAATCTTGAAGAGGTTATAAAGGTTCCAGTTTCGCATGAGGATATTGTTCGTCTGGTCTGGACTTGTCCCTTGAATCATCCTACTGTGATGTATCGAAAAAATGCAATCTTATCAGTAGGTGGGTATAAACCTGATGCCGGTCCGCGTCAGGATGATTATGATTTATGGTTCAGGTGTGCAGAAAAAGGATTGCATTTTGCCAATATTTCGGAACCATTGTTGCATTATCGCTTCTTTGCTGACAGTGTGAGAAAAAACAGTATAGAAGTAGGGTGGCATAGAATGAAAATAGGTTTACGTGGCTGTAGAAGACTTCATTTGTCTTTCATTGCATATATTGGAGTTTGTATACCCTTTGTCCGTTCTTTATTGCCATATCCTTTAAATGTTTATTTTCAAGGGCTGATGAATCGCATGAATCCCCGTAAAATGAGAGAGTAAATAGGAATATCTTATATGCTATTTCTGGCAAGTAATAAATGACCTACCTTTGTCCTCGGTAAAGGCTTTGTCCCTAACTGGTAATCACGTTTCTGGTCAGTATATTTTATAGAATAATTCCATGAACATATTAATCACTGGAATCCACGGCTTTGTGGGCTCCAATCTTGTTATTGCCCTAAAGGAACGTCATTGTCTTTACGGGCTGGATATTGTCGCACCTGAAAAGGAGGGGGTGATAAAGACTTTTTTCTGGAAGGATATTGAACCGGCTTCTTTTCCGATGCGGGATCTTCCTGAATTCGATGCCATTATTCATCTGGCTGGTAAAGCCCATGATATGAAAAACCGGTCCGCAGCCCAATCCTATTTTGATATCAATACGGGATTGACCCAAAAGATATTTAATTTTTTTCTGGAATCGTCCGCGAAGAAATTCGTATTCTTCAGTTCGGTAAAAGCTGCTGCCGACAGTGTGGTGGGAGATATGCTGACTGAAGATGTGGTGCCTGCCCCGGTAGGGCCGTATGGGGAAAGCAAGATAGCTGCGGAGAATTACATCCTTGGCCGGTTGAAGGCCGAGGATGGCAGATTGAAAGCTAATCTATATGATGGCAAAGATGTCTATATCCTGCGTCCTTGCATGATTCATGGTCCCGGCAACAAAGGCAATCTGAATCTTCTTTATAATGTGGTGAGGAAAGGCATTCCCTGGCCTTTGGGGGCCTTTGAGAACAGAAGGTCTTTTACTTCGATAGACAATCTCTGCTACGTGGTGGAAGGTCTTTTGACCAAGGAGGTGGCGAGTGGTATCTACCACATGGGAGATGACGAAGCCTTGT
>OGIK01002496.1_pt1 | contig 11361 bp, 9 predicted proteins | sample 1571781 | NCBI WGS metagenome assembly OGIK01 (sample SAMEA2581956, study PRJEB24529) | metagenome | biome: Human gut stool | place: China | collected 2011
CCCCGCCCCCCTCCATATTGCAAGACCCCCGGCACCTTCCGCAGGGTGCCGGGGGTCTCTTTGCGCCGCAGGGCAAAAAAGGCCCCGGCCTGCCCAGTGGGGGCGAGGCCGGAGCCTTTGCTCATGCTTTTGGGGGTGCTGCCAGACGATCTCAGGCGGCAGTGGAAGAAGCGACCTCGGAGGAAGCAGCCTCAGAAGATGCAGCCTCGCTGGAGACCTCAGAAGCAGCCTCAGAAGATGCAGCCTCGCTTGCAGCCTCGGAGGAAGCGCTGTTCTCCTCGGCCACGGCAGAGGTGGAAGCAGCCTCAGACTGAGCGGCAGCAGAAGCAGCCTCAGAGGTGGAAGCGGCGGTAGAAGAAGAGCTGCCGCAGGCAGTCATGCTGACAGCCAGGACCAGAGCAGCAACGGTAACAGCAACATTCTTGAGTTTCATATGGAAAATCTCCTCATATTTGAAAATAGTTTCGCGGGAGGGCCGTACAGGCAAGACCCTTCTGCAAAAAGATATTCTAGTCCGTTTTTGAAAAAAATCAAGCCCTTTTTTGGCAAAGATTCTATTTGCCAGAGAGATTCTACACTTTTGTTATAACTTTTCGATAAAAGTCAAAGATTTTTGACGTCCAAAAATGAAACACTCCGGGCTTTTCCGGAAGAGGAAAGCATGGTATAATAGCTTCATGCTAAAGGCTGGAAAACGACAGTGAGGTAGAAGGTCATGGACATCAGAAAAGTTGCAGTTCTGGGAGCCGGTGCGGTCGGCTCCTATGTCATCTGGGGGCTTTCGGCCCGCAGGGACATTGAGCTTGGCGTGGTGGCCGATGGCCCGCGCGGCGAGCGCCTGAAGAAGGATGGCTGTGCCATCAACGGTAAAGTCTACCGTCCGGCGGTCTGGACGCCCGGGCAGGCCCATGACGCCGACCTTCTCATCGTCTGCCTGAAATACGGCGCACTGCCCGGCGCACTGGACAGCATCAAAGCCGTTACCGGCCCCCATACCACCATTATGAGCCTGATGAACGGCGTGGACAGCGAGGACATCATTGCCTCTGCCGTGGGTGGGGAGCATCTGCTTTACTCCCTCATCAAAGTGGCGTCCCACAAGGAGGCTGACGGCGTCCATTTTGACCCGGCGACCACCGTTGGCATCATCTTCGGGGAGAAGGAGCCGCCCTGCGACAGCCCCCGCGTCAAGGCCGTAGAGGCTTTGTTCGGCGGCACAGAGCTGCACTTCCGGGCCACCGACTGCATCCGGGAAGAGATGTGGAGCAAGTTCCGCCTCAACGTCTGCAACAACCTGCCCCAGGCTATCCTCGGCGCAGGCGTAGGCTGCTACCGTGACAGCGTCCATATGAAGGCCATCAGCGACGGCCTCCGCCGTGAGCTGGAAGCCATTGCCGCAGCCAAAGGCATCGATATGCAGCGGGTGGATGCCGTGTCCGGCAAGGGCTGTGCCGTCAAGCCCTCGGCCCGCTACTCGACGCTGCAAGACCTCGACGCCGGACGCCATACCGAGATCGATATGTTCTCGGGTGCGCTCATCCGGATGGGCAAAGAGCTGGGCATCCCGACGCCCTACAATGAGTTTGCGTATCACATGATAAAAGCGCTGGAAGAAAAGAACGACGGTAAGTTTGATTATGCCGGCCCGAATCAGGAAATGACATGGGCAAAGTGACAGGAGAAATGCAGATGAATATTACGGTCTATCTGGGAGCCAATGAGGGCAATGACCCGGCCCTGAAGCAGGCGGTGGAGGAACTGGGCCGCTGGATCGGCGAGAGCGGGAACGCGCTGGTCTACGGCGGCTCCCGCAGCGGCCTGATGGGGCGTCTGGCCCACAGCGTCCTGACGGCGGGGGGCGAAGTGACCGGAGTAGAGCCGCAGTTTTTCATCGACTCTGAGGTGCAGTATGACGGCCTGACCAGGCTCATCGTCACGCAGGACATGACCGAGCGCAAGACCAGGATGATCGAGCTGGGCGACGCCTTTATCGCGTTCCCAGGCGGCACCGGCACGCTGGAAGAGATCACCGAGGTGATGTCCAAGGTCTCGCTGGGCCATCTGGACGCGCCCTGCATCCTCTACGACCTCGACGGCTACTACGCCGGGCTGAAAGCTCTGCTGGCCCACATGGTCAAGATGGGGCTGTCCAGCCCCGAGCGGCAGAGCGGCATTTATTTTGCAAAAGAGCTGGACGAGATAAAGAGCATCCTGAAAAGGGCATAAAAAAGCGCTGGAAGCGGTGTAAAGGCTTCCAGCGCTTTTTGTTGTCTGCTTACATGGAGATGACGCCCAGCGCGTTTGCCACCGAGCTGATGAGGATGATGGCCGCGAAGATGGGGCAGAGGTACTTTATCATAAAGTTGAAGATGCGCTTGCGGCGGAAGGGCTTGCCTTCTAGCGTGACCTCTTCCTCGATCTTCTCCACACCGATGACCCGGGACACCAGCAGGCAGATGGTGATGGCTGCAATGGGCATCATGACCGAGTTGGTAAGGAAATCGAAGAAGTCAAGGAACTGCATCCCGAAGACCGTGAACCGGGCCAGCGGGCCGTAGCCCAGGGCCGACAGACTGCCCAGCACCAGCATGATGATGCCGATGAGGACGGTGGCCTGCTTACGGTCCCAGCCCAGCTCGTCCTCGAAGGTGGAGACAGCGCTTTCCGTCAGGGCGATGGAACTGGTGACGGCGGCAAACAGTACCAGCGTAAAGAAGAGGATGCCCACCACGGTGCCGAGACCCATGCTCTCAAAGACCTTCGGGATGGTGATGAACATGAGGGCCGGGCCGGCCTGCAGGGTGTCCGGGTCGCCGCCCGAGAAGGAGAAGACCGCCGGAATGATCATCAGGCCCGCCATGATGGCAATGGCCGTGTCGAAGATCTCCACGTTCTCGGTGGACTCCTCGATGGAGACATCCTTCTTCATGTAGGAGCCGAAGGTGACGAGGATGCCCATTGCGATGGAGAGGGAGTAGAACATCTGCCCCATAGCGGTCACGACGGTCATCCAGGAGAAATTGGAGAGATTCGGCACGAGGAAATACTTCACGCCCTCCAGCGCACCCGGGCGGGTGACGGAGTAGCCCGCGATGATGACGGACAGCACCACGAGGATGGGCATCATCACCTTGGAGACCCGCTCCACGCCGTTGCGCACGCCTGCAAAGATGATGGCGAGGGTGAAGATGGTAAAGATGACAAAGCATATCTCCGCCGAAGCGCCGCTGGAAATGAAGGCCGAGAAGTAGCCGTCTGTGGCCAGCTCACTGCCGTGGCCGCTGACGTAGTCGGCCAGATAGCGGATGACCCAGCCGCCGATGACCGAGTAATAAGGCACGATAAGGATGGGGATGATAGCGTTTATCCAGCCGCCGAAGGAGCGCCCGCCCTTGCGGACGGCGGCGAATGCGCCCACCGGGCTTTTCCTGGTCATCCGGCCCAGCGCCGTCTCGGCAACGATCATGGTGTAGCCGAAGGTGAAGGCGAGGATGATGTAGATGAGCAGGAAGATGCCGCCGCCGTACTTGGCCGCAAGATAGGGGAAGCGCCAGATGTTGCCGAGGCCCACCGACGCGCCTGCTGCGGAGAGAACGAAGCCGATCTTGCCCGAAAAGGCGCTCCGCTTGTGCTGTTTTTGATTCATTGGATTTTCCTCTTTTCAAAAATTTGAATAAGTCCAGTGTAACACTGCCACAAGTGGGATTCAACAGATTTCCCAATAAAAACCGCGAAATGCATCGAAAAAATCGAACGGCATCATTAAAAAATAAGCACAGAGGCCCAGAGACCTCTGCGCTTGAAGATGCGGATTCAGTCCACCACCGGCACATCCAGCCCGAATTCCAGCGGGCGGAAACGGGGGCAGACGTTCTCCGTGATGCAGATGACCGACGCGGCCAGGCGGCTGCCGATCTCACAGGACTGGGCCAGATTCTTGCCGTAAGTCAGGCCGATGACCGTACCGGCAAAGAAGGCGTCGCCTGCGCCGGTGGTGTCGATGACGTCCACCTTCTTAGCGGGTACGACGCCGCACTCACCGGTGTGCTTGGCGTACACGGCACCCTGACCGCCCATGGTCACCACCATGCTGGTCATGTTGGCGCTGTGGACGTTCCGGGCCAGTACCTGAGCCATCTGGCTGGGGGTGAGATGCTCGTAGTCGTCCGAGAAGAGCAGACCGGCCTCCTGCTGGTTGCAGACGAAGCAGTCGATCTGCTGCAGATAGTCGCGGCGCTCCATGGCGATGCTCATGTTGGAGACTGCGGCAAAGACCTTCTTGTTGTACTTCCTGGCATAGCGGAGCACCTGCTTGACCGTGTCTTTCTCGAGGTCCAGCTCGATGGCGATGGCGTCGCAGTCCTTGAAGATCTCGTCGCCCTTCTCCTCCAGCAGGGTGGTCAGCGGGGTGGTGTCAGGGCGCTTGGAGATGGCGGCGTGGACGTCGCCGTCGTTGTCAAAGATGGCCAGCCAGGTACCCATGCCATCGGGGACCTTCTGGATGTACCTGGTGTTGACCTTGTGGTTGTCCAGCTTATCGATGACGTCCTGCCCCATGCCGGTGTCGTCCACCAGACTCACGAAGGTGGGGCGCAGCTCCACATTGGCGATGTCCTCCGCCACGTTCCGGCTCACACCGCCATGCACCTGTTCAATGCGGCCGGCGTTCCGTCCGCCGGGGATGTAGGTGGAGAGGGGATAGCCCTTGATGTCCACGAAAACTGCGCCGATGACTACGATTCCCATATTTGAAATTCCTTTCCTGAATAAGAACTCTCTTTGACTTCTATCCTGTTTACGCTTCCTCTGCCTTTTGCGCCCGAATATCGTCGCCCATAAAGAGGAAGGGGACAAAAGAGGAGAGGCGGCTGGAGATTTTTTCGGTGTAGAGCTTTTCCAGCAGAGCGCCGTCGGTGATGTTGGTGGTGACGATGGTGGGCAGCTTCGCGCCCAGACGGTTGTTCAGCAGGCTGTAAAGGGTGCTGATGAGGAAGCTGGAGTTGAACTCGGAACCCAGGTCGTCGAGGATGAGCAGGTCGGCCCCGGCGGCGGTGCGCAGGAGCATCTCTTCCTCCCCGGCGGGGTCGGAGCCGAAGTGCAGGGCCTCGAGCTTCGAGAAGAAGTCGGGGCTGGACACATAGATGACGTCGAAGCCCTTTTCCAGCACCTCTCCGGCGATGGCCAGAGCGGCATGGGTCTTGCCCAGACCGGCGTTGCCGAGGAGCATCAGGCTCTCGCTGGTGGTATCGAATTCGTCGGCGTAGCCGCGCAGGTCGTCCAGAAGGGTGGACATATAACTCCGCACCGGCTCGCCGAGGGAGGCGTCCATCCGGGCGGGGTAGTAGCGCAGCTCCATGGTATCGAAGCTGGAAATGGAGAGGCTGGACAGAGCCTCGATCTCCGACCGGCGGAGCTGCTGCATCACCTTGTGGACGCAGCTGCAGGTGTGGCCGTCCACAATGCCGGTGTCTTCGCAGAGCCTGCAGGTGAAGTGCGGCTCCAGTGCGTCGGCGGGACGGCCGCTGGAGGCCAGCAGGTCGGCCAGCTTTTTGCGGGCATCGGTGAGGGCCGCGGCGGCATCGGTGCGGTCCCTGCCCGCCGCACCGGCCAGTGCGCAGCGGATGCCCCGCACCCGCACCTCTTCTTCGGCGTGGCGCAGCCCGGGGACAGCGGCCTCGGCCTCAGCGCGGGCGTCCTCCGCCTTGGCCCGTGCGGTCTGACGACGGCGGGCGACGGTGCGCAGGGCTTCCTGATACAGTTCGTTTTTGGTACGCATAGTGTCTCCTTATGCCGGGGGTCACTCGGACTTTTTCTTGAGGGTGCGGCGGCGGGCAGCGTTCTTGAGGAAGTCGTTGCCGCTGGGGGTCTCGCGGTCCACCCGGATGTTCCGGCTGGCTCCGGCAGCGGCCACCGGAGTGCGCACATCGTGGATATTGCGCAGCCCCTTGGCGTTCCAGGTCTTGAGGATGCTGTTCCAGTACCACAGGTCGCGCTTCGGCCCGGCCTGCACAGCGGCCTCCTGCACCATGGCATCGTCGTAGCCGTAGACCTCGTACCACCGGGCGATGGCTTTCCGCCCGCCGAGGGTGAGCTCGCTGTCCGGGATGCCCAGCAGGGAAGCAGCATACTGCTCCCGGGTCTGGCGGAGGGCCAGCAGCTTGAGATGGGCGTCGGCCTGTTCGCCGGTCTCCACGCCCTCGGCCCGCCAGACCTTCAGCTCGTGGAGGACGGCGGCCATCGTCCGCTTGCCCCGGCTGGCCACATAGGCCACGCAGAGCATGACGGTCTCGGGGGCAAAGCCCTCCTGCACGTAGAGGTTGACCAGCTTTTCCATCTCGCTGTGGGTCAGCGGGCGGGCAAAGCCGGTCTGAGCGCAGTCGATGAGGCTCGAAATCATGGGGTCGGTGCGGCTTGCGGCGGCGATCTCCGCCCAGGTCATGGGGGCAGGAGCAGAGGGCTCTGCTCCCGGCGCGGCGTTCTCGTCGTAGCGCTCGAGAAGCCCCGCACCGGCCCAGAAGGAGAGGGCGCTTTCGGCAGAGATGCGGCTGCGCAGTTTGAGGTCGGCACAAATTTTTTCGGGGTCGGTGACGCCGGTGGCCAGCACATACAGCGCTACCCGGACGTTGTATTCCTCGGCGATGCCCAGCTTGGAAAAGATGAGCTGCGGCACCGGGATGGTGTCGCCCCTGAGCTCTTTGAGACGGTATATCATTTGCTTTCCCCGCTTTCTGCGTCCTCGTCCTTCGGCGGCGGTGACCAGGGCTCACAGTCCAGGATGGAGGGCCGCTGCTTCCAGAGCGCCAGGTCGGCGCTGTAGGCAGAGGACAGATACTCTGCCGCTGCGGCCCGGCCCTCGTCCGTCAGCGGAAAGACCATCTGCCGGCGCAGGGCGGGGTCTGTGCGGTCCAGCGCCCAGGGGTCGGGCCAGATGTCCACCGTGAGGATGGCTTCCTCCTTCTGTGCGCCCTCGCCGCCGTCCGGGTCAGGCACGCTGCGCTTGCCGGGCGAGAGCAGATAGCGCATCCCGTCTTCGCTGCCGCTGTATTGATTCTTGCACTTGAAATAGTGCAGAAGGGGTACAAAAATCATGACGTCCCTCTCAGTTTTAGACTTGCTGAAATGATAAAAGCGCCAATTCTTGACGAATCGGCGCTCTTTTTGTGGAGCAGGATACGGGACTCGAACCCGCCGCCTACTGCTTGGGAAGCAGTCGCTCTACCGGATGAGCTAACCCTGCGTCTACTCATTTATTGTAGCAAAGGACACGGGTTTTGTCAACCGCTTTTTGGCTCGATTTTGGTCGGATAGCAATTCAACTTTTTAATGCAGCAGCAACAGCGTTGAATTGCCTATCGCAAAGATGCCGTCTCGATAGGCACTATTTTTGAAAATTGCGATAAACAAAAAAGACCACCGTTCTGCCCGCAGGAAATAAGGGCAGGACGGCGGTCTTTTGAACGGACTGTGACTTACAGCTCAGCCAGAGCGCGCTTGAGGTTCTGGGCGATCTGGTCAGGGCAGCTGGTGGGGCGGGGGCCGCAGGTGGTGCCTTCCATGCGGGCGATGGCGTCCTCAGCCTTCATGCCCTTGAGCAGGCGGCTGATGCCCTTCAGGTTGCCGTTGCAGCCACCGATGACCTCGATGGACTCAATGGTGTGGTCATCGTTCAGCACGATGTGGGTCTCCTTGGAGCAGGTACCCTTGTTGGGGTAGCTGAAAGACTTGCTCATATTCAAACTTCCTCTCTTTATATCCGACTGACAGGCGAGCAGACTCGCGCAGTATCTTTATTATATCCTTGTCAGACGAGGAAGTCAATGTGGCCCGGTCACAGAGCGCCGCCCCGGCGCTTGCGGGCCAGCGCCTCGATGCGCGCGATCTGGTCGTCCTCGGTGACGCAGGCACCCACCGGGTGGGGCTTGCCGTGGTTCGCGCCGTGGAAGTCGCTGCCGCCGGTGACGATGAGGTCATGCTTCTTGCAGAGCTCAGCGCACTCGGCCCTGTCCTCGGGGCTGTTGCGGGGGTGATGCACCTCGATGCCGTCGATGGCCCCTTCGGCCACCAGCTCCCGCAGCAGGGGCATACTCTTGTACACCGTCGGGTGGGCGAACACCACCACAGCCCCGGCGGCCTTTGCCGTGGCCAGCACCTCCCGCACCGGAGGGTAAGTGGGGGAGTGGAGGCATCTGCCCCGCGGCTCCCAGCCGAACAGTTCGTGATAAAGCCCGGTGTAGATGCCGTCGCACAGGCCCAGCTGCTGCAGCGCCTGCATGATGCCGCTCTTGAAGAGGACACCGCTGTCCTGCGCATATTCCAGCGCCTGCTCGGTGCGGAACTGGGGGTACAGCGCCTCGATCTCCCGGCAGCTCTGCAGAGCGCACTCGTTGCGGCTCTGGCGCATGATGTCGCAGTGCCGGCGCAGGGCAGGGCAGTCGAGGTCGGGCCAGAAGGTCAGCAGGTGGACGCGGTGGCTGCGCTCGAAGTCGTAGCCGGTGAGCTCGGCGGCGGGGATGAGCCGCACGCCGTCCTGCACCGGGTGGTCGTAGGCGTACTGGGCGCTGAGTGTGGTATCGTGGTCCGAGAGGGCCAGAGCGCTCAGCCCCAGCCGCGCTGCCATCAGGGGCAGGCGGTGGATGGGAACAGAGCCGTCAGAACAGGTGGAATGAGTATGAAGGTCGCCAGCCATAAGTTACTTTCCCTCGATTTTTATAGATTTCTGCGATTAGTGTACCACAAAAATCATCGGGGAACAAGGGAGCCTTACACGGCCTTGCCGCCCACCGTGAGCGTGGAAGAACGGATGTGGTGGATGAGAACGATCTCGGCGTCCTCGCCGCCCATGGCCAGCAGCTCGTCCAGCGAGAGGGTGGTGGAGCAGAGGACGGTCTGGAAGGTGATGGTCTCGATGTCCTCAGCCCGCAGCTGACGCAGCGCGGCCAGCGAGATGCGGAAGGAGGCTGTGAGCCGTCCGACGCAGACGGTGAGGGTATTGCCGCTCTGGGTGCTGGTGTAGGAGATGTGCTGGCCGTCCTTGTCGGTGACAGTCAGGCCGGGGAGGGAAAAGGCGGGTGCGGACGGGGCGGCAGAGCCGCCGTCAGAAGAGGAAGAAGACTCCTCGGGGATAACAGGTCCTTCCGGCTCCACAGGGCGGGGGATAGAGACCTGATCGATGACCTTGCCGTCGGCATCGGTGGCAGTGACTTTTGCGCCCGGACCCAGCTTGTCCTTGATGGCGTTGAGGTCGAGCTCACGGCCGTTCTGCGAGAGGGCCTTGCCGTTGCTCTGGGTTCCCTTGCCAGCCTTGGCGGTCAGCTCGAGGCTGCCCGACAGATCGATGTCGTTGCTGTGGATGCCGTCGCCGCCGTAGCCGTCTTTGCTGTCGCCGCCGTTGGCAGTAACCGTACCGCTGGAGATGGCGACGTCGAGGCTGCTGATGCCGTAGCCGCCGCTGCTGTTCGTGCTGTTGCCGCCGTTGGCAGTAACCGTACCGCCGGAGATGGTGACGCCGCCGCTGCTGCTGCGGATGCCGTCGCCGCCGTAGCCGTCTTGGCCGTCGCCGCCATTGGCGTTGACCGTACCGCCGGAGATGGTGACGCTGCCGTTGCTGTAGATGCCGCTGCCGCCGCCGAGGCTGCCGCCGTTACCGCCATTGGCAGTGACCGTACTACCGCCGGAGATGGTGACGCCGCCGCTGCTGCAGATGCCGTAGCCGCCGCTGCTGTTCGTGCCGCTTCCGCCCTTGGCAGTGACCGTACTACCGCCGGAGATGGTGACGCCGCCTCTGCTGTAGATACCGCGGCCGCCGTCGTCGCCGTTGGCAGTGACCGTACCGCCGGAGATGGTGAGGTTGCCGCTGCTGGAGATGCCGCTGCCGCCGTCGTCGCCGTTGGCAGTGACCGTACCGCCGGAGATGGTGAGGCTGCCGCTGCTGGAGATGCCGCTGCGGTAGATGTCGCTCTTCAGCGCGTTGTCGCCATTCAGCTTAATCGTGGTATTGCCGCTGCCGGTCACACTCACGGCGGCGTTGTTCCGGCTGCTGGTGTCGATGTTCACATCCTTGAGTGTGACCTCGACCTTATCCTTCCCGGCGTCGATGGTCACGGTGTTGGAAGAAGCGGTGTCCGTTTTCTGATTTGTGATGATGGTGTTGGTGTCCTCCACATCCTTTTTACTCCGAATCAAAAGCGAGTATTTAACCATTTATTTCCGGGTGTCTTTCCAACCACTTCACTGCATAAGAGCATGTTGCTTTCGGCTTCATCCCGTTAGCTAATGCATAGGCGTAAGCAGCTTTTACCAAAGCAGCGGCAATCCCCCGCCCTTCAATGGGTTGTGGCACAATTGTGTGGATAATATCAAGAGAATCACCTATCAGGCGATATTGTACAAAGGCGGTGCGACCGTCTACTTCTGTCTTGAACAATTTTTGTTCGGGCTGATGAATAATTTCGTAATCCATAATTTCTGTTGTTTTAAAGTTGTCTCATTGTTCGTTAAGCACTCCGGCAAAATAATCTTAGGTTATCAGGCACAGATTGCGATCAGAGTTGCTCGATCCACTTCAACTGGCTCGTATCGTATCCACGACGTTCGGCAGCGGTGACGAGTTTCTTCTTGATTTCTTCCGGCAGTTGGGGTGTACGGCTTAGTATCCAGAGATATTTATCAGTACTGCTGCCTACCAGGGCATAATTGTAATTCTCTTCATCCAGTTCCAAGACATAATAATCAGAATAGAAACTAAGGAAGAAAGACACTTTCAGTTTACCCGGCTGGGTGGGATCGGGTATTTTGGCGTGTCCGTTGGCAGTCTTGCAGATGTCGTAAGGAGAATTACGTTTGCATCCCCGGTTCTCCACACGAATCATGCCGTCGGGACGGAGCGTGTAAGTAGCCGTGACGTCTACAAGTCCGTATTCAAAGCGATTCTCGTAGCGGGCTATTTCATACCAAAGTCCCATATACCGGTGCAGGTCGAGAGAGGTAACCGTACTATGGTTTGTACCTCTGAAAAGACGTTCGACATTGGGAATGGAGAAATGAAATCCCGCTTCCGTCAGACGCGTTGGGCGGACTCTCTGGCCCGCAGTCAGGAAGGATGCCGCTTCACCATATAAGATACGGAAAATTCTTTGCGGGGCCACCATCGTCGTCCATGCCCGATAAGCCTTTCCCATCGCACGGGTGAAAGCATATTGCGAGATTTGCTGCGGAGCAACCAGATTATATACCCCACGTGTCTCTTCGTGAGCGATAAAGAACTCCATTGCACGGCAAAGATCCCGTATCGATATCCACGGAAAAGCCTGCGTACTGGGACCGATGGCGGTGGCTATCTTGGTAGCTTGCAAAGGGCGAAGC
>OGIK01002507.1_pt1 | contig 11294 bp, 5 predicted proteins | sample 1571781 | NCBI WGS metagenome assembly OGIK01 (sample SAMEA2581956, study PRJEB24529) | metagenome | biome: Human gut stool | place: China | collected 2011
GCACCGGCTGATTTTTCAGCAGTAAGAGAGGCTCTTGAAAAGGAAAACTATCCAATGGCAAGTGCTGAAGTTACTATGATTCCACAGAATTATGTAGAACTTACAGATGAAAATGATATAAGACAGCTTAATCGTACACTTGATCTTCTCGACGAAGATGACGATGTACAGGATGTTTATCACAACTGGGATGAATAATTAAAGGTGTATATCGTTTCCGTTTCTGTATATAATCAATTTGCATCATTATATAAATAATATATTGTGCCGATAATATATTATAAGGGTAGTACCAAAAAGACGGATTGAGTGAGCCAGGGGAGGAATTATGAATCGATTAAAGGAAAAGATAAAGAAAAAATGGAAAGTTATGACAGGGCTGACAGCGATGTTTATGCTCGTCTTTCTGGTAGGGTTTGCCGTGAAAGCTCATTTTACGACAAAAGCTGCGGATGCACGTACATACACGATTTACGATAGTGCGGGTAAAGTTTTGACATCAGGTCAGGAATATACTATGCGTAGACTTAATGATCTTTTCACTGTTACAGGTGCACAGGATTCACAGACTAAATATGAGTGGCAGAGCTTGAAACCCGATGTTCTTCTTATAGGACAGGCAGGAACGAACAACTATGTTGGAACGCCGGTTACAACTACAGGAACGACAGGAAGTATTGCTACAAAAGCATTAATACAAGGTTCAGCAGGTCTTAGACTTACTGTTACGGAAAATATAAATGGCGTAGAGACAACAAAGTCATTTACATTTACTATAAATGTACAGTTCTCTATAAATGAGTCTCTTGATCCAACTACAGGTGTCGAAATGACAAAAGTCTTTGATACTGATGATCGTAAGGCGATTATTATGGATTATCATAGTGCGACTACTACAAGACTTGAATTTGGTACAAGTGCAAGTGATTTAACGCAGAAAACAAAACTTAATTTTATGTTTGGTAATGCCCAAAATGGTGACTGGGTAAGTAGTAACAAGGATGTTGTAAAAGTTGAGGGGAAAGGAATTGTTGCTATCGGTCCCGGTAGAGCTAAATTGACTGTTACATATCAGGAAACGGGGGACACGGTATCATATACGGATGAAATTTGGGTATATGTAAGACCGGAAGTTAAATATGAGTCAGCTGACGGTTCAGGAACGGCAAATGGACAGATTGTCAATTCAGATGTTTACAGTCCGTCTCTTGTTGTAAGAACAGGTGATTATCTTGATTGTCAGGCAAAATTTGAGAGTAATCCTAATGAATCTATCAGCAGTAAGCTTGTGTGGGTTATCTCAAAAGAAATAGGCAGTAAAAAAGTCCTTATAAAGGATTCTCTTGGAAATTCAACAGCAGAGTACAAGGACGATGCCGAACTTGTATGGCTTCCATCTTTGAGAAAATATCAGTTAAAAGCTAAAGCGGAAACATATATAGTTCAGTTCTTCGTTGCGGAGACATATCCGGGATTTGATAATCTCGATAACTCAGCAGGAAAGAAATATCATTGTGACCCGGTAAATATCGCAGGTGGTGTACAGGTTAAAACAAATTATGAGACAAAAAATGTAACCATCAATATCGGCGGACATTATGATTTAACTAATGCTTTTAACATATCATTATCTGCATTGCAGAAGAACTTTTCTGCACATGTTAATACAAATTATGATGGAAATGATGGTACAAGCATAATTGAGTTTAACAACGGTACATGGAATATCAATACAAAAACTACAGGTAAAGCCCAGTTGATTGTGGAGAGACATCCCAATCAAAATTCTGAGACAAATATACCGGAGTTTAATGACCTTGGTGACCAGCCTGATGGTACAACCGGTACAGGTGTTGTATATGTGAATATAACCGTAATGCAGACATTTTCAATGAATGTTTCGACGGCAGACATGTCGGTTGGTTCGACCCAGTTGTTATACGGTATGTTTGGTGAGGATACACCTACGGAAGCAGACCAGTTCAAGTGGGATCCGTCGGACGATTCAAATAATGAATATATAAGTATTTCAACGAATGGACAGTATGCAACGGTTACAGCAAAGAAAGAAACACCATCGAACAGTCCGGTTACGGTAACACTTTCGTGGACGAACTCGGATGGTTTGACCCTGACGACCACATGTAAGATTACCGTAAGAAAGAGTGTGGACAAATTTAATATTGTACCGAATAAGGTATCGGTTGAGGTCGGGCAGCAGCAGATTATAGCGACAGATCTCACTGAGAGCAGAAATCTTATCTGGCTTTCATCAGATACAAAAGTGGGTACAATAGAGCAGATTTCAGGAACTACAAATCCGTCTGCAATGTTTACCGCTTTAAAAGCAGGAAAAACAGTTATTACTGCATTGAACCCTGACAACAATGTATATGCAACTTGTGAAGTTACTGTTACGCAGCCTGTAACGAAACTTGCAATAGGTGTTGAGGATCAGGACACAAAACAGGTTACGCAGTATGATACATATACAACGACATTGGCGATGAAATATGTATTTATGAAAGCCATATATGGTCCGTCAGATACAACTGAGAATGAGTCTGACTTTAAGTGGAGTGTAGAAGGAACATCACTTTCAGACGTAAAGCCGACAGATATTGCTGAGATTGATTCATCAGGTAAGGTGACAATGAAGCGAGAGGGTGACGTATATATCAAAGTACAAAGTGCAAATATGTATGCAACATGCCACCTTATCATTCAGTCAAGGCCGATGACAGGTATTACTACAGATGTAACAAATCTTAGTATGATAAAAGGTGATACATATACGGTTAAAACAACATATCTTCCTGAGAATGCGTCAGATACAAGAATGACATGGAAATCTGATGATGCTAAGGTTGCTACTGTAAATTCAAGTGGTGTTATTACAGCAGTTGGACCTGGTACAACATCAATTAAGGTATCGGCGGTACTTCCACAGTCCGATGACAATCATACTATTGCTTCGGCGACTATCGTTGTAACAGTAAGAGAAAGACTTGTATCTATCGCTTTTGGCTCAAATGCCGAATACATAGCTGTTGGTGGTTCAAAAACAGTTGATTTGAGATTTACTCCGAGTGATAATGTAAACAAGAATGTTACATATTCATCGTCAGATACGTCAATATTTACAGTAACACAGGAAGGTGTTATTACCGGTGTGAAAGAGGGTATAGCAGTTCTTAGCTGTGTGGCTGAAGATTTGGGACAAAGTGGAGCCGTAACATGTATGGTATATGTAACTCCGCAGGAAGTTTCGGCTACTGATTTCAGTATTACACCGAGTGAAGATACCGTCTATATAGGAAGTACAATACAGCTTACGCCTGTATTTACGCCTGAAGATACTACGATAAGAGATGTAACATGGACATCTTCTGATGAGGCAAAGGCTACGGTTGATGCTGACGGTGTTGTTTCAGGTATTGCAGAGGGAACAACAGTAATTACGGCTACTTACAAGGATACGACAAACGATAATAAAGTATGGACAAGTACATGTATCGTGACAGTTGAGAAAGCACCTATATACGCAACAGGTTTTGAGGTTTCTCCGACAACACAGAATATTATATGTGGTGACGAATTTACAATAACGCCTAAATTTACACCTGAGGATACTACAAATCAAACAGTTATATATCAGTCTCTTGATGAAACGATTGTTACTGTAAATTCAAATGGAGTTGTAACAGGTGTTGGACCTGGAGATGCAATTGTACAATGTACTTCTGTAGACGGAGGATTTAATGCAACTGTTGCAGTTCATGTTGACAATGCGGTTGATTTCAAACTTTCACCACAGAAGAGAGACCTCGCAATTGGTCAGAGTTTCACTCCTAAGAAAGTTATAAAACCTGCTAATGCGAAAAAAACAGCTACATGGAAATCATCTAATACAAAAATAGCAACTGTCAATTCAGCAGGTAAGGTTACTGCTAAGAAGAAAGGAACATGTACAATAACATGTACTCTTACAAAGTATAGACAGTCAGCTACATGTAAAGTAAAAGTTGGAAAGCTTTACTCAAAAGTAAGTCTTAATAAACATAATATAAGGATTGGTTTAAATCAGTCATACAGACTGAAAGCAACGGTAAAAACTAATGCAGCAAAGACGCCTAAACTTAAATGGAAGAGTTCAAACTCACGAATATTAAAGGTATCGAGTGGAGGAAAGATTACTGCTAAACGAGTTGGTATTGCCAGAGTTACCGTTATGACAAAAGATGCAATACATGCTAAGGCATCTTGTAAGGTAAGAGTTATAAGACGTGTTTCAAGTATCAGGCTTAATACTAACTATACAGTTTGTTATGTAGGAAGAAGTAAACAGCTTCATGCAATTATTAAACCAAAATCTGCATCTGTTAAGAAAGTTAAATGGCAAAGCTCAGATAAGAATATTCTTCAGGTAAACAGTTCAGGTAAAATCTGGGGCATTGCCGAGGGTGATGCATATGTCACCGCGACAACTACTGACGGAAGCAACAAGAGAGCAAGGTGCTTTGTCAAGGTAGTTGAGCCAACTCCTATAACAAGCATTGTTATTGCGCAGCAGGATGTGACGATGAAACGTGGAGACAGTTTGAAATTGTCATACTCAGTTCTGCCATCAGACAATTCAGATGATATTGAGTTCTCAAGTGACAACAAGAGAGTTGCAACAGTAAATAGAAAGGGTGTTGTAAAGGCTGTTGGTACAGGTAATGCAACTATTACGATACTTGCCACAAGCGGTGTATCATCAACAGTTAATGTAAATGTTGTTGCACTTAACAAATCTGAACTTAATCTCAGACAGTACGATTCGGAGACATTGATAGTTCATGGAACTGCAAATGCCGTAACATGGTACTCATCTAATACGAGAGTAGCTGTGGTAACGAACGGAAAAGTTGTGGCCAAAGGAATAGGAACCGCATACATATATGCATATGTAAACGGCTGCAAGCTGGGATGCCAGATAAATGTTACATCGGTAAATAACAAGAACCGGTAAATTATGATGCAAGGGTCAAAAACAGATAGCAATGTATGTTTACATACAAATTGCTATCTGGTGGCTTGACCCTGACATCCAGCCTATAAATGTCTTATGAGCCGGCCGTCAATTGTTAGATTTTTAATCTGACTTTTGGCGGTCGGTATTTTTATTTGTTTTTTTATCCGTTGTTAAAATATAGAAAACGTGTTCAGAAAATATGTTCTTGACAAACAACTGTTCAGTGTGTTAGTATTCATATTAAATAAATGAGCAAAAACAGACTGTTGAGGGGGTATTGATATGTTATTAAATCTTCATGTAAAAAACTTAGCTGTTATAGATGAAATTGAAGTTGAATTTTCAGACGGACTTAACGTACTTACCGGAGAGACAGGTGCCGGAAAATCTATTATTATAGGTTCTATAAATATTGCCCTTGGTGGAAAAGTATCAAGAGATATTATCAGAAAAGGAACAGAATTTGCATTGATAGAATTGACATTTCTTGCAGAGACAGATGAGCAGATATGCGAACTGGAGAAATTGGGGATTTCCCTTGAGGAAAATATGCTTGTTATATCGAGAAAAGTTACGAAAAGCCGTACTATAAACAGGGTAAATGGAGAGACAGTGAATGTTTCCATGCTTAAAAGTGTTGCTGATATACTTATTGATATTCACGGACAGAACGAACAGCAGTCGCTTCTTCACAAACACAAGCATATGGAGATTGTTGACAGATATGTCGGAGAAAAGATGTGCGGAAAAGATGTCAAATTTAGTAAGATGTACAAAGAATATAAGGACATGTCAGAAAAGTACAATGGGAAAGAGATTTCTGAAGATGAGCGTCTTAGAGAAATTTCATTTATTAAATATGAATTGGAACAGATTGAGGATGCTCATCTTGTAAAGGGGGAAGAAGCAAAGTTACAGGAGAGGTATCGTTATCTTTCAAATTTAAATGAGATTGAAAGTGGGATAGGAGAGATATATTCCATGATGGGAAGTTCGGATACAGGAGTGGAAAATGTGTCTCAGATGCTTGGAAGAAGTTCACGTATATTAGGTAAGATTAGTGAGTATGACGACGGTTTAAAAAATCTTGCCAGCCAAATATCAGAAATAGATGAACTTATTATGGATTTTAACAGAGATTTGCAGGCATATGCTTCGGATATTGAGAATACGGGTGAAGAATTTGAAAATGTGGAACAGAGACTTGACCTTGTAAGAGGAATTAAGGCAAAATATGGAGCTACTACGGAACAGGTTGAAAGTTATGCCAAAAATCTTACGAAAAAATTAGAAAAATATGAGGCATATGGGGAATATAAGGCAAATTTAGAGAAAAAAATAAATTTATACAAAGAAAAATTATCAGAACTTGCAAAACAGATATCAAAAATCAGAAAAATCTGTTCTAAGGAACTTGAAAAGAAAATTACCGATGCACTTATAGATTTGAATTTTTTACAGGTTAAATTTGAGATAGCTGTTACGGAACTTGGTGAATTTGATATACACGGAAAAGATGATATTGAATTTATGTTATCGACAAATCCGGGAGAAGATTTAAAGCCTTTAGGGAGTGCAGCATCAGGCGGTGAACTTTCACGAATTATGCTTGCCATAAAAGCTGTATTAGCTGAGCATGACTCTATAAGCACACTTATTTTTGATGAGATTGATGTAGGTATAAGCGGCAGGACAGCACAAAAAGTTGCCGAAAAAATGGCGTTTATAGGTAAGTCACATCAGGTTATATGTATATCACATCTTGCACAGATTGCAGCAATGGCAGATTGTCATTATCTTATAGAAAAAAACAATACTGACAATCACACAAGTACGGTTATAAGAAGATTGTCTGATGATGAGTCTGTTGATGAACTTGCGAGAATATTAGGAGGTGCAAGGATAACAGAAGCAGTCATGGAAAGTGCAAGAGAGATGAAACAGTTAGCAGGAAAAGAAAAAGAGGAGTCGATAAAAAGGCTGACAGCATAAAGTATTATGAATACTTTTGAAGTATTTGCAGATTATATCTATCAGAAAAGAAAATGTGCATGTGTACATTTATAAAAAAATGCTTTTCCGGGGGATATGATTATGCAGAGAAAAAAATGTTATCAGTTTATACTTATAGGTTTACTGTTATTAGATATTGTAGTTTCAATCTTATATTATGTATGGTATCTTGACAGAAAAATACCTGCAAATATAAATATTATTGAAAATACAGAGGAATCATTTGATTTTAGTCTTCCGGTTCAGTGCAATGATGTCGCAAGTGATACTATAAAAGTTTTCAATAATTCTCAACATGGTGGAAAAGTAAAGGTGGTTGCAGGAGAAAGTACAGGAAGCTGCAAGGCTGAACTTAAATTGTTTGGAATTTTTCATTACAGAAATATAAAATTTAATGTTGTAAAAAAGCAAAAACTTATTCCGTCAGGGAGAGCAGCGGGAATTTATGTCAATGCAAAAGGTGTTATGGTTCTTGGAACATCATCGGTTGTGGGAAAGGGAGGGAACAGTTACAATCCGTCTAAAAATATTCTTCAGGCTGGAGACTACATTTATAATGTTGCAGGCGAAGAAGTATCTTCAATCGATGATATCGAAAAAATTTTACAGACGCTTGGAAGTGGAAATATCAAGATGAAAATCCGCAGGGGAAAAGAAAAGATAGATGTAAAGGTTAAAGCTATAGAGACTGAGGATGGAAAAGTGAAAATAGGTACATGGCTTCGGGAGGATACAGAAGGAATAGGAACCATAACATATATATCACCTGATAATACTTATGCCGCACTTGGACATGGTATAGCTGATGCAGATACAGGACTGCTTGTTGACATATCAGCAGGAGGTTTGTATGAGGCTGCAGTAAATAAGGTTATACCGAGCAAGAGGGGTGTACCGGGACAGATATCAGGCAGTGTGGAATTATCTGACAGGTGTCGCATAGGCAGTATTATTTCAAACAATGATTCAGGAATCAAGGGCGAAATCCTAAAAAGTGAGGCAGTAAACTGTGACAATAAATATGCTGTTCCTGTAGCACTTAAGCAGGATATAAAGAAAGGCAAAGCATATATATTGTGTCAATTGGACGATGATGTTAAAAAATATGAAATTGAAATCTGCAATATAATTCAAAATGCAAAAGAAAATAAAGATATGGTTATTAAAGTTACTGATAAGAAACTTCTGAAAAAGACAGGGGGGATTGTCCAGGGAATGAGTGGTTCGCCTATAGTACAGGATGGCAGAATAGTAGGGGCAGTTACGCATGTTTTTGTAGATGAACCGACTAAAGGATATGCAATATTTATTGAAAAGATGTTAAAATAGCAAATTGATTTTTAAATAAAGTAGAACGGTGTTGTCAAAAAGTAGAAAATAGTAGAGAAACATAGTGAACGATGATGTAACAGGGTATTATAAGTCGAAATGTAGAGAGTGTTTACCGTTGAAATATGATGAGTAAGGTAATATTATCAAGAAGTAGTAAAACAGAAAGTCGAATTTGGAGGTAAACATGGACAACATCAAAGTTTTAGTAGTTGACGACAACGGAAGAATTGTAAATTTACTAAAGGATGCAATCACAAAAGAAACGGATATGGATGTAGTAGCAACAGCTAACGATGGCGAGGAGGCATTGAAAAAAATAGAAGTCTACAATCCTGATGTGGTCTTGCTTGACCTTATAATGCCGAGAATTGACGGTTTGGGTGTTATGGAGAGGTTGAAAGAGAAGAAAAAGATAATTTCAGTTCCAAAGATAATAGTTATTTCGGCTGTCAGTCAGGAGAGTGTTACAGAAAATGCATTTATGCTTGGTGCGGCATATTACATTCTCAAGCCTTTTGACACACAGATGGTACTTTCAAGAATAAGAACAGCAGTCAATGAAGAAAATGCTGAAAATCATGTAATAAATACAATATATGAGAACGGAAACAAAATGCTGAAAAAATCATATAATCTTGAAGCAGATGTAACAGATATAATACACGAAATAGGAGTGCCTGCACATATAAAAGGATATCAGTATCTTAGAGATGCGATAATCATGTCGGTTAATGATGACGAGATGCTTGGAGCGATTACTAAAAGATTATATCCTACCATAGCAAAAAATCATAAAACGACGTCGAGCAGAGTTGAGAGAGCTATAAGACATGCTATTGAGGTTGCATGGAGCAGGGGAAAGGTAGATACAATAGAAGAACTTTTTGGATATACTGTAAGTTCAGGGAAAGGAAAACCAACCAATTCGGAATTTGTTGCACTTATATCTGATAAGATAAGACTTGAATATAAAATGAATAGGAAAATGATAGTTTGACAGAAAAATACTTTTCAGAGCCGGCAAATTAGGGTATAATGTATATAAACATTGGCGAAGGAGGTTGGTTTTATTGAAAAATATTTTATTTGTAGCATCAGAGTGTGTTCCTTTTATTAAAACAGGAGGATTAGCGGATGTAGTAGGGTCACTGCCAAAGTGTTTTGACAAGAAGAAATATGATGTAAGGGTTATGATACCAAAGTATGCATGTATTCCTGATGAATGGAAAAATAAGATGGTTTACAAAACTCATTTTTATATAGATTTGGCTTGGCGTAAACAGTATGTAGGTATCATGGAGATGCAGTATGAAGGTGTAACCTTTTATTTCGTGGATAATGAGTTTTACTTTGCAGGACCAAAACCATATGGTTATATACATGAGGATATAGAGAAATTTGCATTTTTCTGTAAAGCAGCATTGTCATCACTTCCGAGTCTTGATTTTCACCCCGATGTAATTCATTGTCATGATTGGCAGACGGGACTTATTCCAGTGTATCTTCATGATATGTTTCAGGAGAATCCATTCTACACAAATATTAAGACAATCATGACTATACATAATCTTAAATTCCAAGGTGTGTGGGATTTACAGAAAGTAAAAGATATTACAGGTATAAACTCATCATTTTTTACCTCAGATAAGCTTGAGGCTTATGGTGATGCGAACTACCTTAAGGGTGGCATAGTTTATGCTGATTTAGTTACTACAGTTAGCGATTCATATGCCGAAGAGATTAAGATGCCATTTTATGGAGAAAAACTTGACGGTCTTATGCGTGCAAGGGACAATTCCCTTTTTGGAATAGTAAACGGATTAGATTATGATGAGTACAATCCTGAGACGGATCCTCTTATCTATAAAAATTACTCGGCAAAGACATTCAGAAGAGAAAAAATTAAAAATAAAAGAGCACTTCAGAAAGAGCTGGGGCTTGAGGAAAACGATAAAAAATTTATGATAGGTATTGTTTCAAGACTTACTGACCAGAAAGGTCTTGATTTAGTTGACTACGTCATTGAAGAGATATGTGCCGAAGATACACAGCTTGTTGTACTTGGTACAGGTGAAGAAAAATATGAGCATTTATTCAGACATTATGAGTGGAAGTATCATGACAGAGTATCTGCCAATATTTATTATTCAAATGAACGTTCTCATAAGATTTATGCGGCATGTGATGCATTTCTTATGCCATCGCTTTTTGAGCCATGTGGACTTAGCCAGTTGATGAGTCTCAGATATGGAACAGTTCCTATTGTAAGAGAAACAGGAGGACTTAAAGATACCGTAGAACCATATAATGAATACGAGAGCAAGGGAACAGGATTTTCATTTTGTAATTATAACGCACATGAAATGCTGAATACTATTCGTTATGCAAAAGATGTATATTTCAATCGTAAGCGTGAGTGGAACAAGATAATTGACAGAGGAATGGCAAAAGATTTCTCATGGGGACAGTCAGCACTCAAATATGCAGAATTATATGACAGATTATAAAATTAAGTTTATTTATAACATATAGTCAGAGCTGAACTATTAGATATAATTTTATATTTAAACGGTTCAGCTCATTTTAGATAAATTTTGCCGTGATATTAGATTTTTTTATGAAGTTGAGCTCAAGAGGGATTTTGACTCTTGCATCATATTTAGTACGGCGTTTAAAGTAAACAAGGGGATAAAAATGATGAGATTGGATAAATATCTTACAGAAATGTCTGTAGGGTCGAGAAGTTCAGTAAAAAAAATAATTAAATCCGGCAGAGTTTATGTAGATGGAAAAGAAGTGGTGAAGCCTGAAACAAAGATTGATGAAAATGCATCAAAGGTCATGGTGGATGGCAGTGAAATTTGTTATAATAAATATGAATATTATATGTTAAACAAACAGATCGGAAGAGCGTCGTGTAGGGAAAGAGTGT
>OGIK01002512.1_pt1 | contig 11268 bp, 6 predicted proteins | sample 1571781 | NCBI WGS metagenome assembly OGIK01 (sample SAMEA2581956, study PRJEB24529) | metagenome | biome: Human gut stool | place: China | collected 2011
TGTCGGGCATCTTCTTCACGCTGCCGCCCACCAGCCAGCCGTCGCCCTGCTGCGTGGCCACGCCCTTGATTTTCGCCTTCTTCGAGTCGAGGTTGTAGGTGATCGTGTCCATCTGGTAGGTGGCCGACCCTTCGGTGAATTCGGGTTTGGTGACAATATCCTTGCCGTCGAGCGTGTCGGGCTTGCCGTAGGCGTAGACCATCTTCGAATCCATGTCGATGCGCATGTAGTCGGCCTTGAGGTTGCTGTTCTGGTAGGTGACGTCGCCCTTGTTGTAGATGTAGACCAGCTTGTTGCGCACGTCGTAGACCAGCGAGTCGGTGTTCTTGCCCGTGATCGGGTCGTCGAGGAACGCCCCTGCGGGCCGCGGCGTCTTCACCGAATCGCGGCGGAGCGTGTCGGCGGCGAGCGAGTCGGGCCGTGCCGCGCCCGGAGAATCGGCCTTCTGCGCCACGAGCGAGTCGACCTGCGCCGAAAAGAGCGAATCCTTCTCCTCCTGCGGCAGTGCGTTGAACGCTTCGCGCCGCCGGGCCTCTTCGCGCGCCTGCCTGCGGGCCTCGCGCCGCGAGGGGGTGACAAAAGGCGGACGTGCGCTCGTGTCGGGACGTATCGCGTCGGCGCGGAACGGAACCGGGACGGTGTCCCCGGGGGCGGGATTGCGGGTCGTGCGGGGCGCTCCGCCGCCCAGTACGATCTGGGCAAACAGCAGAATCACCGTCGCCGACAAGAGATATTTTACCCTAATTTTATCCAAAATCCCAAAAATTTTCCATACCTTTGCCGACAAGTCGGCAAAAACGCCCGGATCGAGGTCCTGTGCCCCTCCCGCCGCGTTTTCGGCCCGACAAAGATAGGTAAAAATTTATAGAAAGCTCACACTTGGTACCATTAAATATGCGCACACGACTTTTGCTGCTATTCGCCTTCGCGGCTGCAACTGTTCTTATGAACGTTGCGTCTGCGGGGAATATTGCGCACGGCGTCGAAGTCGTGGTCATCGACGCCGGGCACGGGGGAAAATTCCCCGGCGCGCACTACGGCGGGGTCTATGAAAAGGACCTCACGCTGAAGGTGGCGCTCAAACTCGGAAAGCTCGTCGAGGAGGGGATGCCGGGCGTGAAGGTGGTCTACACCCGCACGGCGGACAGGACTCTGGGGGCGGACCTGGCGGCCGACCTGCAGGCGCGGGCCGACATTGCCAACAAGGCCGGGGGCGACCTCTTCATCTCGATCCACGCCAACGCCGCACCCCGGGCGACGGGCGTGCGGGGCGTCGAGACGCTGATCATGGGCGAGAGTTCGAAGGAGCAGCGCTACAACGAGAACGCCCTGTTCGAAAACAACCGCGAGGATCTGATCGACATGTCCGACGAACGGACGGCGGCCATCGTGCGGGCTTACATTCAGAATCTCCAGTTCACCTACGGCGAATACAGCATGGCTTTCGCCCGCTGCATCCAGAACAGCTACCTCAAGGCGGGCCGCCATTCGCGCGGCATAAAGCCGCAGCTGCTGCGGGTGCTCTATGCGACGGACATGCCGGGCGTGCTGACCGAGATCGGGTTCATGTCCAACCAGCAGGAACTGGCCTACATGAAGTCCGACAGGGGGCAGAACGAGATCGCCCGGTCGCTCTACCAGGCGATCCGCAACTATTCGGCCTATGTGCTCGGGACCCGGATGGCCGAGGAGGAGCAGGCCGCTGCCGCGAAACCGGTCGCGGAACAGCCTGCGGAAAAGTCTGCCGGAAAGGCCGCGGAAAAGAGCGTTGAAAAGCCTGCGGCAAAGTCCGCTGAAAAGACCGCAGCGGCGCAGCCCGCGGAGGGAAAGACCGCGACGGCCGCTCCGGTCAGAACCCCGGAGAAACCGGCCGTACAGCCCCTGCGCTATACGATTCAGGTGATGGCTTCGGCGTCGCCCGTACCCCTCGCCTCGGCGCAGTTCCGCGCCTACCGCGGCAAGGTGAAGGAGTATGCGGCCGAGGGACGGTTCCCCTATAAATACGGTGTGGGCGAGTACGGCACCCGTGAAGCCGCACAGCGGAAGCTGGCCGAGGTGCGCAAGGTATTCCCCGGGGCCTTCGTGGTCGCGTGCCGGGGTACGCAAATTGTAAAATAAAAGTACAGATATGAAAAGGGAAGTTAAAATCGGAATTTTCGGCGTGACGATGATCATTGCCGCGTGGGCCGGAATCCGGTTTTTGAAAGGATTCGACATTTTCAGCCGCAATTCGGTCTATTACGCCGCCTACGACCAGATCAACGGCGTGCAGGCGGCGTCGCCGATTATGATGAAAGGCGTCAAGATCGGTACGGTGACGGGCATTTCGTTCGATCCGCAGCGCAGCGACAACGTCGTGTTGCAGTTCACCATCAAACGTCAGTATCACATTCCGACCGACTCCGAGGCCAAGATTTACAGCAACGGGCTGATGGGCGGAAAGGCCATCGAAATCAACTACGGCACGGCGCGCACCTATCTCCAGAAGGGCGACACGCTGCGTTCGGTGCGCGAACGCGACCTGATGGACGTGGCCGGGTCGGAGCTGGATTTCTTCAAGCAGAAGGTGTCGCAGGTGACGGGCGACCTCTCGCGCACGCTGACCAACCTCAATCACCTGATGGAGGCCAACGCGCAGAATATTTCCGGGACGTTGAGCCACCTAAACGCCATTACGGGCGACATGGCCGGCCTGCTCGACGCCGAGAAGCGCAACCTGAAAGCCGCCGTCGACGACCTTACGGAGTTCTCCGCGATGCTGGGCAGGAACACCCCGCGTGTGGACAGCATCGTCGGCAACCTGAACCGGATAACCGGGGAACTGGCCGACGCCGGGTTCGCCCGCAGGCTTACGGACGCTGTGGACGAGGTGAACGGTCTGCTGGCAAAGGTCGAGGCGGGCGAGGGGACCGTCGGCAAACTGATGAACGATCCTGCGCTCTACGATTCGCTGACCGAGGCCAGCGCTAATCTCGCCTCGCTGCTGGCCAACCTCGAGCAGTATCCCGGCCGCTACGTGCATTTCTCGCTTTTCGGGCGCAGTCCCGAGAAGATGCAGGAGAAGGCCGAGCGCAAAGCCGCCAAAGCTGCGGCCAGGGCCGAGCGGGACTCGGTGAAAAGAATTAAAAATTAAGAATTAAAAATTGGAAAGGAGCCGGCAGGAATGTTTTTCATCATGTCCCGTCCGGCCATATTGCCATATCGAGAGCGCAAAATGAATCTTCGGACGGTCGGCCAATTCTTAATTTTTCATTTTTAATTTTTCATTCCTCATGATTTACCCTGCTACATTCGAGCAAAAGATAGGTTTCGACCGGCTCCGCGAGCAGGTCGCGGCACGTTGCACCATGCGCGCCGCCCGCGAGCGGCTCGCCGCGGAGGGCTTTTCGACCTCTGCGCGCGAGATCGAACGGCGGCTGGCGCTCGCCGACGAAATGCGCCTGCTGCTGGATATGGAGCATGATTTCCCCGGGGGCGAGTACCCCGACGTCGATTACATCGTCGCCAAACTGCGCGTCGAAGGTTCGTTCCTCGACGTGGAGGAGGTCGTGACCCTGCGCCGGGCGCTGGCCGCAATCGGCGGCATCGTCTCGTTCATCATCAGCCGCGAGGAGCGTTATCCGGCCCTCCATGCCCGCACGCGGGGCGTTGCGGCCTTTCCGGAGATCGTGCAGCGCATCGACGGCATTCTCGACCGCTTCGGCCAGGTGAAGGACAACGCCTCGCCCGCCCTGCAGGAGATCCGCCGCTCCATCCGCGAACGCGAAGGGCAGGCGGCCAAGCGGTTGCAGGCCGTGCTGTCTGCGGCCAAGGGGGCGGGCATCGTCGATGCCGACGCCCAGATCTCGATCCGCGACGGCAAGGCCGTGATCCCGGTTTCGGCGGGCAACAAACGCAAACTGAACGGCTTTATCCACGACGAATCGGCGACGGGCAAAACCTTCTACGTCGAACCGGTCGAGGTGGTGGAGATCAACAACGAACTGCGCGAACTGGAGTACGCCGAGCGGCGCGAGGTGGTGCGCATCCTCACGGAGTTTACCGAAGCGATCCGTCCCGACGCGGGGCTGATCGCCGATTCGGGCGACTACCTGGCCGAGATCGACATGCTGCGCGCCAAGGGCCGCTGGGCCTCGGAGAACAGATGCGTGCGGCCGATCCTCTCGACGGACGACAGGCTGGTGCTGAAAAACGCCCGCCACCCGCTGTTGCAGCAGACGCTGCGGGCTGCGGGGCGCGAGATCGTGCCGCTGGATTTGCAGCTCGACCGTCGCAAGCGCATCCTCGTCATCTCGGGACCCAACGCCGGCGGCAAGTCGGTCTGCCTGAAAACCACGGGCATCGTGCAGTACATGTTCCAGTGCGGGTTTCCGGTTCCGGTCTCCGAGGTCTCGGAACTGCCGGTCTTCGAGAGCATTTTCATCGACATCGGCGACGAGCAGTCGATCGACAACGACCTGTCGACCTATTCGTCGCACCTGCTGAACATGAAGCACATGCTGGCGGGCGCTTCGGGCCGCACGCTGGTGCTGATCGACGAGTTCGGGTCGGGAACCGAGCCGGTCATCGGCGGGGCCATCGCCGAGGCGATCCTCGAGCGTCTGCTCGGCAGGGGGTGTTACGGCGTGATCACGACCCACTACGCCAATATCAAGTATTACGCCGCGTCGGTGGAGGGCATCGCCAACGGCGCGATGATGTTCGACGTGCAGAACATCCGGCCGCTGTTCCGGCTGGAAATGGGCAAGCCGGGCAGTTCGTTCGCCGTGGAGATCGCCCGCAAGATCGGGCTTCCGGAGGATATTATCCGTGCGGCGAGCGAGAAGGCCGGGTCGGATCACATCAATATCGAGAAACAGCTGCGCGAGATCGCCCGCGACAAGCATTACTGGGAGCAGAAGCGCGATCGCATCCGTCTGACGGACCGCAAGGTCGAGGAGTTGGAGCAGAACTATGCCGAGCAGCTGGCGAAGATCCGCGCCGAGCGGCAGGAGATTCTGAAAAAGGCCAAGCAGGAGGCCCGGCAGCTGATCGCCGACGCCAACAAACAGATAGAAAATACGATTAAAACCATCCGCGAGGCGCAGGCCGAGAAGGAGCTGACGCGGCTGGCGCGGCGCGAGCTGGACGACTTCCGCGAGGCGGTCGAGAAGGCCGACGAGGCCGGGAACGAAGCCGCCGTGGCCCGCGAGATCGAGCGTATCGAACGCCGCCGCCGACGGCGCGCCGAGCGCAGGGCGCAGCAGGGCGCGCAGCCGGCAGCCGGGGAGGCCGCTCCGCAGCCCGAAAAGCCGCGCGAAGTGGTCGCCGGGTCGAAAGTCCGCATGGCCGGGCAGGAGATGGTCGGCGTGGTGCAGTCGGTGAAGGGAAAGCGGGCGCAGGTGGCGTTCGGACAGATACTCACGACGGTGGACAAAGGGCTGCTGACGGTGGTTTCGAACAACGAATACCGCGAGGCGACGCGGCCCGTTGCGGCCCGTACGGTGCTCTCGGTGGACATCTCGTCGCGCAAACTCAACTTCAAGGATCACATCGACGTGCGCGGCATGCGGGCCGCCGATGCGCTGGACGAGGTGCGCAACTTCATCGACGACGCGCTGATGGTGGGCGTGGGTACGGTGTCGATTCTCCACGGCAAGGGCACGGGGGCTTTGAAGGAGGAGATTCGCCGCTACCTGCGCACGGTGCCTGAGGGCGAAAGCGCCCGCGACGAGCATGCCGACCGGGGCGGTGCGGGAATTACGATCGTGACCTTCGATCTGTCGTGATTTTGCAGTCTGCGACTGCTGCTGTTCTTTGTACCTTTTGACCGCAAAAGGTACCCAAAGTTCTCCGCATGTCGCTTTACGCGGGATTGTCCTCCTGTCCGCGCTGAACGGGCGCAGCAAGATCAAGCCTTTACGGCGCAAAAACACGCGCCGTTTAGACTGTGGCGGCTCGGTAAACAGCACGCTGTCTGCCCTCGCCTGCGGACGCCTTTGCCAGCCTCCCGCTCCGGGCGCGCGGACCATCGGACGATCTCTTTCCGCTCCAAGCGATCATGCGGCGGTTTAAAACCGCTTTTAGGGGCGAGGGTAGGTTATTGCGATTCCGATTCCGTCCTGCGCAAGTACTCATAAAACAGGCGTCTTACGCCTGCTCCGCCGTTTGCGGCGAGTGATTCCGACTCGATGCCGGAGCCGTTGTAGGCGTAGGCATCCGTCGGAGAGTTTTTGGGAACCTTTTTGCGGAAAAAAGGTACAAAGATCCGGCGACTATGTCGCGGCTTGAGTCTTTTTGACGACCAGAAAGCGGCAAAGAGCTGTAAATATTTTCGTACTTTTGGAAATGAAAGTACAAAAGATAAACCATTGGGTATTTTATGAAATATCGTCTTTCGCAAATCGCCGCCGTCGTGGGCGGCAGGTTCTCCGGAACGGACTGCGAAGTGCAGTCGGTGGTGACCGACAGCCGCTCGCTGACGTGCGAGCTTGGCTCGGGACCGGTGTTCGTCGCCATGTGCGGCGCGAACCACGATTCGCATGCGTTCGTGGCGCAGATGTATGCGCGCGGCGTGCGGGCTTTTATGGTCGAACGGCCTCTCGAAGCCCTGCCGGAGTGCGGTTACGTGGTTGTTGAAAACGCCATTGCGGCCTTGCAGTGTCTGGCGGCCTATCACCGGGCGCAGTTCCGGGGAACGGTGGTGGGCATCACCGGTTCGAACGGCAAGACGGTCATCAAGGAGTGGATTGCCGAGGAACTGCCCGCGGGGATGAAGTGCTACCGTTCGCCCAAGAGCTACAATTCGCAGCTGGGCGTGCCGCTGTCGGTGCTGATGATCGAGGGCGACGAGCAGCTGGCGCTGATCGAGGCGGGGATTTCGAAACCCGGGGAGATGGCGCGGCTGGAGCGCATCATCCGTCCCGACGTGGTGGTTTTCACCTCGATCGGCGACGCGCACCAGGAGAATTTCCTCAACCTGGAGCAGAAATGCGACGAAAAGATGGTTCTGGCCCACCGTGCCGAGACCATCGTTTACCACAGTTATTACGAGCCGCTGGGCCGCATGATCGCCTCGCGCTTCGCGGGGCGGAAGCTCTGCGACGCGGCCTCATGCCCCGAGGTCCCGGAGATGCTGATCGGCAACGAGGCGTCACGCCGCAACGCCCGGATCGTCGAGGCGTTCTGCGCGGCGATGGGCTATCCCGCGCCGTCGTTTACCGAAGCTCCCGAGGTCGCCATGCGTCTCGAAGTCAAGGACGGCATCAACGACTCGGTGCTGATCAACGACGCCTACAACCTCGATCTCAACTCGCTGGCCCTGGCGCTCGACTACCTGCACAACGTGGCGCTGTCGCGCCGCCGGACGCTCGTGCTGTCGGACATCGCGCAGAGCGGGCTGACCGACGACGAACTTTACGGCCGCGTGGCGGGAATGGTCGCGCGGGCAGGCATAGACACGCTCGTCGGCATCGGTCCCAAACTGAAGCGTTACGCCGCGCTGTTCGGCTGCGACAGGGAGTTTTACGCCTCGACCGACGAGTGCATCTCCCGCATCGGCCGCAGGGCCGTGGCCGGGCGTGCCGTCTTGTTGAAAGGCGCGCGGGAGTACCGTTTCGAGAAACTCGCGCATGCGCTGGCGCGCAAGAGCCACACGACGGTGCTGGAGGTCGATCTCGACGCCATGATCCACAACCTAAACTATTTCCGCTCGAAGCTCGACTTTCGGACCCGGCTCGTGGCGATGGTCAAGGCGGGTTCGTACGGCGCGGGGGATTTCGAGGTGGCGCAGATGCTCCAGCATCAGGGCGTCGACTACCTCGCCGTGGCGTTCGCCGACGAGGGCGTGCTGCTGCGCGAGCGGGGGATCACGATGCCCGTCGTGGTGCTGAATGCCGACGCCGACAGTTTCGACCAGATGATCGCCAACCGCCTCGAACCCGAGATATACAGTTTCCGTTCGCTCGCCGATTTCGCCGATGCGGTGTCGCATGCGGGCGAAACCCGCTATCCGGTTCACATCAAGCTCGATACGGGCATGCACCGGCTGGGATTCATGGAGGGGGAGATCGGGCGGTTGTGCGAGGTGCTGCCGACATTGCCCGCCGTGAAGGTGGCGTCGGTCTTTTCGCACCTGAACTGCGCCGACATGCCCGAAGAGGATGCCTACACCCGGGAGCAGATCGCGTGCTACGACCGCATGAGCGCCGCCGTAGCCGCGTCGCTGCCCTATTCCGTCATCCGCCATACGGCCAATTCGGCGGCCATCGAGCGGTTCCCCGAGGCGCGGTTCGACATGTGCCGCCTCGGGCTGGGGCTTTACGGCTTCGGCTGGGAGCACAATGCGGGCCTGCGCCCGGTTTCGGCGCTCAAAACCCGCATCGTGCAGATCAAGCGTCTCGAAGCGGGCGACGCCGTGGGCTACGGGCGCGCCGGGAAATTGCTGCGGCCGACCGTGACGGCGACCGTGCCGATCGGTTACGCCGACGGGCTGGACCGCCATCTGGGCTGCGGACGCTGGTCGATGCGTGTGGCCGGGCGGCCTGCGCCGATCGTGGGCCGCGTCTGCATGGACAGCTGCATGATCGACATCACGGACATTCCGGGCGTCGGCGAGGGCGACGAAGTGACGGTCTTCTCCGCCGAGCCGGGCAACGACCTCGAAACGATGGCCCGGGTGCTCGACACGATACCCTACGAGATTATGACGTCGGTCTCGTCGCGTGTGAAACGAATCTACCTCAAGGAATAAGGCGCGGAGCGCAATTCATAATTCAGAATTCACAATTCAGAATTATGCCTGCGAACCTAATTAATTATGCATTATGAATGAATTCTGAATTTGGAATTTTATACCTGATTCCCTGTCCGATTTCGGACGAAACGGCGCCGTGGGACGTGCTGCCTGCGGCCAACCGGGCCGTGATGGATGCGCTGGACTACTTTATCGTTGAGAACACCCGCACGGCGCGGCGTTTCCTGTCGAAAGCCGGCATCGCGCGGCCCATCGGCGAACTGGAATTCCGCGAACTGAACGAGCACACCGCGGCCGGCCGCGAAATCGAGGAGCTGATCGCGCCGCTGCTCGAAGGCCGCTCGGCAGGGGTGATCTCCGAGGCGGGAGTGCCGGGCGTGGCGGATCCCGGGGCGCCGGTCGTCGGGGCGTGCCACCGCCGCGGCATCCGCGTCGTGCCGCTCGTCGGCCCGTCGTCGATCATTTTGGCGGTGATGGCCTCGGGACTCAACGGACAGTCGTTCGCTTTCAACGGCTACCTGCCTGTGAAGCCGCCCGAACGGACCCGGGCCATCCGTTTCTTCGAACGCCGTGCGCTGTCGGAGGGGCAGTCGCAGCTTTTCATCGAAGCTCCGTACCGCAACGTGAAGCTGATGGAGCAGTTGGTGCAGACGCTCGGAGACCAGACGCGCCTGACCGTCGCCGTGGACCTCACGGCTCCGGACGAGCGGATCGAGACCCATACGGCCGGGGAGTGGCGCCGCCGCCAGCTGCCCGAAATGAACAGGCGCCCGGCCATTTTCATCATCGGATAAGCGCCGCCTTGCCGCGAAGCGGCTTTGGGACGGTGGCGCGCAGGCCGGTTCGATGCCCGGCATGCAGGCATTGCCCTTGAAGACCGCCTCTTGGCCGGGTTGGTATGCAATTTGTTCGAATAAGGGGAGGAAAACTGAAAAATTACAAGATATGAAAAAAGAAAAAGTTTATAATGAGGCTGTTAGCGGCGACGAAGGGTTCACCCCCGGCGATGGTTATCCGTCGTGCGACGGGGAGCCTTGTGCCAATGTGTCAGATGAAACCGACGAGGCGACTGACACATTGGCAGACGGTGAACCCGCTGCCGAAGCCGACGCAGCCAAGGCGCTCGAAGAGGCCGTGGCCCAGTGGCAGGACAAGTACGTCCGCCTGCAAGCCGAGTTCGACAACTACCGCAAGCGCACGCTCAAGGAGAAGATGGACTTGGTGCAGACCGGGGGCCGCGACGTGCTGCTGGAGATGCTGCCTGTGCGCGACGATGTGCAGCGCGCCGTGGACGCCATGCAGAAGAGCGACGATCTGGAGGCGCTGCGGGCGGGCGTGACGCTCATTTCACAGAAATTTACCGAGGCGCTCCGCCGCAAGGGCGTGACCGAGATCGAGGTGCTGGACAAGGAGTTCGACGCCGATTTTTCGGAGGCCGTTGCCCGGTTCGCCGCCGGCGACGAGAAGAAGGGCAAGGTCATCGACGTCGTTCAGACGGGTTACATGCTGGGCGAGAAGGTGCTGCGCTTCGCAAAAGTAGTTGTAGGAGAGTAAGACCATGGCAGAAAAAAGGGATTACTACGAAGTGCTGGGCGTTGCGAAGAACGCTAACGCAGACGAAATAAAGAAGGCCTACCGCAAAGCGGCCATCCAGTTCCACCCCGACAAAAACCCCGGGGACAAGGAGGCCGAGGAGAAATTCAAGGAGGCCGCAGAGGCCTACGACGTGCTGTCGAACCCCGACAAGCGCGCCCGTTACGACCAGTTCGGCCATGCCGGAATGAGCGGCGCGGCAGGCGGCGGGGCCGGCGGCTTCGGCGGCTTCGGCGGCGGAGGGTTCTCGATGGAGGACATCTTCTCGCAGTTCGGCGACATTTTCGGCGGCCATTTCGGGGGCGGATTCCGCTCGTCGAACGGCGGCGGGGGACGGCGCGTGAACCGCGGCTCGGACATCCGCGTGCGGGTCCGTCTGACGCTGGCCGAGATCGCCAACGGAGTTACGAAGAAACTCAAGATCAACAAGACCGTCGCCTGCGACAAGTGCGGCGGCTCGGGAGCCAGGGACGCCAATTCCTATTCGACCTGTTCGACCTGCAACGGCACGGGCTATGTGACGCGGGTGGAGAACACCTTCTTCGGCCGGATGCAGACGCAGGGCGTGTGCCCCACGTGCGGCGGCACGGGCAAGGTGATCACCGCGTCGTGCGACAAGTGCAAGGGCGAAGGCACGCTGCGCGGGCAGGAGGTCGTGGAGATCAAGATCCCGGCCGGCGTGGGCGAGGGTATGGTCCTCACCGTCACGGGCAAGGGCAACGCCGCGCGTCAGGGCGGCGTGAACGGCGACCTGCAGGTGGTGATCGAGGAGGAGCGCAACCCCGAACTGGTGCGTGACGGCAACGATCTGATCCACAACCTGAACATCACCGTGACGACGGCCCTGTTGGGCGGTACGGTCGAGGTTCCGACGGTGGACGGGCGCGCCAAGATCAAGATCGCCCCGGGAACGCATGCCGGCAAGGTGCTGCGCCTGGGCG
>OGIK01002521.1_pt1 | contig 11225 bp, 10 predicted proteins | sample 1571781 | NCBI WGS metagenome assembly OGIK01 (sample SAMEA2581956, study PRJEB24529) | metagenome | biome: Human gut stool | place: China | collected 2011
TCTTTTTCAGGATCATCTTATAGTTTGCGCTATCAAAACGATTCCGGGCAAAGCGATCAAATTTCCAGACGAGAACAATATCAAACAGTTTTTTGCCGCTGTCTTTGATCATCTGCTGGAATTCCGGGCGATTGTCCGTTTTGGCAGAGAATGCACGGTCAATGTAGTGCTTGATGACCGTGATGCCGTTCTTTTCCGCATAAGCCGTGCATTCCCGAATCTGGCCTTCAATGGATTCTTCACGCTGGTTATCACTGGAATAGCGGGCGTAAATTACGGCGGTCATAGGCTCACTTCCTTTTTCTTATCGAACAGACGGGTAGCTTTTTGCATACTTGTAAATCTGCCGTGCACAGTCAAGGCTCATTTTGCTGGAATCGTTGTGTTTGAGCCATGCATTCACATTGCCCGGATTCAACTTCAAGTCTGTGTAAAGGCGATAATTCGTCAATTTCTTTTTCTGTTGAAGTTCCAATACCCGGCGATGGATCAGATCTTTTGTGTCATTGTCTGCAAGAGCAGAATCTCGTACTGAACAATAACTGCGCCAGACTTTCCAGTAGCCCTCCGGCAATTCCGGCGACTGATTTTCCAGAAACAGCAGCATTTGCGCCAGTGAATAGCGGTTGGAAAGCTGCTCATATTCCGCAGCAACAGTGCTGTTCGCGGTGTAGCGGAGCAGCAGTTCTACTTTATCATAGGCCAAAGCATAGAGAAACAGCGGTTCTTTCAGGCGGGGATTCTCGCTCAGACAATCTGCCAGCTTATGAATACTAGCCGTCTGCACCCCGGAAAGCTCTGCCACATACTGCTTCAAGAAACCCTCAAATGTCAGCTTTCGCATGGTCTCCACCTCTCCACATACTCCTGATAACGGATATAAAAATCCCGATACCGCCAGTCGTTCAAGATGCTGGCTTTCAGTTCATCTTCATCCGTTGCAAGGTGTTCCAGCAAGGCCCAATCCAAAGAGTTCCGCACAGCTTCGCTCTCTACGTCTACCTTGTCGGTGTCCCGGAAAGAGCAGAGCTTTGCAATCACTAAGTCTTCCAGACTGGGTGTGTAGAACTGCACCTTTGTGCCACCAAAGGGCAGCGGCTGCAGCCGGTCTTGGAAGTTGTACGGAAAATTGTCGATATAGGCTTCCACATCGGTGTTGATGTCGTACTTACCGAGCAAGCTGTACAGTTCTTTTGGAACGCTCAAGGCATCAATATCATGGGTAGCGCGGGTCAGCTTGCCCAACAAAATAAACGCACTGCCACCCACAATCACCATCTGATAGCGGTCGTTATTGTCGATCATCAGGTCTGCGTCTTCGTCCAGACGTTCCAGACGCTTGCGGAGGTCATCTAAAATCATCTTTCCCATAAAACAACCTTTCGTATTTTCAATAATAGTATTTTCTAAAATTATTTTACAGGAAGGAAATCTGATTGTCAAGCACAAATCAACGACATTTCATACAATTCATACTACCATGTTGTCAGTCCACATCTCACACTGGCTAATGACCGTGCTGATTGCCGTATCATAATCTTCCGGTGGATACTTATATTTTTTCAGCAAGTGCTTCACCATCTTACGCATACTCGCACGGGCAGTTTCTTTTTTCTGCCAGTCTATCGTCCGATTTTTGCGCAGCATTTCCGTAAGTTCTCTGGTCAAGTCAATCAATTCATTATTTTGATAGAAGTCCTTTATGTTTTCCGGCTTTGTCAGAGCATCGTAAAAAGCCAGTTCTTCCTGCGTCAAGCCCAGCTTTTTACCGTTGTTATACAGTTCTGTAATCTCCTGTGCCGTTTTCAGAAGTTCCTTGATGACCTCCTCGTTTGTAATCAAGCCATTGTAGTAAGAGTTCATCAACTGTGTAATCTTTTCTGAAAACTTCTGAGACTGCACAACATTTGTCCGTTTATACAGTGAAACTTGCTCTGCCATAAGTTTTTTCAAAATTTCTACGGCAATGTTCTTTTCCTTCATTTTTGAAATTTCATCCAACACCGCCGGGTCAAACAGGCTGATATTTTCATCCGCCTGCTTGCTGTCAAACAAGCTGATAACGCCTTGGCTCTGGATACTCGCCTTTAGCAACTCATTGATTTGAGCATTGATTTCTTTCAAAGAAAGTGTCTTGCCGCCACTCCCACCATAGGTGATCTTCACCACCGTAGAACGGACTGCTTCCATATAGGCCGCTTCATGTCGCTCCTGCTCCGTGGTCATGCTAGAGCACAGAGAGTGCGACTGTTTCAGCAGCAGAGCTTCTCGCAGGAACAGATCTTTGCGCTTGGGTGCTTTTGCGTCCAGAACAAAGTTTACGCCGCCAGTGACCAGCTTTGCCATCATCAACGGAGAACCGCCAATAAATCCGCTGAAATCAAAGCCGTGCAACAAATCTTTGCACACCTGAAGCTTTTCCTGAAACTTTGGATAAGCAACTTTGGCAATGTCCATATCGCCATATCGGGACTGGTCACGCTTGGTATACTCCTTCATAGCGGCTTTGAGGGCAGATGCAATGCCAACGTAATCTACAATCAAGCCGCCCTCTTTGTCCTTAAACACGCGGTTGACACGCGCGATGGCCTGCATCAGATTGTATCCGTGCATTGGCTTGTAAACATACATCGTAGCCAGTGAAGGCACATCAAAACCTGTCAACCACATATCCACAACAATGGCAATCTTCATCGGGTCATCGTTGTCTTTGAATTTCCGGGCAAGTTCTTCTTTGTGAGATTTTGTACCGATGATTTCTTTCCAATCCTCCGGGTCATTGTTGCCACCCGTCATAACTACGCCGATTTTTTCGTTCCATGTCGGGCGCAGCTCCAGAAGTTTTCGATAAATCTTCATCGCAATCGGGCGCGAATACGCCACGATCATCGCCTTGCCCGTCAAAAGATTAGCGCGGTACTTTTCGTAATGGTTGACAATATCTTCGCACAGGGATTGAATGGTAGAATCTGCCCCCAGCACACTCTCCATCTGCCCCAGCATCTTTTTGCTTTTTTCAATCGTTGCAGCGTCCGATTGCTGTTCCAGCGCATCGTAGGTCGCATCAATCAAGGCCAGCGTATTTTGGTCGAGGTGGAGTTTGATAACACGGCTCTCGTAGTAAACCGGACGCGTTGCACCATCTTCCACCGCCTGTGTCATATCGTAAACATCGATATAATCACCAAAAACTTCACGCGTATTTCTATCTTTTGCCGAAATCGGCGTTCCCGTAAAGCCTATGTAGGTTGCATTCGGCAGGGCATCATGGATGATTCGGGCATTTCCAATCACTGTATGTGCTTCTTTTTCACCCTGTTCATTTTCTTTGATGACAATTTTCTCATCAAAACCATATTGTCCGCGATGGGCTTCATCGGCCATCACCACAATATTCCGCCGTTCGGAGAGCGGCTTCTCGCCACGCTCGAACTTGAACATCGTGGTGAAGATGATGCCGTTTGCTTCTCGGCCATCCAGCAGCTTGCTTAGATTTTCCTTGCTGGTTGCCTGTACAGGTGTCTGGCGCAAAAACGGCGCGCACCTGGCGAACTGCGTGTAGAGCTGATCGTCAAGGTCAATGCGGTCCGTCATCACAACGATGGTGGGGCTATCCAAAGCTTCTTGCAGTAAATGGGCGTAGAATACCATCGACAGCGATTTCCCGCTGCCCTGCGTATGCCAGAACACACCACCCTTGCCATCCGTTTTAGTGGCAATCTTGGCCTTTTCGATAGCTTTTCGCACTGCAAAATACTGGTGGTATCCAGCCAAAATTTTAATCGGCTTCTGCCCATCGCCGGAAAACAGGATAAAATTTTTCAGAATATCTAGCAACCGGGCTTTCTGGAACATCCCCTCATAGAAGGTATCAAACTGCGCATACGCCGTATTTTCGTAATCGCCATCCTTTGTTTTCCACTCCATAAAACGGTCAAGTCCAGAAGTGATTGTTCCCGCCTTATTGGTCGAAAGGTCGCTGATTACGCAGATTGCATTATAATAGAACATCGAAGGGATGTCCTTTATGTAGTTCCGAATCTGGTTGTATGCGTTTTCTGCGCCCACTTCGTCCTTGGAAGGACTTTTCAGTTCCATCAAAACCAGCGGCAAGCCATTGATAAACAAAATAATATCCGGGCGGCGGTTGTTTCCATTTTCCACGAAGGTATACTGGTTTACCACATAGAAATCATTTTTGTCTGCATCTGCATAATCAATCAGCTTTACTACCGAAGACCGTTCTTCACCCTTGACTGCATATTTGACAGTGATGCCGTTTTGCAGATAGTCCATAAAAATAATATTCTTCTGCAATAGGCTTCCTGCATCAAAATCATTCAGTTTCAGGATGGCTTCATCAATTGCCACAGCCGGAAGGCTGCGATTCAGCCGCACCAGACAATCCCGCAAAACATCGTCCAGTAGCGGGCGGCTGTAATCCGTCCGGTTCATATCAGGAGCATAAATGTGGGTGTAACCCATATTTTCAAATAGCTCTACGACCGCTTGTTCAAAGGTATCTTCGGTAAATAAAAGCATGATTTTTCTCCTCAACTATTATCCGAAGTTGCTGTATTCGATTCTTGCGCAATGGCATTCACAATCTTTGTAACGATAGAATGCGCCGCTCTTTTTGCCACCGCACGTCCCATCGGCGTACCATTATCCAATGTATCCGTTAGTGCCAATCGAACTTTACTGAGTCCAATTTCCTTACGATACCAATCCGGCATCAGATTCTTTTGAATTGCAACATAACAATCATCAAAAATTTCTGGATGCACAGCATTATGCAATGCTTCTCGAATAATCTCGTCCACTTTATCATCTGAAACATCTGAATCACGCACTTCTCTAATACTTGTTATCGGAACTTCTGTTTTCACAAACCGATCAACCATAGGCTTTTGTGTGTTCGCATAATTGCTTTTAATATATGCCATCTGGTGCTCAAGTTCCGGGAACAGCGTCCCTTCGTTGATGTTGTAAAAACTCAGTTCCTCTAAAATCGCATCTTTTCTTCCCGCTGGTATTCTAAAACTTTGAAGTTCAAATTCATCTTGGACATCACTATATGCCCGTTTAACAATGCTCTGTCCGATTGGACATCACTATATGCCCGTTTAACAATGCTCTGTCCGAGTTTTTCTTTCAGCTGAACATTATATTTTCCGCAGATCAAAAAAGAGCCGCTTTGCCGTACCAATCTTTCATTATTCAAGTTGGAAATCACAAAATAATTTCTTTGAATAGTCGAAAGCAAGCTTTTGTACTCGCTTGCCTCGCACTCTTTTACCTCTTTATCTGTATAAATTCCATACTTGTTCAAATCCGAGAGCAGCTTTTCTAATGTATAATCGCCCGAAATTTCATGACTCGCTAAATATGCCAGCACTTTGATCTCTATGTCGCTATAGCTTTTTCCGTAATCGCGCTTATAATAGATTTTCCCATCGGTCGGCGGCAATAACGTAGTCTTTCCGTCAGTTATCTTTTTCTCTTGATTGTTTTGGCAGGCAAAATACAGTGCCACTAGCGGATTTTCCGTCACGTCCAACAGTCTTGTTGGCAACCCGTAGTGCTGCAATTTTGCGAGTTTTTCAAAATCTGTTGTCAATTTTCGAAAGTCATCAGGATTCCGTGTGTAAGCTGCGTTTATCAATTCTGCTTCATGTGGCAGCATCCCACCACGGAACACTCCCGGCATGACGTTCCATTCGTTGCTAGCCTGTCCACGGAAGAAATAGTGCTTTGTGCTCACTTCCGCGCCTTCTTCTTTCTTTATGGTTTCCTTTATATCAGAAATGTAGGTCAAGTAGCTATTAAGGTTTGTAACAACGCATTCCCTCGGATTTCTTGTCTTAGCATTATCAAAATCTTCCATATTATCCCTTCATTTCTTTTATAAACGATAATTTAGCGGCTTAAAGCTGGATATTGGAAACATTAATCTCGCCAGACATGAGTTTTGGCAGCAAAGCATCACGCATTATGGCAAGTCGTTTGTTTTCAATGCTATTGGAAACGATTTGCTCTACCATGGGCGTTGTTATTACATCGAAAGCATCCAATAATTCTGTATCAGGGAGCATGATTTCAAAAGCATCAAAATCTTTTTTTCCAATATGAATAACAGTTGTAGCTACCTGAGTTTGTTCAATCGCAAAAAGCAAGGGCTTGATTGTAAAATAAAGGAATGCTTTTCCGTTCGGACGCTTGTTCTCGAATACGCATACTCGCTGATTTAACCACGCTTCATCGTTACCCCAAATATAGGGACGAAATTCACCGTCCATACCAACGACAATATCTCCAGGGTGCAATAGATACCCTTTTGGATGCACTTCGGTTGTATATGTCGCAAACTGCTGATCTTTCAAATCACGAATACGAATGATCGGCCTTCCATTGCCTTCAGTGTTAAACTGTTTGGAGGCAAAAGGCGCACCGTAGATGATGTTTGCCAATGAATAAATGCCGGTTTGAGTCCACGACGTGGGCATTACACCTCCGAAGGGACGGTAATCTACAAACCATGATTTGTAAAGAGCCTGCATTTGCTCAAGTAAATTATCGTTTATCTGTTGATCGCATTCAATTTTCCTATCGATTGCGTCCAAAATTGTTACAATCTTTCGCATTTCATCTTCTTTTGGAAAAGGAATCGGCATATCAACAAGAGTTTTAATATTAAGTGTTGCTTGAACAGTTGTATTTAGATTTTGCTCGATATATGCTTGCCCGGCAGGTGAATCAATATAGTACTTAACCCATTTGGAAAGCCAGTTTTCCTTTATATCAATCATTGCAACTGCACGAACCAAATTACACCCTCGAAAGCTTTTGGGAACAATCGCAGTTTTTCCAACAGTACCAACAACGCTTACAATCAGTTCGCCGCCTTCAAGTCTTGTTCTGGAATATTTTTCATCATTTTCTTTTGTTGTGACGTCCAATTCATCCTTTGAATGAAGTCCAGTAATCAGATTATTTACTTTTATAACCGGCACTCCATCCAAAATATTCTGACCCGGTTGAACGATGCCATATCCTATTTTTCTGTCCACAAGAGATCCCAAAGTTTTATATTCCATACCACATCACCTTATCCAATAAATTTCCTATGTGCCAATTTCACATTTTGTTGTTTTACCATTGCATAGTGCATCGTTGTGTCAATTTTCTGGTGTCCTAAAAGCTGCTGCACCTGTTCAATCGGCATTCCCTTGTCAATTGCTGATGTTGCCAATGTACGCCGGAACTTGTGCGGGTGCACCTTATTTAGCTTTAATCGCCGCCCCAATTCACGAAGCATCGTTTCCACACCACCGATCATCAATCGTTCGTGCGGCTCTTTCAGCGTCACAAAGAGTGCTGGATTGCTATCTGACCGTTCATCCAGATAATTTTGAAGGTGGATCTTCGTCCGTGCGTCAAAGTATACCAATCGTTCCTTGTTGCCCTTACCAAATACAACACATTCGCGCTCGTTGAAATTGATATCCTCCCGATTAAGTGTCACCAATTCCCCGACACGCATTCCAGAAGATGCCAGCAAATCAATAATCGCCAAATCTCGTACTGTTGAACAGTTGTCACGCATCAGCTCCAACGCTTCATCCGTATACGTTTCCTTGATGATTTTCGCAGTTTTTACTTTGTGAATCCTACGAACAGGGCTTTTCACAATAAAATCTTCATCTTCCAGCCACGAGAAGAAACTGGAAAGAATACGCCGGATATTATCAATCGTAACTTTGCTCGACCGCCGCCGTGTTTGATAATCCATCAGATATTTTCGCAAATCATCCGTTGTAATTTGCTGCGGTGATTTTCCCACACCATTCAGCATCGCTGCAATAGTTTTTGAATAATAGGTCAATGTTTTCTCGGAACAGCCCTCTATCCGTTTTGCCGTAATAAACGCTACTGCCGAATCTTGTTCCTCAGCCTTTGGCTGTTCTTCACCCATTTCAATTGTGACACCTTGAAATGACGCTTCCAGCACTGCTTTCAAATGCAGCAACTGTTCGTTATTGAGATACGGCAGCATTTTTCGCTGTATCTCGTTGATAATCTGATTTTTCATCGCCGTATCTCCTTATTACGATTTCAGAGAACGGCGGCAGTGGCAGTTTCTCCATAGAATCTCCCGCCACTGGTGAGAGTTATCGAAATTTAAGTAAACGATAATTTATATGCTCAGGTAAAAGCAATTTTTTCTGAGAACTTCCTTGACCTTGATTTTCTTCCAGATGGATGGAAAACTGGAAATCTTTTGGACATTGCAGACTATTTGAATGGGCTGGCAATGCAAAAATACCGTCCTAAAGATGGTGAAACAGGACTTCCCGTATTAAAAATCAAAGAATTAAGACAAGGTATTTGCGATGCCAGCAGCGAGCTTTGCTCACCCAGTATCAAGTCGGAGTATATTATTCATGATGGAGATATTATATTTTCTTGGTCGGGTAGTCTTTTGGTTGATATTTGGTGTGGCGGAACCTGTGGATTAAATCAGCATCTTTTCAAAGTGACCTCGAATAACTATGACAAGTGGTTCTATTATTTGTGGACAGCACATCATCTTGACAGATTCATTGCTGTTGCAGCAGATAAGGCAACAACTATGGGGCATATCAAAAGGGAAGAACTTGAAAAGGTAGAAGTAATTATTCCCTCTAAATACGATTATAAGCGAATTGGTGCCTCAATAAAACCACTTTTTGACTTGATTATTTCAAATCGAATTGAGGATCGAAAACTCACCGCTCTTAGAAATACCCTTTTGCCAAAGATTATGTCCGGGGAAATTGATGTGCGTGATATCCAGCTTTAAGCCGCTAAATTATCGTTTACCTTTGCATTACATCTAATTTTTTCGCTGATGCTATTTGCGAATCCAACGATACTTTTTCTTTCTCGCTCACTCGGAATCGGAATCATTAGCTTTTGTAAAAAATCTAAATCAAATTTTCCCGCTCCAATTCCTGTAACTCCAACCTTTGCCATCAAATAATCTTTTTGCGACAACAACCAATAAAATATAAACTCGTTTTCCACTTCTCCATATGAATCCAGACACTTTATATCTTGATTGAAAGCCACATCTTTTTCAACTCTAGCAATTGGTATTCCATTAAAAAGACCGCTTCCTCGTGTAAGAAGTAAGATGCTTCCCTTCGGCGCAATCTTGCTTCCAGCTTTTAGCCCTTCTTCTGTTATAAACAAATCAGATGTGTCGATATTCTCCGTTTTCAATGTCTTTGCACTAATCCAAGGAATAGTTCCACCCCAATAACCATCTCTTTTTTTACTCGGTGTTCCTCCTGATGCAAAAGATACAAGCTCACCAAGTGGGCGATATGTCCATTTAGATTTCATACCCAATCGCCCCCAACTTCTCCTTAATTTCTGCTTCCAGCTTATGTGACTGCTTGAACAAATCCGAAAGTTCAGAAGTCAGCCGAGCCATTTTTTCTTCAAACGATTCACCATCATCTTCCTGTTCCTCAACACCAACATAACGACCCGGCGTTAAAATATAATCCTGCTCTGCAATTTTCTCCGTATCAACAACTGCGCAGAAACCTTTTACATCTTCCAGTGTACCACTAACATAAGCATTGTAGGTATCGGCAATCTTTTTAATATCCTCATCGGCTAGTTCCCGCAACTTACGGCTCACCATAACGCCCATCTTCCGGGCATCAATAAACAGCGTTTTACCAGCCTGTTTCTTGCGCTTGGAGATAAACCAAAGCGAAACCGGAATCTGTGTGGTATAGAAAAGCTGTGTCGGCATGGCAATGATGCAATCCACAAGGTCAGCATTCACAATATTTTTGCGGATGTCACCTTCACCGCTAGACTGAGAGGAAAGAGAACCATTTGCAAGCACCATACCCATGCGGCCGCCCGGTGCAAGATGATAAATCATGTGCTGAAGCCATGCAAAGTTCGCGTTGCTTGCAGGCGGCATACCATACTGCCAGCGTACATCATCTTTGAGCTGCTCTGCGCCCCAATTCGACAGGTTAAAAGGGGGATTCGCCATAATATAGTCTGCCCGCATGGTCGGATGCTGATCATCGAGGAATGTGTCTGCTGCATACTTGCCAAGGTCGGGTTCAATGCCACGAATGGCAAGGTTCATCTGTGCCAGTTTCCATGTGGTCGGGTTGGAATCCTGTCCATAAATCGAGATATCGTTGATATTTCCACTATGGTTCTCTACAAATTTTGCAGACTGAACAAACATACCACCACTGCCGCAGCAAGGGTCATACACTCGTCCCTTAAACGGTTGCAGCACTTCTACCAGCGTCCGCACAACGCAGGACGGCGTAAAGAACTCGCCGCCGCGCTTGCCTTCCTGTTCTGCAAACATAGACAGGCAGTATTCATAAGTGCGTCCCAGAATATCCTTTTCGCTGCCATGTTCAATCATTTTGATGTTCGTAAACAGGTCAACGACTTCGCCCAACCGACGTTTATCCAGTTCCGGACGCGCAAAATTCTTTGGCAGAATATCTTTTAGGCGCGCGTTTTCTTTTTCGATAGCGCGCATTGCATCGTCAATTACCTGACCGATTTCCGGGTCATGTGCCTTTGCAGAAACATCGCTCCAACGCGCACCAGCAGGCACAAAGAAGATTCCCTCCGATGTGTACTCGTCACGATCTTCCTCAAAACCATCACCATCTGCAACTAACTGATTGTACTTTTCTTCAAAACGATCCGAAATATATTTCAAGAAAATCAGACCAAGAACAACGCCCTTATACTCCGAAGCATCCATGTTGCCCCGAAGTACACAGGCCGCATTCCAAATCTGTTTTTCAAATCCAATGTCGGCGGTGTTTTTCTCTGCCATAGCTCAGTACCTCCGTTTTGCTCAACAAATTCTGACTTGAGTATAACACAGATAGCTCGATTTTCCAATTTGTGCGCAAAATTTCTCTGCATATGCTTTTGTTTTTTGTCGGATAAGTCTTACTATCGCCACTTTACCGTAATAAATTTTCCAAAACCCTCTTGACGAATTTCACATACAGTGGTATTTTTCTTGTAAATCCCACCGTCTTTGTGGATTGGTTTGAAGCCACCCACAAAATGTGGTCGTGTTCATTTTGAACACTGCCTCACCGTGGATTATCCCTGAAAGATTTACCGCCCCGCAACACACCCGATTCATTTTGCCGCCGATTCACCCGACAAAA
>OGIK01002526.1_pt1 | contig 11207 bp, 7 predicted proteins | sample 1571781 | NCBI WGS metagenome assembly OGIK01 (sample SAMEA2581956, study PRJEB24529) | metagenome | biome: Human gut stool | place: China | collected 2011
TATCCTTCAACTCGTTACGGACAATATACAACGCCTGGTTGTACAGGTTGTTCGTAACACGGCAGATAGCGCAAAGCTTGTCGGAATGGTTGATGTCGAATTTATAAACTAATTGCATATTAGTGTTTGTTTGTTCATTAATGCCATTAATATATTTTGCAAGTTTTGGGAGGGGGATTTTTCACTTCGTGAAAAATTAGGGTTGGGTTATTGTACAACGAAAGCCGCCACCGAGGTCCGTGCCCGCGTACGAAGGAACACGGTACAAATTACCAGTCCGCAGAGAACAATCGCCGTGGCTCGACTCACCACCAAAGAAAACACCACGCCTTCCAATCTTACCCGCACCTGTATTTCCCGTAAACCAGTTGTAATGGCATTCCCCCGTGTGAAGATTGCTTCCCTTGACCCCTCCAATAAGAGAGTTCTCAAAGTTCTTCGTTATATATCCTTCACCTCTAGCCATAGAACCGACAAAATCATACGTATTCTCAAAACCGTAAGATTCCCCGGGATTCTTTTCTGTGGCTACATTGTCCGTAGTCAGATTGTTCACGTCATAGGTCTGATAGATGTCTATGGATGTGGAATCGTGCATGACACAATCTATCCCACTGTACCACATCCATATATCTCCCCACCCGGCAATACGTCCGCGAATGATAGGCTGTGTGAAGCATATCTCTATTTCACGGTCTGTCACTTCCGCATTGTCAGGAATACTCCATCCGCTGGTTACAGTTGCATTGACAAACTTGGCTACGATACCCGACATCTCCCCGTCAGCCAATCCGTTATGACCTTGGAAGTTGTAATATTTGTATTTTGTGCTTTCATATTCAAACTCGGTGTCGGGAGCGACATTGTGTTCCTTTGCGTATGACATGGCAAGCTGTGCTTCAAACATCTTCATGCAAGGACGGTAGTTGTTTATAAGCTGTGAAAAATTGTAAGCAGTTCCTGTTTCTGATGCTTTAAATCCTTGCCCGTTCATCTTGTAATACACATAGGTCTGACCGTCCGCCTTCTTGAATCTGACGCCTGTCATTTTCCCCCAGCTTGACGCATCGGGGGCTGAATCGTTGGATGATATTCCTTTTCCGCAAACAGACTGTGCGTGTAGGTCTTTTGTCCTGAATTTGATAAAGAGAAGCGTACACCACACTTCAAGGTCAAGGGCGAACGCATTGGCGTAAGGATAGTTCTTTGCCGTATCCGTATTTTTGTTTCTAGCATACTTCTCAAAATCAAAACGTGATACATTTGTCGTAGGCCACCCGTTTCCTTCCATTATGTTCACGCCTAGATTTCCTGCTGCCGTTGTTCCTTTTACCGTGTTGTCAAAAATAGATCTCTGCTTCCCATCCTTTATCGTGGAATAACCGATACTCATTCCGAACGGCTTTATCTCTATGGCCGTATCGCCACCGTATGTAAACGGAGCGTCACTGACGAGCCTTCTTTCGTATGTATCATCCGTTCCTCCGTTGATTACCCAGAAAGGCTTGGTGTTTACAAGCATGATGTCACTTCCGTCATCTGTTACATCAGTTCCGTCAATAACAATATTTGACGGGCTACCGTCAGCCATTTTGAAGAAATTGGTCTGGTCAAGGAATCCTACTACCTTACCGTCCTTTACCTTTGCCACACGGAACGAGTTGAGGATAGGATGGGATTGTTTGAACTCTTCCTTTCCTATCCATGTCTGAAAGGCTGGGTCTGCCTGTCCTCTTCTCATCTCCACTCCATACATATTACCCTGCTGCATCTTTATCTGTTCGAGAAGCGTTTTGTAGTCATTGGTAAAGTCGTTTGTGGATAACGCCTTGCCGTCCACCTTGTCCACTTTCTTGTCAAGGGCTGATTTCTGTGCGGTGGATACGGGCTTTTCGGCATCGGACGTATTGTCCACATTTGACAGACCTATATTGTCTTTCGTTATATTGACATTGCCCGTCCTGTAAGACTGTTCGGCATTACCTTTCACGCCTATGACGGTATTCTTCTGTGCGCCTTTCTCTATCCCGTCAAGTTTATCTTTCAACAGGGTAGTAAAGTTATTGTCGGTATGCACATAGTTTTCGTCCTTTACCATGCCCTGTCTTATCTTGGACACCGTGACGGATTTGTTCTCTTTAGGGTCCCCTGTCACGCATGGTATCATCTCTTCTCCCGTAGCGGTTTCAACGGGAGGCATCTGTGAAATTTTAAGATTATCTTCCATTATATCATTCCGTTAATATTAAACCATCGTTTTCAAGCAATATGCTGTATCCATTTTCAGTGATTACGGTATTCCGAAGAACCTCTAGCGTTATCCTTGAATCAGCAAGCTTCCATGAATTGTCAGAAAACGGCATATACCCGTCTTTCTTTACAGACAGCGACATCGTGCTATTTGCCATACCCCGTACTTTTACTGTACCGTCAGACAACGTTTTGTATTGTATTCCACCAACAGTGACTACAGCATCCTGTATAGGAGAACCCGATACATCTACGACCGTTATTGTTACGATAGCCTTTGGTATATAGTAATCAATCAAATCCTGCTCGGTGAATCCGTCATTCTGTTTGGTGGGAACGGAATCGAAACCGATGGAACCGTAGAAAGCCATATCCATATAAAATGAACCATAGCTATTAAAAAATATTATGCTGTTATTACCACCATCAGTAGGATTTACGATTGTTACTGTTTGCTTTTTATTTAGCAGATTATTTGGAATCTCAGCTTCGTTTAATATACCATCCAAATAAGTTACACCACCTGTATTTCTAAAATTGTAGGCTGTAATGCCAGGTTGTCCATATATAGAAAAGCTGTCTTGAACATACCAAGTCTTATATAACCCTAATGGATTTGCTGTCATAAACAACACCTTAACGCCCTGCTGCAAGTTCTCCACAACACCGTAATCATCCACTCCATCAGTTATTAGGGCGTTGGGATATTTAGGCAGGAACTCTATTGTTACGTCCATATCTCCTATATCCCCTGTAACTCCTATGGCGTTATACAATGAAGTGGTTCCTTCGGGATAGGTTAATGTCACTTCATGTTCTCCGTTGTCAAAGGTATAAAATCCGCCATTTCTGTTTACCAAACTAACTTGTCTGCCATCAGAAAGACCTGTAACCTTAAACTTATGCGTTGGGTTAGAGTTTGCCGGAACTATGTTTACCATGTTATCCGTAGTGGATAGTTTTTTAGTAATATGAATAATTCTGTTATCCGTAACAGTAACATTTGCTCTATCGGGTAGAATATTAGTGCTAGCAATATCATACCCTCCCACACCGCTCATTGCAGCAAACAGAAAATTGTTAAGTTTCAGAGGTCTGTTGTTTCCACTATGGTCTTGCAGGTATGGATTGGCTTTTAGTATCTCGTTTGTGGGAACGGATTGTCCTGACGGTAGCTGGGTGATGGTAATGTTACAAGCACCGACAATATTGCCGTTTCTGAATGACAGATTACCGTTTACGGTTCCTAATGGCGGAATATCATATGTTCCGTCTTGTGTGATATTAACTAATTTTACATTAGCACTATATCCCCAGTATAATTCCTGCCCGTCAACTATACCTTTCACTTCCACTTTCATTCCTGGGAAATTTTTTGTTTGGTCAGGAATGTAGCATTTTACTGTATCGTTTAGTGTAGCAAATCTAGTTATGACAAATGAGGTGCTTGTTATAATTATATCAGCATTTACAGATGGATGTGAACTCCAATCATTAAAGTTTTGGCTGTATGTATCCACAGGCTTTGACATATCGTACCAGAACACCATGTGTTTTGGTATCCATTTTTCTATCACCTTGTTTATATCGGTTTTTCCTGTACCTGCCGATTTTACAAGTCCAAGTTTTCCTATGTTAAAAAAACCTATTTTTCTCATTTTTCGTCCATTTTAACCCACTCATCAGATAAAAGCAGCTTCTCAAACTCTCTTGTGCCAGTGTCGTATGTGTCGTAAGGGAAAGGGTGTTCCGTTCCGTCCTCAGGTAACGTCATAGGCATCACTTCCATAACCTTCTCGGTATGGATCATATAATACAGACCGTCTGTCGATCGTCTGAAAACGGACAGATCATCTTCCGAAAACATAATCTCGGCATCTATTTTTGGTACTATAGAAAACTGCATATTATGAATTTTATCTATTATCGCAAAGATAATTAAAAAAAAGTTAAACGTATTGGTTGCATACAGTTTTATGTCGTATATTTGCTGAAAATTTAAAAAAAATATAACGATGAATGTATTAAGCCTTTTCGATGGAATGTCGTGCGGACGGATAACACTTTCCGAACTTGGCATTCCTGTAGAAAAATATTATGCGTCCGAAGTGGACAAGTTTGCCATAAAGGCAACTATGCAGAACTTCCCTGACACCATACAACTTGGTGATGTAAGAGAGTTGGATGTTAGCTTGCTAGATAAGATAGATTTGATAATCGGAGGATCTCCATGTACGAACCTGTCCATGTCCGGCAAGAGAAAAGGGCTTTCAACGAAAGAAGGCATGGAGGTTTTAGACTTGAAAACGTATCTTGAATTGAAGGAGAACGGTTTCGAGTTTGAAGGGCAATCCTATCTGTTTTGGGAATACATACGTATATACCACGAACTTATTGAGCGTGGTGACAATCCCAAGTTCTTCCTTGAAAATGTGGAAATGGGAAAGAAATGGGAATCTGTGTTCAATGAAACAATAGGGAGGAAAGGGATACATATCAACTCCGCACTTGTATCGGCACAAAACAGAAGGCGCATATACTGGACGGATATTTATGACGATATTCCACAGCCGGAAGATAGGGGTATATTGTTAAGGGATATTCTTGAAGAAGAGGTTGATGAAAAATATTTCTTGTCTGACAAGATGATTGAATGCTTGAAGGGCAGGGTAAAGACGGAAAAATTCAGTCCTGTCCAGTTTAGCCCTATCAAGTTTCCGTATGAACAAAAGGCTCGCACTATAAATACAAGATTGTTCAAGATGGGTGACAATGACAATTACATACAGGTGGATAATGATCCGATATGTGTTGCGATGCGAGGGCGTGAATCAGCCTGCCTTACTCCAAAAAGAACCGAATATGGAAAAAAGATAAGAAAGGAATATGAAGCCGGGATTGTAAAGGAACAGAGAAAGAACATCCAACAGCTTGAACCTAGGGAAGATGGAAAAACCAATTGCCTTACAACAGTACAAAAGGATAATCTGATAGTTGTTTCGGGAACGATATGTGGATTTGGAGGGAGGCATTTCCGTGAAATAAAATCTGGTAAATCATGTACACTGCTGGCAAGGGCTAGAAATGATGGAAGCACACAACCATGCGTTATAATTGCTACTCCTAATATTGCCGATATTACAATTCCAAACAAATATATAAAGAAAAATATACGCAGTATAGACGATAAGGCTCATACATTACTTGCTACATCACACAAGGGAGCAATGGCAAACGGTATGACGCTAGTTGATAACGGTAATTTTCGCATTCGTAGGCTTACCCCAACCGAGTGTGCACGGCTTCAAACTATTCCCGAATGGTATATATGGGATGGAATATCCGATACTCAGCGTTACAAGATGCTTGGGAACGGATGGAATATAGAAACAATCAAACATATATTTAAATATTTAAGACGATGAATGTACTAAGTTTATGTGACGGGATAGCTTGTGGACGTACTGCACTAGAGAGAGCAGACATAAAGGTAGACAAGTATTACGCAAGCGAAATAAACGAACCGTCTATCAAGGTTGCACTGGATAATTATCCCGATATAATTGAATTAGGGGATATTAGAAACTGGGACAAATGGGATATACAGTGGAAAGATATTGATTTATTGATTGGCGGAACACCATGCCAGGATTTCTCACAGTTAGGGAAAGAGAAACTGAACTTCGATGGAGAGCGTTCGGGATTGTTCTTTGAATACGTCAATATACTCAACCACATCAGACAGTTTAACCCTAACATAAAGTTCATGCTCGAAAACGTGAAGATGAAATCCGATTGGGCTGATTTGATTTCGTCACATCTTGGAGTAGACTATGTGTATATCAACAGTTCCGATTTCTCCGCGCAAATGAGAGCAAGATACTACTGGTGCAACTGGGAAATACCTGCATGGAAGGACAAGGGAATATTGTTCAAGGACATAATCACGGACGGGTATGTGGAGAAAGACAAGTCATGGTGTATGCTTGAATCATGGAACAGGTTTGCCAAGAACCCCGAATCACTGTTGAGAAGATACAAGAAATGCCTTACACCGCTGATATTCAGTTATCCAGACTGTGATGCGGAAAAAGGTTTCAGGACACCAAATATTACGGAAGCGGAAAGATTGCAGACAGTTCCAGAAGGATACACAAAGTCAGTACAGCCACATATAGGCATGGGGCTGTTAGGGAACGGATGGACGGTAGATGTAATTAGTCATATTTTGAAAGGAATAAAATGAACCCGATAGTTAGTCATATATTTGCATTTCTGTGCGGATGCTCGTTTGTTATACTTGGAGCAATTTATATTGGAACGAAAGGAGATTGAACGGAATAATAATAGATGGGGTGTTGCATGAAATGGTTGAATCATTCAATATAATTGTGGGAAATTAACCGATATTAACTCCCCCTTACTGATAAACGGTAAGGGGGAGGATTGTGGTTATAAACTAGGACCCATAGAAAGAAGCAATGTACTATCTTTATATGCAGCACTGTTAAGGCTTACCCATACTCTACAACTGCCCGATTGAATCAGTTCCGATGATATTAATATTCTCACCTTCTTGTCAATGCTAGAATTGGCGGATACTGAAAAATCCTCTATTGTTTCTCTTGATTCACCTATAACCATAGGATCTTCAAATTTCTTACTTGCAAACCTAGACATACAACTATTATTACGGAAAGAAATAGAGCTACTCGAACCGTTTCTCACTCTTACAGTAACTTCAATATATCCCATAACGGATGGCATCACTCCACCAATTATTGTTATGCTTACGTAAGAACCAACTATCTCTATATCTCTTTTACTTACCATTGGAACAGTGTATGCTATATGAGCAATATCGGGGTCATCCTGCTTCAATATAGATGTACTAAGGAAAGGATAAACTTCCCAATCACCAGCAGTCATACCCCACGAGTTTACAGTCACCATAGCATATCCTGTTCCTATCTTCTTGTCGGCAGTAACGCGTCTGGACATTTGACTGGTCTTGTGCTTAACATAGACACCGAAATAGCAATCGGCTATCTCTGCAAAGTCACTCATGTTAAGATAATCAGTATCATGCCCCTCCGATGGCATCATTATAGCCGCAGAACAGACAAAATTACTACTTGTAAACTGATTGGTAGCAGTGTCCGGGCAGGAGAATCTACTTATCGGTGCACTGGCGCGATGGTTGTACCCGTTAAAGTCGGTAAGGCGAAATGGAAACTTTCCTCCTGTCGGTGGAGTATATTCCCATCCGTTCATGCTTCCATCTGCGTGTTTTGGCGCATCCCAGTATCCTGCCATTTGAAAAGGTTTGACACCACAGTTTCCATCCCATCCTTGCCACCATTTTTCATTCTCACCCGGTGCAAGGCTTTCGTAACGTACAGGCTTGTACCGTGCCCACGGGTTTATTTTCCCGTGGGTATTTGCACAAGCGTATCCTAAATCGTAAGCCCCATTCACACTGCCTATGCCAAGAGTGGCGTAAACGTCACCAGCAAGGTTTATCGGGGCTGTAATCTTTCCATTAGAATGACTCATAATATTTTTTTATTAATTGTTAATACCTAATCTCTTTTCCAATTCTCTTACTCTTTTCTTTAATCTTGTAACCTCATCATCGACTTCCTGCAAACCTTTCCATACAACGGGGATAAGTCTTTCATAATCTATGGTGTAATAGTCCTTGAATATGTCACTGACCCACTGACTGTAACCGCCGGAAAGTAAATCCTGGGCGATAAGACCATAATTCCATTTTTTATGATTGAATATCTCGGAATTTCTCTTGGCAAGATTGTTCCAGTGATATTTCACGCTCTGGAATTTGCGGATAATACCCATAGCGTCATAATCCTGAATATCGGTTTTCAACCTTATATCGGAAGAGGACGCTTTGGCGGTTATTGCTCCGGTTGCGATGATATTAGCACTACTTGTAATATTCTTTCTTGCATATATTCCTCCACTGGTTGATATTGCAGTAGCTGTACTAAAATCAGTATTATCTCCATTTTCAACATAAAATCTCTTTCTCCCGAACACTCTCACCCATGAACTGTCTTGCATATATATTCCACCACCATAATTCTGATGATACCACCCTGAATTTCCTGTGCTTCTGAACCAATCGCTGCATTGGATGGAACTTGGGAGTTTTAAATATACATTACTACCACCATTTACATTAACGCCAGCACCTGTATGGGAGGAATCATGGTCTTGTATATAGAATGTTCTGGCAGTAGTCCATACATCCGCACTAGAAGCCCTACTGTCAGCCAGCGTGGAAGCACCTCCAGCCGATACAGCCACAGACGTGTTGGATGTGGATTGCAATCCTCTCCATGCGGAAACGTTAGCACCGTTAGCCCAATATTGGTATTGTATGTACCCATTGTTGTATGAACCAATCTGGCGCACCTGCAATTCAAAATTGTTTGTTCCTACACGTACAAGACGGATATTATCCATTCCTTTTGCGAATGTAGGAAGATAAAGACGTGCTGAATTTGAAATATTTCCTACATTGCTGTCAGAAGCAGAAGGTTCACTTCTCATTTGGAAAATGGCACAGAAGTGATAACTTCTGACTTCATCCTGTGCATGATTTCCATAGGCGTACCATATCCTTCCCCAAACCGTTACTGACCTATACGGTCCGGCTCCCGATTCAGAACAAGCAAATATCTTTTTCCAATTATTATCAGTACCACCTAGAGCGAACTGTAATGAATAAGTAGCGGTGGAATTATAATTTCTAGGTAAGAAATTAAGATGCCAATTGTCCAGCATATCCGCGTTCAAATTATTCCACAGTGCTGTACTACTAGATACCATGTTAGAACCATTCCAAGTAAATTTATAGTTGTTTCCACCACTCCATGAAGCACCCTGTTGGATAAACGCCAATCCTGTTGCTCCATTCAATCCTTGCAATCCAAGGCAGCCTGCAATATTACAACCTCCGAAGCCACAGTCATCCCCAGCGTTGTTTCTGGTACCATTAGCCAGATGTAATGCTCCCGTCATGGTATCACCTGCTTTCTTTACGTAACGTCCGTCAGAATAGCTGGCGTAGTTTACATTGTCAAGCAACATTCTCCAAGGTCTTTTATCGTCATTAAATCCACTCCTATACTGGATGCCATTTGTATTGTAATCTGACGCTGACGAAGTATGGTTATACCATATATCTAATCTTGGACCACTTGCTGGTAAAGATACGACAGCCCCATAATTATATATAGGATTAGCCATTCCGTCAGGCTTTGCATTATTGTACTGTCTTATACCTATCTGTGACCACAATGTATTATAGCCGTCAATGCCATAAGTATCTCGGTATCTTAAAAACGAATTTTCATGAAATCCGTCAAGAAGGTCTGCATTAAGATTACCCACAACAGTGTTACTTACCACAATAAATGGAGCCGTGCCACTTGCTACGGTAGACATAAACGGAACATAACTTGTAACCCTGTTCGCTGCTATACCAAATAAACTTTTCAAGGCAGAACTTGTACATACGTCCTCCACTGAACCCGCTAAAGGTGATGTGTATGTTTGGAACAGGTGGGCAGCGGCTATATGGCGTATTCTATCCGGACCCGAACCATTTACATTTACAGCTTCATTACCGTTACCTAGGTCATTCCCTTTAAATAATACCAGTTCACTGCTTTCTGTACCACCCCAAAGTCTTTCGGCAATGAACGTATGGTTATAACCTCCTGGTCCATCTACCGTAGTTCCGTAGAAATATATGGTATTGGGAGAAGTGGCGTTTCCTATCTTCAAGTCACCGCTCATGGTGATACTTCCCACACCTGTCATATCACCGCTTACATTGGCCGTACCATCAAACGACTGCCCCCATAAAGTCCTTGGGGTTTGCAGTTTTTTAGCAGCCTCAGAAGAGTTCTGCAAGTTTGCAAATACAGGATTTACATAAGTGCTCCATGACGGTGCTTTTGTATCTGCTTGGTATAGCGTTATATTCGTATTAGCCCCTCCGTTTCGGTCATGGCTGTATAACAGATTGGCTTGTATTGTGGAATAGTTACTTCCACCATAACAGTACAGTTCTATGTTTTTCTTTTCCGCATCATGATAGATACGTATGTTTGACCTATTGATATTGTATGATGCTATCAATAGACCTTCCACTACAGCCGTACCTCTAGTTTTGACAACTAACAGACCAAACAAATCACTAAAGGATGAGTGCAGCACAAAGCAAACGTCTGTCATTGTTTCCGTATTACGTATGGAGTATGTAGCTATTCTACACCATGCAGGTTCAGTGCCTCCTACCGTATATCCGTATTTTATAAGGGCGTTTGATGTGCCGAACGCATGGTATCCGTCCAACAAATCCGCACTTAGATTATCTACGGTTGTATTGCTTGAAACTATCAAAGGTGATAACCCTGTGGCAACAGTTGACATAAATCTAGGTGCTCTTACATCATTTGGAGTGACACGTAAAACCAGCTTGTTGTTATGGTCTACGACACCAAATCCTGCACTATCCGTACTACTTCCTCTAAGGTTTCCTATATACCAGTAGGTGTCATACCAGTTGAACCTTAATCCGTTTCTTATAGAAGTAAGCCCACCATCATCGTTCCTGATAACTCCGTTATCTTTATAGATATTGGTAATATCACAATTTCCCACTCCCTTGAATACGATTGCGCCGGAAGTGGAAGCGGATGTAAGGGTTCCAGTCATAGTATCGCCAGCCTTTTTCACCCATCTACCGTCCAATACGGAAGTAGGGATATGACTTGCATCTATGACTTTACTTGAATCAGCCTTTTTCAATTCAGCCCACATAGCGTCAGCGTCAAGTCCTCCCTGCCCAGCCATGTCGTACAGTTTCTTTATCGTGTACGCATTGAACGTATTGTCAAGGTCTGAATCGGAGAAGGTTGTGC
>OGIK01002548.1_pt1 | contig 11071 bp, 7 predicted proteins | sample 1571781 | NCBI WGS metagenome assembly OGIK01 (sample SAMEA2581956, study PRJEB24529) | metagenome | biome: Human gut stool | place: China | collected 2011
TATTTCCAAATTTTTTGGGGAAAGATTTAATCTAAGTAAAGAACTTTCTCTTGCGATTCAGTTTTCTCCCTTGGCGCCCGAACAGAAGGAATTGTTGCTTAATAATGATCATATTACTTCAAATGTTAAGAACTTTGTTGTCACCTTTGAAGATGTTCTTTCTGAGGGGGTGAGGTCTAGTCCTCATTATGCGTATCGGGTATTTTTTGTTCGGAAAGCAGTGAATGCTGCAGGACAATCGGATCGAATTGTGGAATTTCTTCCGGTTGATTCTCCAAAAGCAAAAGAACTAGAAAAGGTTTACGCTCTTATTAAGGAGACGGAGAGAGCAAAATATTTGCCAAGTCAGATTGTTTCGTTGATGCAGAGTAGGGGGTATAGTAAGTTCAATACGTATCAACATAGCCTATTGTGGAAGGCGCGAGATGCCAAAAATCCAAAATACAAATATGGTGTAAAGATAGCTAAAACTTGGTATTGGTATGAAGCTTGGTTGAGGGAAGTTGAGGAATATTGTGCGAGAAATTCGGAAACTTTTGGAAATGTTGGGGTAGCCTGAGAGGAAGTGTGATGCGGTATTCTGTGACTGCGAATCTAAACTTCTAATTTGGATTTGATGATTTCTGACACTTCTGAATTGAGATAGAAAAATTCAACAGGTATGAGTATGTTGTTTTAAGCTTCACTCTGGTAGCTCATGCTATCGGTCTTGTAGTTCGGTCGTATTGTTGTGGTTGTCTTTCGTGGAAACGTCTCGCAAGCGATCCTGTTATAGCAGTGGACGTAGCGAGTCCGAGCCCAACGATTAGCCAGTAGGGTGGGTTGTTTCGTGAATACTACGCTCACTGCATACACGTGAGGAATAATGTTAGGGTTGCGGTCGATCCTCTTCATATTCTTAGCAAGTTCTTCGAACGATCGAATCATCCTTCCGCAAAAACGAGCATGGGAAAGAGGGGGAACTTTGCCGTACGATCGATCGCATCCACTCGGGGAGGTTCGATTTCCCATGCCCGCTTCTTCATCCTTTGGTGCTCTTCGCCGTTTCCTCTTCACCGGCGCGGCCCTTCTGACGGCTCTGCCCGCCGTTGCGGCTCCCTTGCGCTTTGCCGCGATGGAAATGCCCAAGCCCGATCCGTGCCTGCCCTTCATTACGGAGACGCACGCCTGGCTGAACGAAAATTACCCTGGGGGTGCGACCTTCCGGTACTACGCCTTGGCCGACCTTGAAAAGGCCGTGCGCAACCGCGAGGTCGACGTCGTCCTGACGGAAGCCGGGGTGGCCGGACGTCTTCGCTTTGACGGGGCGCGCCCCTTGTTCTCCGCCGTGTCGCAGCGACACAAGGATCCGAAGAGAAGTCAGGGATCGGTCTTTTTCGTGCGGGATGATTCGTCCGTCGAGACCGTGGCGCAACTGCGTGGTCGGAGTCTTTCGGCCACGACCCCCAACGACTTCACGGGCTTTCAGGTGGCCATGGGCGAATTGGTCCGGAGAAACTACAACCCCGACGGGTTCTTCCGGAAGGTTCACTTCATCGGAACCGCCTCGAAAAAGTCCATGCAGGACGTGGTGAACGAGGTCTTGAACGGGAAGGCCGACGCGGGGGTCGTTCGCACCTGCTTTCTGGAAGACCTCGAGAAGATGATGGGGCAATTCTTGCCGCTTCGCGTCGTCGAACCCCGGGACGATCCGACTTTTGCGTGCAAACGCTCGACGGAACTCTACCCGAACTGGACGATCTCCTCCGTTCCGTCGCTCCCCGCTTCGGAACTGCGCGAAGTCATGGCGCTTCTTCTTGCGATGCCGCCCACGAAGGACGGCATGTATTGGTCCGTTGCGTCCGACTTCAGTGCGGTCGACAAACTCATGCAGGATCTGCACATCGGTCCTTATGAAGAGCTTCGCGAGTGGACTTGGCGGCGCGTGTGGGATGAGTACGGCGTCTACATTCTGGTCGTCCTCGCGGCCGTAGCGTTGGGGGCGCTTCATCAGTGGCGTACCTCGCACCTGCTTACGCGCCGAACGGAGGAACTCCAGGCGGCGTTTGACGAAAAGGTTGCTCTGCAGCACAAGATTCAAAACCAGGAGAGGCGCTTCGAGAAGTTGCAACGCTCGACCGCCGTCGGCCAGATGTCGAACATGTTCGTGCATGAGTTGAAGCAGCCGCTCCAGACGATTTCCTGCTTCAGTCACGGACTGCTTCGCACCATGGAGACGGGAAAGGAACACCCTGAACTCCTTCGTGAAGGACTTGAGAAGATCGAAACCGAAGTGCACCACGCGGGCGAAATCATCGAGCGCGTTCGCAATTACGCCAAGGGCCGCGACGCGGAACGAAAACCTTGCGACCTTCACGCCATCGCATCAGACACCATCAAGACGCTGCACCAGAAGGATCCGCGCGTGCAATGGACCGTGGAGGGCGACGCAGTGCCTTTCATCTTGCCGGCGGACGACCTCGAGTGCAGCTTCATCTTTCACTGCCTTCTGAAAAACGCGGCGGAGGCTTCCTGCGCCAACCGGGACGTATCGCCCGCGGTGTCGGTGCGCTTTCACACCGACGAGAAGGGCTTTGAGGTGGAAGTCGTCGACTCGGGCGAGCGATTGAGCGACGAGGACTTCGAGCGCCTGACGACGCCGCTTTCGAGTTCCAAGAGTGACGGCATGGGGCTCGGCCTCACCGTGACGCGCTCGCTGCTCGAGAAATATCGGGCGACGTTGAAGTTCGAGCGGCTCGACCGGGGCGTCCGGACGATTCTGCAGTTCCCGGCGGACGCCGACGAGAAGGAAGAGAAGACCTCAAAGAAAGAGGAGGAAACGAACCATGCGTGACGTGCATTTTCTCGTTCGGGTGGTGGACGACGATCCTTCGACGCTCGAAGGACTCGGCTTCATGCTTCGTTGCGAAGGGTATGAGGTGAAGACCTATTCGAGCGCGGCGGAATTCCTTCGCAACGACATGCCCACGGTCCCGGGCTGCGTCATTCTCGACGTACGCATGCCCGACATGACGGGGCTCGAACTCTTTGCGGAATTGCGCCGCCGACAGTACGGGCAGCCCGTCCTCTTTCTCACCGGGCACGGCGACATTGAAATGGCCGTGCAGGCGCTCCACGACGGAGCGGCCGATTTTCTGGTGAAGCCCGTGGACGGAAGCAGACTCACGGAAGCGGTCGCCAAGGCGCTCGAAGCGAAACGCCGCGTGGAGATGGGGCTCCCTGATCTCACGGAAATGCTGGAGCGCTGGGGGAAACTTACGACCCGCGAAAAGGAGATCGTACTCTGCGTCGGGCGAGGGTGGATGAACAAGACCATCGCCTGCGAATATGACATTTCGATCCGCACAGTCGAGGCGCATCGAGCCTCGGCCCTTCGAAAACTCGGTCTTACGACGCCCGCACAGATCGCGGAACTCATTGCGGAACTGCGTACGCGGGGATATTTGCCCCAGTCTCGAAAACACGAAGACGATCGGCGTTCTCCGCCGAAAACGCTCCGAAAAAAGGAACCCCTGCCTGGATTTGGACATGTCCGGACAGGGGTTTGGTTCATCGGTGAAGGATTGATCGCCTAGGCGAATCAAGCTTTCGCGCGTTTGGCGGCTTCGCGGCCCGCGATACGACCGAAGACCACGCACTGGCTCAGAATGCCGCCGCCGTGATAGTCGTGGAAGTAGAGGTTCACGGTTTCACCCGCCGCATAGAGGTTCGGAATCACCGTACCGTCGGCTTCGAGCACTCGGGCGCTCTTGTCGATGACGAGGCCGCCGTAAACCATCGTGATCGAGGGCGTGAGCGGGAAGAAGGCCCGCATCGGACGATCCGGATCGATTTTCTCGGCGAGGGCGCGCTTGGGCGGCACGGCGTCGGGGGCGCTACCGTCTTCACGAACCGCGGCGTTGAAGTCGACGATCGTCTTGCGAAGGGCCGACGCGGAGATGCCGATCTTGGTTGCCAAATCCTCGACGTTCTTCGCTTCGAAATAGCCGCCGCCCGCCTTCTTGAAGAGTTCGACGGACATGTTGATGCGGGGTTCCTTTTCCTGCTTGTCCGCGCTCCAGATGAGGGCTGCGGTCTGCGAAGGCTGTTGCAAAACGCCCTTGCCGAAGCTCGCATAGCCGATCGATTCGTCTACGAAGCGCTGTCCGAGCAGATTGATGCCGAGACCGTAGGGCATGGCGCGCGTGGGCGAACCGTTTCCCTTGGGGCCGCGGTAGACAACCGGAAGGTGCAGGGATTCGACCCCCGCCATGCCGCGCGTTGCGGCACCGATTTCGGTCGCGAGCGCGATGCCGTCGCCCGTGATCCAGGGATTTCCGCGAACGAGAAGACCCGCTCCGCCCGGATGCGCGGCCTCGAGCATGGAGCGGTTGGCGCTGTAGCCGCCCGTCCCGAGAATGACGGCCTTCGCGAAGATGTCTTCAAGTCCCTCTCTCGTCTGCACGCGGCAGCCGCAAACGGCGCCCTTGTCGTCAAGGAGGAGGGCCTTCGCCTTGGTGCGGTAACGGGCCTTTCCGCCCTTCTTCTCAAAAACGCCGTGCAGCGTTTCCAGAAGCTTCGGCATGCCACGGTACTGTCCCGGAGAGGCGATGCGAACGCCCAAACGCCACGGATCGGAACGCATCCACTTCTCAAAGCCCGCGCCCATCGATTCGAGCCAGGCGATGTCGGTGCGGATGTTGTCGCCGAGGACGGCGTAGAGGTCCGTGCGACCGCCGCCCAAAGACTTCTTCGCGACGTCTTCGACAAAGGCGCGGCGAGCTTCTTCACTGTCGTTTTCCGGCATCACGAAGGAGCCGAGACAGACGCGGGAGTTACCACCGCGAAGCCCTCGTTCGGCCTTGTCGATGAGAAGCACTTCGGCGCCGTTGTCGAGCGCGGAGACCGCAGAGATGATGCCCGAGAGCCCCGAACCGATGACGAGAACGTCGGTTTTCGTTTCCTTCTTGGCTTTTCCCGTTCTCCAAGCGTAGGCGGGAAGCGTCGTGAGAAGGCCGCCGACCGCGGCGGCCGAAAGAAGTGTGCGTCGAGAATAGTTGGTCATGACAGTTCTCCTTCCACTGTGCAAACGGTCTGAGTGTAGCCCCGCGCAGGGGGAGCGGCCATAGTCATTTGTCCGAGTCGGGGTGAAAGCTAGGCGATGAAATCTTGAATTCGGATTCCGAAATGCGCCTGCGGAGAGGGGACGAAAAAAGATTTGCATGACTCTTGACGAACTGCGGGCTACGTACGTAGTCCGGAGCAGTTCGTCCGTCTATGCTCGACTTCAGAAACGATGCGGGACCATGCGTCGTTTCCCAACGAACCAAAAAGGAGTTTTGCATGTCTGCGAAGATGAATCGCCGTCAACTCTTCGGCACGGGCGCCATGGCCGGTGCCGCTCTTTTCCTTCCCCAGATTGCCTCCGCGGCGACGCCCTGCGCCGCCACGCCCAAGAAGTGGGACTTTGAAGCCGACGTCGTCGTGATCGGTGCGGGTGCCTGCGGCATGGTGTCCGCGATCCGCGCGGCCGAAGCCGGTGCCGACGTGCTCGTCGTCGACACCAACTACGACGTGGGCGGTCACGCCATTTTGTCCGCGGGCTCCATCGCGCTCGGCGGCGGCACGGCCCTGCAGTTGAAGTACGGCATCAAGGACGATCCGGAAACCTATTTCCGCGACCTTACCGACTGGTCCGTGACGGAAACGGACGGCATGCCCGACTACCGCTTCGTCGACCGCGACGTGCAGCATTCGCTCGCCTACAACGGCGCCGCGACCTTTGATTTCCTCGCCAAGCACGGTCTGCCCTTCGAAGACGAAGCCCCCGACAACTTCCAGGCGAACCACGGCAGCGGCGTTTCCGCTCTGCGTTCTCACCACGTGAAGTGGGGCAAGGGCGTTGGCGGTCCGAGCCCCACGGGCACGAACGGCACGTCCGTCATGCGTCCGCTTGACGAAGCGGCCCGCAAGTTGAAGAACATCCGCTTCCTCTTCAACTATCACATGGACCAGATTTTCCGCGAAGAACCGCTCGCCGGCCGCGTCCTCGGCATTGAAGCCCACTACACGCCGACGATTCTTCCGGGTCAGGACAAACCCCTCGTGAGCTGGAAGACGGAAGGGAACATCGACTATCACGAACCCAAGGTCACGGTCCGCGCGAAGAAGGGCATCGTGATCGCGACGGGCGGCAACACCGGCAACGTCGAATTCCGCCGCATGTTCGACCCGCGCCTCACGGAAGAATTCCAGCTGGGCGGCGGCGAATGGACGCCGCAGGACGGTTCGGGCGAACTCGCCGCCATGGCGATCGGCGCCGCGCTCTGGGGCACGGTCAACCAGGCGATGAACCGCAACGGTGCTCTGCGCCGCGGTGCGTACGTCGGCACGCGCACGAGCTACTGCGCTTGGAAACCCCAGAGCCCGATCTGGGGCAAGGTCAAGGCCACGGGTCTCTTCGTGGGCAACTGGCAGGACTGCATCGCCGTCAACCAGGCGGGTCACCGCTTCTACAACGAAGTGAACGCCGCCTATCCGAACGGCACCTGCTACGGCTTCTATGACAAGGTCGGCGGCTACGTGCGCGGCGACTGGCGCAATTCTTCGAAGATCAAGCCGGTCTTCAAGAACTACATCGACGCCGCCATGGCCATGAACGAAGGCTCCGTCGGTCCCGACTGGTCTGCGGGTCCGCAGTGGGCGATTTTCGACAGCGCCGCGATCAAGCGCGAACAGTGGAAGATCGACGAAACGACAGGTGAAGAAGGCTACTTCTTCGTCGCCGACACGCTCGACGAACTCCAGGAAAAGCTCACGCAGAATCCGTATCAGAAGTACAAGATGCCCAAGGGTCGTCTTGCCGAAACGGTGAAGCGTTACAACGAAATGGTTGAAAAGGGCGTCGACGAAGACTTCGACAAGCCGAAACCCAAGTACAAGATCGAAAAGGGTCCGTTCTACGCGGCCTGGTGCACGGTGTGCACGCACGACACGTATGCGGGTCTTCGCGTCAACGGCAAGAATCAGGTCGTCGACATGAAGGGGCAGGTGATCCCGGGTCTTTACTGCGGCGGCGAATCCGCCGGCGGTTGCGCGCAGCACGGCCTCGGCCGCTGCCTCACCGCGGGTTACATCATCGGCGGCGAAATCGTGAAGGAAGGCTGATTCCTCTCGGCTAAGCCGTAAACGGGCCCCGCTTCGGCGGGGCTCTTTTTGCGAAAGGAGACGAAAAATGAAATCTCTGCGTACTTTGGTCGCTACGGCCCTCGCGGTGGCCGTGGCCCTGCCTCTCGCCGTACAGGCGGCCGAATTCGGTGCCGATCGCCACGCCAAAGTGGGCGTCAAATGCGAAGCCTGTCACGGCACGGACAAGGCGAATCCCAAGACGCCTGACTTTGCGACCTGCACGGGGTGCCACAAGGTGGATGCGCTCGTCGAAAAGACGAAGGGCGTCAAGCCCACGAATCCGCACGTCTCGCCCCACTACGGGACGGAACTCGACTGCACGAACTGCCACATGATGCACAGCGAGTCGCAGGATTTCTGCGCGCAGTGCCACAACTTCAAGTATCAGGTGCCGTAACTGTCACCCGACCGGCAAACGTGAATGTTCGCCTCGGTGCCTAAATCAGTTCTCCGACGGAGGTTTCGTAGAAACGCAACGCCCCGAAAGGTTCGTCCCTTCGGGGCGTTGCTTCACTTCTTTCGTCAGGGAAGGAACGCTTCGCCCCATTGAAACTGTTTCGACCATTCCACCACACAGCTGTCGTTGCAAAGCACGCTGGTCGTAGACCGGTAGACAAAGGGAGATTTCGAAGCGATTGGGTGGTTAGTGACCGAATGTTCAAGGGAGGGCCGACGGGTTCGGGATAACGATCTCTTCCGTCGGGAGGAGGCTTCGTCATAATGCAGAGAAATGCGGGCATTGCCGCTTTGCCACCCGATTTCTTCGAGAGATTTCCCATGACCGACCTGCAGCTCTTCCACCAAACGCTTCCCGCGAACCTGAAGAATCCCGACGTTCCCCTCTACAACGCCGAAACCGCGGCGGCCGTGCGGGCCTTTCACCGCACGATGCCCGACTACGAACCGACGCCTCTTGCGCATTTGCCTTCGCTCGCCCGTGAACTCGGCGTGAAGGATATCTTCGTGAAGGACGAAGGAAAACGTTTCGGGCTCAAAGCCTTCAAGGCCCTGGGCGGGAGCTGGTGCATTGCGTCCCTCCTTGCCGAGGAGTTGGGGATGGAGCGTCCGGACTTCGGAGTGCTCACGGCTCCCGAAACCCTGAAGCGCTTGGGTGAGCGCACCTTCTCGACGGCGACCGACGGCAACCACGGCATGGGCGTCGCCTGGACGGCGATGAAACTCGGACAAAAGGCGGTGATCTACATGCCCAAGGGCAGTTCCCGGGAACGCGTGGAGCGCATCCGGAGGACCGGCGCCACGGTGCACGTCACCGATGTCAACTACGATGCGACGGTGGAGCTCGCGAAGGCCACGGCCGAGAAAAACGGCTGGACCTATGTGCAGGATACCGACCGCCCGGGCTACGTCGACATTCCGAAGCGTCTGATGGCCGGATACATGACGATGGCCCAGGAGGCGATTGAAGAAATGAAGGAGAAGGGCGTTCGTCCGACGCACGTCTTCCTGCAGGCGGGTGTGGGGTCCATGGCTGCGGCCGTGGCGGCATATCTCACGAACGTTTTCAAGGACTGTCCGCCCAAGTTTGTGATCGTGGAAGCTGAAGCGGCGGATTGTCTCCACAAGACCGTGGCTGCTCAGGACGGAAAAATTCACATCGCCGAAGGGGATCTTGCCACCATGATGGCGGGGCTTGCCTGCGGTGAACCCTGCCGTACGGCGCTCGCCATGCTCGAAGAGACGGCGGAGAACTTCGTGACGATCACGGATCGGGTGTCGGCCCGCGCGATGAGGATGCTTGGCACCCCCTTGCCCGGGGACGACCGCGTCGTGTCGGGCGAGAGCGGGGCGTCGGGGTTCGGGGCGTTCGTGGAGCTCGTGCGGAAAGGCGCACCCGAAGAGTGGCGGGAGACGGTGGGGCTCGACGAGAACGCCGTGGTGCTCTGTTTCTCGACCGAGGCCGATACGGACCAAGGGAATTACCGCCGCGTGGTGTGGGAGGGCGTGCCGTCGAGTGCCGAGTGAGTTGAGACGCGCTGGTCGAGATGCCATTAGGACCATGGCGTGAGCGGTTCGTCGATTTTACCCAGTAGTTGGAGACGCTATGACTTTAAAAAAGACTGAAACGATCATCGATTCAATCGCAAGAGTGGTCTACAACACCAATGGTTGGACTGAGCCCAGTGGACCGGATGGTAAATCGCTCTCTCGAGATACATATGAGCGTCAGTTAGGTTATGGACATGAGGAATGGTTGTGTTCTCCTCGGATTTCACATGATTCCGCTATGGACGGATTTTCACAAGCCTTTATTCAAACGAGACAGAATGAGGAGTTTTCGAAGGGCTTTCACAATGTCGCTTTGTGGATGTTTGATCGTTTGCGCGGCAAAAAGTTTCTTGTCGGATTTATGTTGCAAGCCCAGTTCGTTGGGATATCGTCGTCGCATATTAATAAAAAACTCAAGACTTTGAAGCTTCCTGATGTTCTTGGAAATCGAGAGATAAAACCCGAGTTCAATACGATCTATCAGAAGGGAGGGCTGATGATTCTAAAGACTCCTGTTGAAATACCGGATTTTTTTTCTCTCATGAAGTACTACCAATGGAATCGACCGAAAGATGCGGAGTTTTTGTCTTGGATTAATCGACAATACAAGCAACATGAACCTCCCAGGTTGTCAAAGCTTCGACAACTGACGCCAGAAAATAAGACAACCGTTCGATCCGTGGAGGTGAGAACTCACCAGGCATCGTTCCGCAATGAGTTGCTGAGAGAAAGTAAGAACAGATGCATGGTTACTGGTATCGAGGTGCCTCCCCTTCTATTTGCATCACATATCAAGCCGTTCTCAGAGTGCGAGATTGATGAAAGTTACGATTCTTCCAATGGTCTTCTTTTGGCTAGAAATATAGACGCTCTTTTTGATCTTGCTCTGATTTCTTTTGATGCATCAAGCGGGAAGTTGATTTGTTCTCCGTGGATAAGCAAGAATCGAGAAATTTTAACTCTTTTTGGTATTCGGTCGAACATGCGTATTTATTCGGATTTCTTGAATAATTCGGCTAGAAGAAAGTATCTCCGTCTTCACAACAAAGTAACCAAAGAATTGCAAGATGTGAAGAAGGCGCGTTCGCTGTGGCCTATGTTGCACGGAGATTTTGAGAAGGCTTCTGCGGAATAATTTTTTTTTCGAAGTAACGTTAAGGGGCAATCGATTCTTTCGCAACAACGATCTTCTCAACCAGGCGAATCCCCGAGGGGTACGAAAATGGCGAAGATCCGCTGGTTCGGTTGAAGATTTGACTTCCAATCAACAAGGCGACCTCGGACAGGAAAGTCCAAGGTCGCCTTGTTGTGTGACGATGTTTCGTCAGATCAAAATGTTATGCTCAGGCGTCAGCCGTTGACCACGAATAAGAGTCACGGGTCCGCTTGTAGAGTCGAGTTCCGTCGACATCATCCTCGGGTTGCCGCTCAAAGATGCCGATGAAGCGGTACCCTTCTTCACCCAAGGCGGTCTTTACCCGCAGGAAGGTTACACGAGGAAGCCAATGATTAGGATCATTGGTGGAGAGTTTACTGGAATCGGCATTCCATTCACGAATGGTGCCGTCATCCATAAGCTCGTTAACCCAACCGCTGTCAGAGGCAGGGTTTAAATCACCATTTTTACTGCGGAGTGCAAGCTTTGGGCACCAAAGCATCATGGGTGTGGGTGTATTTTTGAGCGGAAAGAAGCACGTCCGGATTCGTTTGCTTTCTGGGGAAATGACGTCACAGATTTCTTCAATTGTGTTGAAATAAATGTGGTCACTCGTGCAGATTTTGCCTTTTTTTCTTAATTGCGATAATTTTTCCATAGGGTTGATCCAGCGAACAGTTTCTAGTTTCCGATCAGCAATGCGAGTCTTGATTGCCTCAACAACATCGTTGATCTGTTCTT
>OGIK01002558.1_pt1 | contig 11012 bp, 9 predicted proteins | sample 1571781 | NCBI WGS metagenome assembly OGIK01 (sample SAMEA2581956, study PRJEB24529) | metagenome | biome: Human gut stool | place: China | collected 2011
ATAAAATATTTTTTTACATGATCCCGGGGCACGGACAACGTTTTATAAAGTCCTGTCATATATGTATTTTCTTTCTCATGGGTATGCGCCCATATTACGACGATCGCCGTTTCCGTATAACGCGAAAGCACCGTTGCCACAGCCGCTCCCGCCACCCCCAGCCGGGGGAATCCGAACTTTCCGTATATCAGCAGATAATTGAAAATAAGATTGACCGCCACAGCCGCAGCTCCCGCCTTCATCGGCACTACTGTTTCCCCGCACTCACGCATCGTACTGGCATAAACCTGCAGGATCATAAACGCCGGAAGATCCAATAAGATAATCCGAAGATACGTCATCCCATATTCCAGCGCCAGCTTTTCATTTCCTCCGTTTTCTCCCATCAGATACAAAAGAATCAGCTGCTTTCCGAAAAACAGAAGAAGAAAAGCGGCGCCGACAGTAATTATCAGCGCCAACCAAATCTTATATCGGAATGTACTGCGTATCCCTTCATCATTTTTTTGTCCGAAATATTGGGCGGTAAAGATTCCCACACCTGCTGTTCCGCCGAAAATACATAAATTATACACAAATATGATCTGATTGACGATCGAAACACCCGACATCTCTTCTGTTCCCAGTCTTCCAACCATAATATTGTCCAAAAGGTTCACAAAATTTGTAAGTCCGTTCTGGATCATGATCGGAACGGCGATCGCCATGACCATCATATAAAAGGCTTTATTTCCAATATATTTTTTATACTTTTCTTTCATTTTTTCATATCAATTTTATACCCGCATATGCTGTGCCGTACGCAGATTTTCTATCATCTGTTCACTCACTTCGTTTCCCGCAGCTCTGCACGCCAGTATAATCCCGCCTGCCGACGGGAGCAGACACGGCTCTGTGAAAACGCACGATACGTCCCGCAGCTCTTCTTCCAGCGTTTCTTTTATATACTTCATCGCTTTGAACACACCTCCGGAATAAGACACATAAACCGGTATATCAAAATTCCCGTTTCTGTACACGCCTTTTACGATCTTCGCAAGTTCGCGCGCCGCGCTTTTAAAAATGCCTGCCGCCGCAGAATCGCCCTGTTCCGCAAGTTCATATGCATCTTTTGACATAGATGCGATCTTATCCCGTTCTCCCTTCCACTCATTAATAACGAGCCTTAATATCTCTTCAGGACACGCAAGACCGTATTTTTCCAAAATATAATCAAACATCATCGTTTTTTCTTCTCTTCCGTCCGCCTGCATTGTAAAATGCCGGATCAACTGACATCCGATCCAATAACCGCTTCCTTCATCCCCTCCGAAAAGATGATGCCATCCGCCGCTTCGCACATAGTAACTGTCCTTGTCAAATCCAAGCCCGATCGATCCCGTTCCGGCGATCACATGGATTCCCTGTTTTCCGAGAAGAGATCCTGCCAGTGCATTTTCCGTATCGTTCCCGAGAGTGATCGACATCCTCGGAAACGTTTCCCGTACAAGGCGGGTAAGCACCGGCACATCCGCCGGTATATCTTTAAACCCTGCGATAGCTATAAAACTGTGAGTGATCTCACTTTGCGCGATTGCCGCCTGACAGCAGATCTGCAAAATACCGTCTTTTAATACTGACAGCACATGATCGATTCCGTTCACCATATAGTTGCCGGGGCCTAACGTACACGCAGCTTCCAGCTCTCCCGTTTCACGGCACAAAAGAAACGCCGTCTTTGTTCCGCCACAATCAACGCTTAAATACCGTCTCATCTCACACCTCCTACAAAGCGGTTTTCATCAAGAGAAAGAACTTTACATGCATTTTTATAATATATCTTTTTCAAGATCTCATCTTCCAGTCCGATTCCGTAGATTGCCCATCTTCCCTGTCCCGGAAGTTCTCCTTCGGGCTGATACGGAAAATACTCGTCTTTTGTCTCGAAGAAACGATAATAAATCTTATGATATCCCATACCAAGCGGCGTACAATCCGTACCGAACAAGATCCGATCCTGATGCTTCACAAAAAACTTCTTCGCACTGTACGGAACTCTTCCCAGCTCCGCCAGCCGGGCCGCAACATCTATATACATATTCGGATATTTTTCCAGCTGCCCGCTTACCCATTCCAGATTCTCCGCGTAACTTCCGACATGAGCGATCACAAACGTCGTTTCCGGATGACTGCGTACCGTATTCTCTTGCATTTCCATAAGTTCTTCAAAACTCATATACTTTTCATGATCTGAAAAATCCCATTCCGGACAGACATCAAGCTCTTCCCATCGTTCATTTTTTTCACTTTTCGGAGTAAAAAACGCCGCCGGATCAGCTACATGCATCAGCACCGGAATGCTCAGTTTCGCCGCCGTATCATAGATGATATCAAAACGAGGATCATCTGTACGGATCGGCCTGCCGTATTTATCCCGCTCCCACAGCGAAAGATCTTTCCATAATTTGATCCCCCGGCATCCGCGCATACAGGAATCTTCTATTACCTTTTTCGTTTTATCGCAAAAATCAGGATCATCATACGCAGAAAAATCAAGCTGCATAAAATTAAAAAACATTTCCTCGAATCCTTCTTGTTTCTTTTGCATCTTTTCCAGATCTTTTCCGAAATATCCATCCATATTCACAGCGCATACAACGCCGGCATCTTGCAGTTCCCGGACATATTCCTTCGTGTCATACTTTGTTTCATACGATTCGCCCAACAGCATTTTTCCCATATGCATATGGAAATCTATCACCGGATATGCCGGTTTTTCAATTTCTGTTTTTTTCAGCACTGCGGCGCAGACAGGATCAAATTTTTCCAATTCCATACAGAATCACCCCTTCTGATTCTCTTTTTTATGTTTTCCTCTTTTTATGTTCTTAGCATTTACATTTTATCTTTATACTTCTTGCTTTTTTAACTTTTTCTTTTCCACATTTTTCGTTATTTCATTCCGGTCATCGTAATTCCTTTGATGAACTGCTTCTGGAATATAATAAATACGATCGACGCAGGAATCATAATAAGGGAAGCGGCAGCCATCGTCGCCGAAAGATCCGATAAATGCTGAGTTGAAAAATACGACATTGCAAGAGGCAGAGTCATATTTTCCGAGCTGTTCAAATAGATCAACGGCGTCTGGTAATCATTCCACAATCCTAAAAAGGTAAAGATCGTCAGACTTCCGAGCGCCGGGCGGATTCCCGGAAGCACGATCTTTCGATAGATCGTAAACGGCCCCGCATTATCAAGCATCGCACACTCGAAAAGTTCCTTCGGCATATCGTCGATAAACTGTTTGCACAGGAAAATTCCAAATGCATTTACAAACGTAGGCACAACAAGAGAAATGATCTTATCATACCATCCCAGTTTTGATATAAGCAAAAAGTTCGGGATCATCATTGCCGCCGTCGGCATCATCATTGTGATCAATATTACATAAAACAAAAATTTGTTCAGTTTGAATTTATATTTCGACAGCACAAATCCGATCAAAGAGCTCGTAAACAAAACGACAAGCGTATCAATAACCGTTACAAAAAGCGAATTTCCCATCCATCTGAAAAACGGCGAATCTGTAATCACTTTCACATATCCGTCAAGCGTAAACTGCTTCGGCAGCATATTCGTAGGCTCCAGCAAAATCTCTTTCGTAGATTTAAAGGAATTGGAAAGCATCCAAAAATACGGCGCAAGAAACACGATCGCTGCCAAAAACAAAATCACGAATGAAATAATCCTTAGTTTTCTGTTCTTTTTGTCTTTTAACATTTTCATAATATGCCTCCTAATACTCCCAGTCTACCGCGCTCTTCTTCTGCTCGATCAATGACAGTGTCATAATAATGACAAAGAGAACAAGCGACACAGCCGATGCATATCCCATGTCTTTATACTCAAACGCCATCTTGTATATATATCTTGAAAGAACAAGTCCTGAATTCTGAGGGCCGTCTTTCAAAATGAGCACTGCAAACTGCGCAAACATCTGAAAATGTGAGATCAACGTCTGTACAATGACAAACTGAAAGCTTCTTCCGAGCAAAGGCCATGTAATCTTGCGGAATTTTACCCATTCGCTCGCTCCGTCCAGATCTGCCGCCTCATACACATAAGAAGGAATTCCGTCAATACCTGCCGAAAACAGGATCACGTTATAACCGACGTCTACCCAGATCGTATAAATAATAAGTGAGATCATCACTACTTTCGGATCTCCGAGCCAGTTGATCGAGTCGATCCCGATCTTGTTCAGAGCCACGTTCAGAAATCCTGTTGTCGTCGGGAAGATAGAACGGGCAAATACAACGGATGTTGCAACCATAGGCGCAATACACGGCAGGAAAAATACCATACGGAAAAAACTTCTCACCTTATTTGATTTAAACCATGAGATCATCTGCGCCACAACGAGCGCGATGCCGATATTCAAAGTAACCGTGATGAGCACGAATAACAGCGTATTTAAAAGCGCCTTACGAAAATCCGCGTCTTGAACAAGCCTTACAAAGTTTTCCAGTCCTATAAATTTATTGTCTGAACTGAGTGGATTATAGTTAAAGAAAGAAATCACAAGACCTATCACGATCGGGATAACGATAAATACAAACATATGCAGCATAGCCGGTACCATGACCGTCCCTACAAATTTTTTATTTTTCATGACGCACCCCCTTGTGAGTCAGACTGCCGTTTTACGGCAGTCTTTTTATTTTATTCCAGTATTCCATTCAGTTTCGTATTCATATCTTCCATCGCCTCGTCCAACGATCCGTATTCCCCGGAACAATAGGAAACAAACGTATTGTTGATTGTTTCTTTCAGACGATCCGTGTTAAAGTTTCCGATAAACTGTCCCTGATCGAGAATTCCTACAAGAACGTCCGCGTACGGAACTTCTTTTTTGTACTCTTCGCTCTGAGCCAGACTTTTCTTTGCCGGAATCTGTGTGCAGCGTATGTTATGCTCTAACATAACATCATCCTGATACAGATATTCAAGGAATTTCAAAGCGATTTCCTGTTCTTTACAACTGGAACTTACCGCCAGCGACCATCCGTTTTCCGAAGCAAATTTCTGATTGTTTCCATACTGCGGCATAGCTGCATAATCAAAATCCGTGCCGAGTTTTAATCCGAATGACTGTTCTCCTTCGGAGATCGTCCACGGTCCGCGCGGTACGATCATGTTGCGTCCGGCATATAACTGCTGATAACCTTCCATATCCGCTCCGCCTGTCAGTCCTTCAAGATCTGTAACTTTATCTTCTGTTACCATTGTCGCAAGTTCATTAAACGCTGTCTTAGCCGCATCTGTCGTCACGTCGAATTTTCCGTCCGCCGTCATGTAATCCGCATCCTGCTGAAGGATAAAGGCAAGGAAATAATATGGCACAGAATCCCAGTTCACAAAATCAAAACCTTTGCACTGGAAAATATTGCCGTCGTGCTCTGTTCCTTCGATTGCCGTTTTACGAAGTTCTTCCCATGTTTTCGGAACAGTAAGCCCCTTCGCCTTGAGCAATGTATCGTTCACAAGCATTCCGCCGTACTCGATATTATATTCCAGCGGGATACCATACATTTTATCCTCATACTCAAGTGCTCCGTATGTCGGCTCGTAATTTTCTTCTCTCACTTTTTCTGCCATTTCCTCCGGCAGTTCCATCAATGTTCCGTAAGGAGTAAAATCTAATGCCCAGCCTCCCCACAATTCATAAATATCCGCTCCGCCTTCACCATCGATCAAAGCGGTCTGTACTTTTGATTCAAACTCATCATATGGGAACGTCTCAAGTTTAATCCGAACGCCTTCATTTTCCGATTCAAACTCTTTGATCGCATCTTTATATGCCGCATTCCACGGCTCATTGATATGTGTCCACATTGTCAGTGTAACGTCGTCTGCTTTATTTTCTCCGCCGCCTGAACATCCTGCCGCTGAAAATACCATGAGCCCACATAATATTAAACTAACGATTCTCTTTTTCATGAAGCACCTCCATATTTATCTTTAACGACTTAAAGTAACTCAAATACTCTGCATTTTTATCAAGCATCTCCTGAACCATGTTCAGGATTTCATCCATGCTGCAGACCGCGCTTGTAAGCGGATCATACAAAACAGCCTGGAATACAAGGTTCGGATCGCCTTCAATGGCAGCTTTCACGGCAAGGTCTTCGATCAGCGCCGAATTATTTACAAGCACTGCCAGATGATCCGGAAGCGTGATCTGTTTGATCGGAACGATTCCCGCTTCTGTTGCGACTGTCGGAACTTCCACACATACGCCTTGTTTCACATTTGTAATATAACCATGGTTTTTCAGGTTTCCGTTAAAGAAGTAAGGTGTGTGATCGCCGAACACTGCGTTGAAAATATTGGAAGCGTATTCCTCTCCTCTTTCAAGATCGACTTCTCCGTTTTCAAGCCAGTCCGTATATTCCTTTTCCCATGTATCTTCCCGTCCTAAATACTCATCCAATATAAATCCGTACGCTCCCGGATTCCATCCTGTTCCGTGAGTACAATATTTTTCGATCAGATCGGGACGTTTTCTAAACCATGCCACATATTCCGAATTATGTCCCGACGATTCTGTATTAAAATATCCAAGCTTCTTGAACATTTCGATTCTGACAGGTTCTTCAGCCGCCACTTCTTCTCTTTCGATTGCTTTATAAAGATCCGGATAAGCATCTTTTCCATCCACTTCAAAATCAAGATAAAACGCCTGATGATTGATTCCTGCACATGTATAACGAACCTGCTTTTCTTCTGCTCCGATCCATTTTGCAAGCATTTCCGCCGTTCCCTGAACACTGTGACATAATCCTGTAATATTCATGTCAGACATCGACTGCAGATAACTTACGAGCATTGCCATCGGATTCGTATAATTGAGAACTACCGCGTTCGGACATACCTCTTCACAGTCTCTTATAATATCGAGAAGCACCGGAGCCGTTCTCAAAAAACGGAAAATACCGGACGGGCCACGCGTATCTCCTACACAAATATCTACATTATATTTCTTCGGAATCTCGATATCATGACGCCATACTTCCACACCTCCCTGCAAAATCGTGATCAGAACGCCATCCGCATCTTTCAATGCTTCTTTCCGGTCCTGCGTTCCTTTTACTACTGCCGGATATTTTCCGGCATCTACGATTTTCTGTACTCCTTTTACCGCATATTCAAGACGTTTCGGATCAATGTCCATCAACATAAGTTCCGCATCCCGAAATGCCTCGAACGTAAGAATGTCTCTTACAAGATCTTTTGTAAAATCCAAAGATCCTGCTCCTATAAATGTAAATTTTTTCATGTTGCACCTCCGTTTACTAAACAATCTGTCTTTGTTTATCTAGATAATAATATTTGTTTTATTTATTTTCAAGTAATTTTAACAAATTATTTTATTTTCGTCTGGTTTTTATAGTTATTTTAACCTATTTTGTTTACTAAACTTTATTTTTTGTTGATAATTTACATAAAATTCAGGTTTACATTCTCTATTTTTTGTGATACTATGTTTCCTAAACAAGGAGGGATATTATGGCTACAATTAGAGAAGTCGCAAAAGCGGCAAACGTTTCCATTACTACTGTTTCCAAAATTCTTTCTAACGATCCCGATTTTCGGGCAAGTCAGGAAACAAGAGAACGCGTTCTGAAAACAGCAGAGGAACTTCATTATCAGTATACAGGAAAAAAAAGTCAGCTCCACATCGGCTGCATCATGTCTCTTACTTATAGTTACTCCGATCCTTATTTCAATGATATTCTGGGAGGGATTCAATCTTACTGCGCATCTCACAATGCGTTTATTTCCCTGATCGTAAGTTATTCCCAGCTGCATAATATGACTCCCGGACTCAAAAAGCAGCTTTCGGAACTGGACGGACTGATCATTACGGAAATTCCGCCCGAAACTCTTGAATTTATTACAACGCTCAATAAAAAAATCGTATTTGTCGACAACTATATTGACGGATACTGCAATATAGGATACAACACCGTATATGCAAACCAACTGATCTTCGACCACATTATCAAATGCGGTTACAAAAAGATCGCCTACATCGGCGGCGCTTCCAACTCATCCGCCCCATCCGACTTCGACTCCTGCTGCCGCATGATGATCTTCCGTGAAACGCTTCGGGCAAATAATATTCCTTACGATCCCGAACTGATCTATAACTGCGACTGGGATTCAAAAGTATGTGCGGCACAGGTAAAGGAACTGCTCTCAAAGCATCCCGAAACCGAAGTGATCTTCGCCGGTTCGGATTCTCTGGCAAGCGTCATCCTTTCTCAGCTTAAAAAGCTGAACTTAAAATGTCCTCAGGACATCGGTGTCGTCGGCTTTAATGACATCTCCCTTTCCAAGAATTTTTCGCCTGCCCTGACAACCGTCCGGCTTCCTTCTGCCGAAATGGGAAAACTGGCGGCAGAAGTGTTGATTCGTCAGATCAAAAGCAACTCCGTATTAAAACAGCAGATCCTTCTCCCTGTAGAATTAAAAGTACGGGAGTCCACTCGAAAAATCCGATAAAAACTATCCAAAACGCCAAAAGTGCAGTTTCCTTTCCACTTCCCGGAAACCGCACTTTTTCTTTTTATATCTTCCATCGCCGAAAGAGCCAAAAGGCAGAACCGTTTCTCGGTTCTGCCTTTTTTTAACCAACTTTCAATTTAAACTTCTGAATCTCTTTTTCACTGGATACACGCTCGATCATAGCGCCGAGCCCTCTAAGTTTCTCTTCAAACCGCTCATATCCTCTCTGAATATAAACGATATCATCCACGATCGTAATGCCTTCCGCCGCAAGACCCGCAATGCAAAGCGCTGCTCCCGCGCGAAGATCCGGCGCGCTCACACGAGCAGCCGAAAACCGCTCAACGCCTTCAATCGTCGCAGAATTGCCTTCCACTTTTACCTGTGCTCCCATACGGGCCAGTTCACCGAGATATTTGAAACGATTCTCAAAAATACTTTCCGTGATCGTACTCGTTCCTTTTGCCAAAGCGAGCGCCACCCCGATCTGAGGCTGCATATCCGTCGGATATCCCGGATACGGAAGCGTCTTCACCTGGGTACACCTCAGACGCTTCTTTGCAACAACGCGAACCGCATCGTCAAACTCTTCCACTTCGCATCCGATATCCACTAATTTAGAGATCGTCGCATCAAGATGCTTCGGAATTACGTTCAATACCGTTACGTCTCCTTTTGTCGCCGCAGCCGCAAACATAAATGTTCCCGCTTCGATCTGATCCGGTATGATGGAATACTCCGTCTTATGAAGCGATCTCACGCCGCGAATCTTGATCACATCAGTACCTGCGCCTCTGATATTCGCGCCCATGCTGTTTAAAAAGTTTGCCACATCAACAACATGCGGCTCTTTCGCCACGTTTTCCATGATCGTAAGACCTTCGGACATAGCAGCCGCCATCATCACATTGATCGTTGCCCCGACTGTCACAACATCAAAATACAAATGCGTTCCGCGAAGTTTCTCCGCCTCTGCGACAATCTTGCCGTGTTCAATATCAACGTCCGCTCCAAGAGCCCGAAATCCTTTCAAATGCTGATCGATCGGTCTGCTTCCGATATTGCATCCTCCCGGCAGCGCGACTTCCGCCCTTTTATATTTCCCGAGAAGAGCTCCCAGCAAATAGTAAGACGCTCTGATCTTCTTAATGTAATCATACTCTATATTAAAATCGCCGATCGTACTTCCGTTGATCTTTACTGTATGACGATCGATCCTCTGCACCATCGCGCCGATTCCCTCGATCGCTTCCAACATCACATTCACATCATTCACATCAGGAAGATTATCGATCTGAACAGTCTCATCCGTCATGATTGCAGCCGCCAAAATTGCAAGCGCCGCATTTTTCGCGCCGCCGATCTCCACTTCTCCGACAAGCGGATTTCCGCCTTTTATGATATATTGTTCCATATCACACCTCTGTTTAGATTTTATTATCATACTTGTACTTTCCCGTACGTTTTTTCTATATCTCTTTTCTATCTTATATTCTTTATAATATCTTTTCAGTCTGCCGTTTTTATTCTACCACATATCCGGCTTTTTTTAAATCCCAACTTTTGTCAACGTATCATTCTAGTGTTGTTCACTGTACATTGTCAAGTTTTTTACTTCTTCCAGGACATTTTCTATCGTATCTTCGATCTCGCATCCGTCTTCACAGATCGTAATATCCGCATATTTTTCAAAGAACTTCACGCGCTCTTCATAAAGCTGCCGAAACGTCTGTCCGTCGCGCAGAACAACTCCGCGCTTTTTCGGATTGCGGATTCTCTTTTTTATTGTCTGATAAGACGCTTTCAAATATACGACCGTTCCGATATTTTTATAATGTTTCATCGCCTCTTCGCAATAAATCACACTTCCGCCCGGGGAAATGACCGCGTTTTCCGCATCGACGTCTGCATTCACCCTGTTTTCGATCTCAATAAACCCATCTTCTCCCACTTCGGCTATAATCTCACACAAAAGTTTCTTCTCCTGTTCCTGGATCAACAGATCTGTATCGATAAACTGCATTCCGAGACGCTTCGCCACAACGATGCCGACCGTACTCTTTCCTACTGCGGGCATCCCTATAAAAATCAAATTTTTTTTCATATGTATTCTCCGCCTTATTTTATTCCCCACCTAATATACATTACTATATCTTATTTATTTTATCACATTTCATCTTAATAGTAAATCAAGAGAGCTTCTTTGAAAATTTCTGTAAAATATACATAAAATTCAAGCAAATATTCCATGTAATTTTCAACTAAAACATATTTTTTGCCAAACAGTTCCGCTTCGCCTCACAAAACTTGCATAAAACAGTTCCGCTTATTTAAAAAATCTGCGACAACATCTTCTGTGGTCACAACGGCGTTTGTATAACTCCTGAAACAGCATTACCTCCACAAGAGATCGGAAGAGCGTCGTGTAGGGAAAGAGTGTAGATCTCGGTGGTCGCCGT
>OGIK01002561.1_pt1 | contig 10986 bp, 10 predicted proteins | sample 1571781 | NCBI WGS metagenome assembly OGIK01 (sample SAMEA2581956, study PRJEB24529) | metagenome | biome: Human gut stool | place: China | collected 2011
GTTTGTGCCCGATCACGAAGGGCGTCAGCAAGCAGTTGTTGCCTGTTTACGACAAGCCGATGGTCTACTACCCCTTATCGGCGTTGTTTCTGGCTGGTATCCGCGATATTCTCCTGATCTCTACGCCAGAGGATCTGGGCGGTTTCCGTCGTCTGCTGGGCGACGGCTCCGACTACGGGGTTCGCATCAGCTATGCCGAGCAGCCGTCCCCGGACGGTCTTGCCCAGGCTTTCCTGATCGGCTCGGATTTCATCGGCAATGACTCCGTGTGTCTGGTTCTGGGCGACAACATCTTCCACGGCTCGGGCTTCACGGGCCTTCTTCGCGAGGCGGTACGCACGGCCGAGGAGGATGGCAAGGCTACGGTCTTCGGCTACCGGGTCGACGATCCTCAGCGCTACGGGGTCGCGGAGTTCGACGCTGCGGGCAACTGCCTGTCGATCGAGGAGAAACCGGCGCACCCGAAATCGAACTACGCGGTGGTGGGTCTTTATTTCTACCCCAACAAGGTCGTGGATGTGGCCCGGGGTATCAAACCCTCGGCGCGCGGGGAGCTTGAGATCACGAGCGTGAACCAGTGTTTCCTGCAGCGCGGCGAGCTGAAGGTGCAGACGCTTCAGCGCGGCTTCGCGTGGCTGGACACGGGCACACACGACTCTCTGGCCGAGGCCTCGATCTTCGTGGAGGTCATCGAGAAACGCCAGGGTCTCAAGATCGCCTGCCTGGAGGGCATCGCCTACCATAACGGCTGGATCACGGCCGCTAAGCTCCGGGAGTTGGCGCAGCCGATGCTCAGGAACCAGTACGGGCAGTACCTGTTGAAACTCACCGACGAAAACCGACGCTAAAGCCATGAAAGTCATCCCTACCGAAATAGAAGGAGTGGTCATCCTCGAACCCGAGGTGTTCGGGGACGCTCGGGGTTATTTCTTCGAGAGCTATTCTGAGCAGTCCTTCGGCAGGCTCGTACGCCCCGTGCGGTTCGTGCAGGACAACGAGTCGATGTCGAAGTACGGCGTTCTTCGCGGGCTTCACTTCCAGCGGGGGGCGCATGCACAGTCGAAACTGGTGCGCGTTGTCCGGGGCCGCGTGCTGGACGTCGCTGTGGACATCCGCCGGGGCTCGCCCACGTTCGGGCGGCACGTCTCCGTGGAGCTCTCGGGGGACAACAAACGGCAGTTCTTCGTGCCGCGGGGCTTCGCGCACGGCTTCTCGGTGCTGAGCGACGAGGCTGTATTCCAATACAAGTGCGACAACCTCTATGCCCCCGAATCGGAGGGCGCCATCGCGTGGGACGACCCCGCGCTGGGTATCGACTGGCACCTGGCACCGGGGGATGTCGTCCTCTCGCCCAAGGACAGTTGCCACCCGCGGCTGGAAGAGGCCGCGGAACTGTTCGACTATAATACGGACTACTATGCTTAATATCCTGATTACGGGCGCCAACGGACAGTTGGGGAGCTCGCTGCGGCAGCTTGGGAGCGTGTCGCCCAACAACTACCTGGCCACCGACGTCGCGGAGCTGGACATCACCGACGCCGGGGCGGTGCTTCAAACGGTCAAGGAACAGCGTATCGACGTGATCGTCAACTGTGCGGCCTACACGAACGTGGAGAAGGCCGAGGAGGATGAACCGACAGCCGACCTGCTCAACCACAAGGCCGCGGCATACCTCGCGGCAGCGGCCAAGGAGACGGGGGCGACGCTGATCCACGTCTCGACGGACTACGTCTTCGACGGCACGGGGCACAGGCCCTACACGGAGGATATGGCGACCTCGCCGCTGGGGGCCTACGGGCGTACGAAGCTGGCGGGCGAGGAGGCCGTGAAGGCCTCGGGGTGCCGCTACCTGATCCTGCGCACGGCATGGCTCTATTCGGAGTACGGGAACAACTTTCTGAAGACGATGCTGCGGCTGACCTCGGAGCGTGAGACGCTGCGCGTGGTCTTCGACCAGGTGGGCACTCCGACCTACGCCGGCGACCTGGCGCTTGCGATCTTCTCCCTGATCGAGGCGGGGCGCTATGCGGGCAACGAGGGGGTGTACCACTTCACCGACGAGGGCGTGTGCTCGTGGTACGACTTCGCGGTGGAGATCGCCGCGGCCGCGGGACATGACATATGCCGCATCATCCCCTGCCACACGTCGGAATACCCCACGAAGGCCACCCGCCCGGCCTACTCGGTGCTGGACAAGACCCGCTTCAAGGAGACCTTCCAGATGGATATCCCGCACTGGAGGGAGGCTTTGATCTACTGCATGAAACGACTTCAACGACAATAGATATGGCGAAAATAACTTTTGGCTATGTCAGTAAGGCAAACCCCTTCATCGACCGGAAGGCATGGAGCGGCACAATTTTCAAGATCCGGGAGTCGATCGAACAGGCCGGATATACGGTGCGATGGATCCCCTATACCACCCCGTTTTTTTCCAAGTTTATCCTGGGACTGTACCATTTGTATGCAAAACTTACGGGAAAGAATATCGTCTACTCCCACATCCCGCTGATTGCCCGGATGGAAGCGCACAGCATCGATAAAAAACTGATTGCAGGATGCGACATGCTGTTTTTCAGCGGAGGCTCCCAGGTGCTGTCCCGGATCGAAACGGATAAACCGGTATTCTACCTCAGCGATGCCACCTTTGAACTGATGGTCGACTATTATTGGCCGAACCTCGCCGCATGCAGCGTCAGATATGGAAACTCCATCGAACAGCGGGCTTTGGATAAGGCTTCGGTAATTATTCATTCTTCTGAATGGGCGAGTAACTCGGCCCGGGATTATTACCACATTCCGGCGTCTAAACTGAATGTGATAGAGTTTGGTGCCAATATCGATGAAAATAAGATACAAACTCCTGTTAAACAGGAGTTTGCAGGGGGGGGGTATTTGCTCCGCATACTGTTTTCCGGGGTCGACTGGGAGCGGAAAGGCGGCGAGATTGCTGTAGATACGGTCATGCAGCTTAATGCCGCCGGTATCCGTGCGACGCTGTATGTCGCAGGTATTAAAGACCTGCCTCAAAAACACCGGGATAATCCGCATGTTAAAAACATCGGCTTTTTGAATAAGAATATTCCCGAACAATATCACCAGTATGTGCAACTTTGGCAGCAAGCCGATATTCTGTTGTTGCCGACACGCGCGGAATGCTCTGCCATCGTGTATTGCGAGGCTGCGGCTTACGGAATCCCCGTTTTCACGACCGATACCGGCGGAATAGCTAATTATGTCGTGAACGGCGTGAACGGATACAGGCTTCCCCTGACAGGTACGGGAGCCGATTTTGCCAACAAGATAAAGGAGTGCATATGCAAGCAGGAATTTTCCGGATTGTCTGAAAATGCAAGGAGATTATATAAAGAAAAATTGAGCTGGCCGGCCTGGTCTTCCCGGTTTGCTGAAATGGTGGAAACTTATTCCGAACGAGAAAATCAAATATAAGATACGAGATAATGGCACCAAAACGCACCATCCTGATTACGGGCGGCGCGGGCTTTATCGGCTCGCACGTAGTACGCCTGTTCGTGACGAAATACCCGGATTACCGGATCGTGAACCTGGACAAACTGACCTATGCGGGGAACCTTGCCAACCTGCGGGACATCGAGGATTCCCCGAACTACGTGTTCGAGAAGGGTGACATCTGCGACCTGGATATGCTGCGGGCGCTGTTCGGTCAGTATGATATCGACGGGGTCATCCACCTTGCGGCCGAAAGCCATGTCGACCGCTCGATCAGGGATCCGTTCACCTTCGCGCGTACGAACGTCATGGGTACGCTCTCGCTGCTCGAGGCGGCACGGGAATACTGGGACGGAGAGTGGGAGGGCAAATTGTTCTACCACATCTCCACCGACGAGGTGTACGGGGCGCTGGAGCTGACACGTCCCGAGGGAGATGCTGCGGGCGGGGAGAGCGGCGGCGGGCCCTTCGGCGAGGAGTTCTTCACCGAAGAGACGAAGTACGCGCCGCACAGCCCCTACTCGGCTTCGAAAGCCTCGTCCGACCACTTCGTGCGAGCTTACCACGACACGTACGGGATGCCGACGCTGGTGACCAACTGTTCGAACAACTACGGGCCCTACCAATTCCCGGAGAAGCTCATCCCGCTGTTCATCAACAATATCCGCCACCGAAGGCCGCTGCCGGTGTACGGCCGCGGGCAGAACGTGCGCGACTGGCTGTACGTGGAAGACCACGCGCGGGCCATCGACGTGATCTTCCACAGGGGCAAGGTCGCCGACACGTACAACATCGGGGGCTTCAACGAGTGGAAGAACATCGACCTGATACGGGTCATCGTACGGACGGTGGACAGGCTGCTGGGCAACCCCGAGGGGTCGTCGGAGAAGCTTATCACGTACGTCACCGACCGCGCAGGCCACGATCTGAGGTACGCCATCGACTCGCGCAAGCTCAAGCGCGAACTGGGCTGGGAGCCCAGCCTGCAGTTCGAACAGGGAATCGAAAAAACTGTCCAATGGTACCTCCAAAACCAAAAATGGATGGACGACATAACTTCTGGCGAATACCAAGAGTACTATCAGAGCATGTATAAGGACAGGTAAATGGATTGCTAATGTATGGTAGAGTCCAGAACGGCTAAAAGTCTTAAGAATAGTGTAGTTGCCTTATTATTCTATTTTATAAATCTTGGTCTTCAATTCTTTTCCCGTAAGATTTTTTTAGAGCATCTTGGTGCAGAAGTTTTAGGACTGAATACAACTGCGACAAATCTACTCCAGTTTTTGAATCTTGCTGAGTTGGGAGTTGGGGCAGCTATCGGATATTCGCTATATAAACCGCTTGCTGAGAAAAATCGGCAACAAATCAATGAAATCGTTTCTGTCCAAGGATATTTATATTATAAGATAGGGCTGTTTGTTGGAGGTATTGCTGTCTTATTGATGTGTTTTTTTCCGTGGATATTTTCTAAAGCCGAAGTTCCTGCCTGGTATACTTACACAACTTTTATTGTCCTTCTTATAGCTGCGCTTTCCGGGTATTTTTTTAATTATAAACAGATTGTACTTACTTCAGATCAGAAGAATTATAAGTTGAATTATGTCGTCCAAGGCATAAAAAATATAAAGGTAGTTCTGCAGATTTTAGCTATAAATTACTTGTCTGATGGATATGTATGGTGGCTTGGACTTGAATTTGTGGCTGCGATTGTAACTATATTTGGAATTAATGCTGTCGTTCGAAAAGAATACCCGTGGCTGCATACCGATTATCGACAAGGAAAAAATCTCATACATAAATATTCTCACATTACACGGAAAACCAAGCAGTTGTTTTTTCACAAAATTGCAAGTTTTGTCGTATCCCAATCAAGTCCGATCGTTGTATATGCTTTTACTTCTTTAACAGTTGTTGCAATTTATGGTAACTATATGTTAATTGTTAGTGGGTGTATTGCTTTGCTAAATGCCGTATTTAATAGTATTAGTGCGGGGATCGGTAATTTGGTTGCAGAGTGTGATACGCAAAAGACAGCAAGGGTATTTTACGAGTTGTTCTCGGTTCGTTTCTTCTTAATCTCTATAATGAGTTTTGGCGTTTATATCATTGCCACTCCATTTATTGTATTGTGGGTCGGAGTTGAGTATTTGTTGCCCAATTCAATATTGTTGCTGATAACACTTATTATGTTTTTTAATGCTCTGAGGACGAGTGTCGAATCATTTCTTATTGCTCATGGGATGTTTCAGGATGTTTGGTATCCACTTTTCGAGGCGTTTCTTAATATCGGATTGTCTGTTTTACTTGGCCTTTATTACGGGTTGAATGGTATTTTATCGGGGATTCTCATAAGTTTGATAGGTACGATTACGTGGAAGCCTTATTTCTTATTCCGGATTGTACTGAAACTTTCTCTTTGGAGATATATCCTTGTTTTTATTAAACATATAAGTGCCATGTTTGTCGCAGCTTGTATTTCTATGTATTGTATTTCCTTAATGAGTTTCGACCCACAGCAATCCTTTGCTGATTTACTCTTGTATATGATAGTTGCAATCTCAGTGTTTACAGGCCTTGTTTGTTTGTTTTTATATCTGATAGCACCTGAATTTAAAATGTTTATCAACCGGATATCAAATATCAACCGAAACTTTTGTCGATGAGATTGTTGAGAAGTATATTATACAGGCTTTATGCTATTTATGATAAGGCTTGTCCTTTGCGATATTTTATTCAGAAGATCCGATTGTATTATGCGAAAAACGTAATATGTCGTTCAGGTTCCCGATTTGCCAACACCGTATTTGAGGGGGATAATCTTGTGCATAAAAGAAGTTTATTGGTTGATAGCTATTTGTCTCGGCATAGCTATATTGCCTTCGATTGCAGACTTTTTGGCGCTCGGATTGGTAAATTTTGCAGTATTGGGCCTCGTGTATATACGGGATTCAGTAATCATCCAACGGACACTTTCGTGTCAACCTTTCTTGCTTTTTATAAAGATACTCGTAAAGTATTTGGCTACTCGTATTACACTGGATTACAGCCTGGATTTGAAATGTATCGGAAAACTGCCTCGGGATATCTGGTTGATATCGGACATGATGTGTGGATCGGGGCTGATGTAAAGATTATGGATGGTGTATCTATCGGGAATGGTGCCGTGGTCGCTGCCGGAGCTGTTGTAACGAAGGATGTTCCGCCTTATGCAATAGTTGGTGGAGTCCCGGCTAAAATTATTAAATATCGGTTTACCCCGGATCAAATTGAATTTTTACAGCAATTTAAATGGTGGAATATGCCGGAAGATTGGATTCGTGAAAATTGGCAAATGTTTGAAGATATAGAAAAATTCGCGGAAAAATTTACTTGAGATGTTGAATTGCATTAAATGGATTATGCATGTTTGGGCAACGGTTTATCCCTATAGATTACATCTTAAGATATCCACTCTATTGGATATCATGTATACTTATTGGGTATCTCCTTATTTCAATGCCGTTGGAAAAAAATGTCGTATCAGACGAGGTCTGAAATTATATGGAAATGCGAAATGTATCTTTATAGAAGATGATGTCCAAATTGGTGCCCGATGTGTTTTGGAGGCATATACTGAATTCCAACCAGCGTCGCAGACATTTACGCCTCATGTTGTGATTGGCGATGGATGTAAGATTGGTACGGATAGTCATATTTCAAGTATCAACTCTGTGATTTTAGGAAAACATGTCCGTTGTGGAAGAAAAATTTTTATTACGGATAATGCCCATGGGGCATCACAGCGTGATCTGCTGGATATGCCGCCGAATATGCGTCCATTGTATTCAAAAGGCCCGGTTATTATTGAAGATAATGTCTGGATCGGAGAATATGCTGCAATTCTTCCGAACGTAACCATTGGTCAGGGAAGTATTGTTGCTGCGCATGCAGTGGTAACCAAAGACGTTCCTCCTTATAGCGTGGTGGGTGGAAATCCTGCTAAAGTTATTAAATGCTTAAATGATTGATATGATTAAACCGGAAATAATAGCATTTTATCTGCCTCAATTTCATCCTTTCCCGGAAAATGATAACTGGTGGGGGAAAGGATTTACGGAATGGACAAATGTTGGAAAGGCTCGGAAGTTATTTCCCGGGCATTATCAGCCTCGAATTCCGGCAGATTTAGGATATTACGATTTACGTCTTTCGCTTATTTACGAACAACAAGTTCAACTTGCTCGAGAGGCTGGGGTCACGGCATTTTGTTTCTATGAATACTGGTTTGGCGGGAAAAGGCTTATGGAGCGTCCATTGGTCGATATGATAGAGCGAGGCGTTCCCGATTTCCCGTTTTGTATTTGTTGGGCGAATCATACGTGGACGAATAATAACTGGAATGCAGCAGCTCAGCGTGTAGAGCGGAAGGTTCTCATCGAACAAACCTATCCTGGTATTGATGATATAGATAATCATTTTTATGCTCTTCTGCCGGCTTTTTCTGACAAAAGATATTTACGAATCGATGATCGGCTCGTTTTTGTAATTTATGATTACAAATCTATTCCGGGACACTATCCTATGTTGACCCGTTGGAATGAGCTCGCCAGGAAAAATAATTTACCGGAGTTCTATTTTATGGCTTATACGGCCGATCCTCGGGAGGTGAAACATCCCCGATATAATGTATTCGACAATGTCATTTTGAGTAATATCAATGGGGCATTTGGGCAAGGGCATAGTGTAAAAAGATTGCTGAAAGATGTTCTTATCAATCGGTTTCTGCATCTTCCTGCTCATGTGGTTTCTTACAGAAAGGCCATAAAAAAAATGCTGTGCCCAGCTTTTGAAAATGAAAAAGTTGTACCCGTTGTTGTCCCAAATTGGGATCATTCTCCAAGATTAGGAACTGGTGGTAGTATTTTTCATAACTCAACTCCGGAGTTGTTTAAACGTCACCTGACCGATATTTTACTGATTACCCGCCAAAAACGGGTAGTGCAACCAATGATTTTTATTAAATCATGGAATGAATGGGGGGAAGGTAATTATATGGAACCGGATCTTCGGTTTGGGAAACAATATATTGAGGCTTGCCGACAGACAATAAATGCTTTTGATTGGACTATGGACGGTACACTATAGTATATAGCTGATGTTATTTTACGTAATATTCATTCTGTCGGTAGTCATCCTGATGGGAAATCGTCCGGTAAATAAAAACCGGAAACTTGGCTATGGGTCGTATATCGGGATTACGATAATTATACTTGTTTCCATATTGCGATTCGATGTGGGGTGGGACTATCCCGGCTATTATGAGACGGTATATCCATCATTGGATACTTATGCGATTGATCGGTTTGAACCGTTCAATAAAATAATATGCCAATTAGTTAGTTATACAAAATGGCCCCCGTTATTATTTATTATATACGGACTTATTACTTATATTTTAGTTTTTTCCACTCTAAGGAAATATACGGATAATCTTTTTCTTGCGACACTTACTTATTTGGCATTTTTTTATACGACCTCATTGGGGCCAATTCGGCAAGGGGTTGCTTTAGCAATAGTCCTTTATGCGTATAGGTATTTAGTTACTAAGGCTTATTTAAAATATATTGGTGCTGTTGTTATTGCAGGAATGTTTCATTATACGGCATTTGTTTGTATTTTGATTCCGGTCATATTTTATTTTACGACATTTCCCCGAATGATTTTAGTGTTAATTATTATTGGGGTTGGTATTCGAGTTATAATTCGTTTGTATGCAGAATATTTCGGATATACATATTATTTATTGGCGGATGTAGAATATAGCGGAGGTTCGTTGATTAGTTATGTTTATCCGCTGGTTATCATCTCTCTTTGTGTTTTATCGTGGAAAAAAAGAGACTGGTTAACACGAAAATTGTTATATGTTACCTCTTTTGGTGCAATATGGCCTTTTGTGTTAGGTGGCCATCTGGGTGGACGTATTGGGTGGTATTTTCTGATTTATTTATGTGTTTTGGTGCCCCATGTTTTAGTGCAATGTAAAACAACTTTGAGGTCTCTGTATGCGACAGCTTTAGTTGTTTATTTTCTCCTCTTTGTATATATTACAACTTTGAATCCTATAAAACAGCCGCTTACTCCGTATCAATCGATTTTGACTACAGATACCAGGCATCCCATTTTTAAACAAGAACGCTGATAAATGTTGCAATATATTGATACGCAAAAAAAAGAATTGTGTTGTGGATGTCGTGCCTGCGAGCAGATATGCCATGTTCACGCCATTATTATGAAGGAAGATGAGGAGGGATTTCTCTATCCTCATCTTAATATGAACCTTTGTACGCAGTGTGGGCTGTGTGAAAAAGTTTGTCCTATTTCAGAGCCGATCCTGGTGTCGTCCGAGATTGCGAATATGCAGGTCTATGCAGCAATGACGCGTGATGTCGAATTAAGAAAGAAAAGTTCATCCGGAGGACTGTTTTCTGAAATTGCATCTGTTATTCTCCATGCGGAGGGTGGGGTATACGGAGCCGCATTCGATCGTGAATTCAGATTGAAACATGTCGGTGTTTTTTCTGAAAAGGAGTTGGATCGATTACGCGGTTCAAAATACCTTCAAAGTGATACGGGGACGACATTTTCTCAAGTTCGGGATTTGCTACGACAAGGGAAGTCAGTATATTATACGGGAACGCCCTGTCAAATTGCCGGATTAAAAAAGTTTTTAAGACGGGAGTATGAGAATTTATTCACTTCGGATTTGGCTTGTCATGGAGTCCCTTCCCAAAAAATCTTTTTTGCGTATAAGGATTATCTGGAACATAAGAACGTGGGGCGTATTTCAAGTTTTAATTTCCGGGATTTGGATGGCTGGGGGCCTGCTATAAATATACGACTTGAGCGTAGAAATAAAACTGTTGTTGTCGCTGATTCATATTATTTATTTTCACCTTATTTATATGCCTTTCTTAATGGCTATTTGAATCGGCCGGTCTGCTATTCTTGTCCCTATGCAAGGTCGGGACGTGTCGGAGATATCACATTAGCGGATTTTTGGGGTGTACGGCGTTTTTTCCCTTCTTTGGATGTGAAAAAGGGCGTTTCCTTAATTTTGGTTAATACGGAAAAGGGGCGGAAGATGCTCGAATCTATGAATAATAATTTGGATTTGATGCCGTCTTGCTTTGAGGATGCTGTATTGGAAAATTGGAATCTAGCCCATCCGACTGGCCGTACGCCACAGCGGGATACGGTCTATGTAAATCTGGATAAGTATTCATTCGAACATCTTGCCAAAAATGAATTTCGCTGCCCGCATAAACTCCGGATTTATGCAAGACGGTTTATAGTCGCTACTTTGGATTATTTACATCTCAAAGAATTAATTCGTCAAATTGTTAGACGTTAATATCCTGTTTATGAAGGTCGGATTGATTACAATCTTGGATAATATCAATTTTGGACCAATATGGAAGGCATACCCGTATCCACCGGGGCTACGTCACCCGTGAAGAAGGCCTGGCACGTATG
>OGIK01002565.1_pt1 | contig 10967 bp, 8 predicted proteins | sample 1571781 | NCBI WGS metagenome assembly OGIK01 (sample SAMEA2581956, study PRJEB24529) | metagenome | biome: Human gut stool | place: China | collected 2011
TTTATTTAATTTTTAACCGACTAGTGACCAAAAAATTTTTAGTGGACACTAGTGAAATAATAACTAAAACTATTATTATTCAGCAGCACCGTCACCACCACCGGCATTGTTACCATTGCCATGACCGTGACCATGACCATGTTCAGTTGAAGTAAAGACTGGATCTACAACAGTCTTAACTACCTTCTTAATCTTTACATTAGGAATAGTGTACAGTTTGCCATCCACCACTGTAGAGATTGTATTATCAGAAGTTTCGTATTCTGTAGTAGTCTTCAAAGTTACAATAGTATAAGCAGGAACTGTTACTTTCTTAGTATAAGTTACATCTGTGATACCCGGGCTATATGATTTAACCAATGCTTTCAACACCTTTTTTACTTCATCATCAGACAATCCTCTAGTTATAGGCATAGCATCAATCGATGCATTTACAGCAGCAATATTAGTAACTTCTTGTCCAACTTTTGCTGTATATGGCAGATCCATTTCTTTTTCTTTACTACTTGTATTTTCACCACCTTTTTGTTCTCCTCCAACTTCACTAGGGGTAATAGTTTCCTCATCCTGATCAACAACAACATCTTCAGCAGCATTCAGTTCTTATTGCAAGAAAATACTTACCGGAATCAAAGCAAATTGTCCTTTATTCAAAGCAGGAACAGTAGCTTGGCCTTCTCCAGACAGATACTCGTCTTTTGTAGCTGCAAAAGTTCTTGTTGCAGCAGCAATCTTTCCATCTGAACCAGCTTCAATTACGAAAGGATTGCTAGTAATAGCAGCACCATTTTCTGTAATGCTTGCACCATTTATGATAGAACCATCTGATAAATCATATACAGTAATAGCAACAGTAGCACTTGCAGGGTCCAATTCTACAGGCGCAACATTGAATTCTTCTTTTTCGCAGCTTGTGAACATCACACTTGTCAAAGCCACTGCCGCCAATGCTAATTTAGCATTTACGCCACTTAAAAAAATTTTCTTTTTCATCTCAATTAATTAATTAAAAATTTAACAATTCTGACTTAATAAAATATGGGTTAAAACTATTTCTTTCCATTATATTATCACTTGCTTCTGCCTTATAGTCCTTATAATAATACCTTTCATTACCCGCATTATAAGCAATGCCCATGTTAGTAGAAGTATTCACACGTGGGATATGCCCCCTTCTTTTATATTTGTATGGAGGCAATGCCACTTGAAACCGAAATCCTCCATTTGCTTTGGCATGCTCCGCCTTCATCGCATAAAAGCCTATCGAACAATAGCGGAAATGACGGATCATTTCAAACCGAACCCCCTTTTCCTTCAACAAATACTGTTCAGCCTTCAGTGTGAACAGTGTATTAAATCGTGGCCAATAGAAATTTCCACCCAAAGACCACGTCATACGCCATAATGAAGGATCATATTGGAACCTAAATCCGTCCCAACGTCCAGCTCCCGTATATCCTATTCTTGCCAACAAAGAAAAACGTTCATCTTTAAAGGGGCGAAAGAAATCTACATCAGCACCATATCGGTTACCACTAAAATAGCCTACAGAGAATTTACCAAAAACATTATAAGGCAACCTGAAACGTTGTGAAAGAGTTAGGAAACCCGAATGAACCTTTCCTTCCCGAGCTCCATATCCATCATTATAAACCGGTATCTTCACTTGTGCTGTGGCTTTCATCCCCTTCCATAACGAAATTTCTATTGCAGGGCTCAAATCAAATAGAATTTGATAAATCTGCGTAATAATCACGTTCTTGAAAGAGAATTCCGGATACACCAATATATCAATCTTGAACAAAGAACTATTTTTCAACTTTATTTTCCGTGCATTTTTCCAAGTATCACCCAATTCATAGCTTACATTCCAGTCATCACGTTCTGCTTGGAGCACCGAATCTCCCTTTATGGGATGATAATAAAGAGAAATCTGGGGTACATTATTATCCAGAACTATTATGCGGCATGACTTTTCTTCCGGTACACCTGCTAATAAATGGGCTTTCTATCTAAAACACAGACAATCCTTGGCTTCTCTCTCTTTGTTTGTCTGCTGTTGCATAGGGGATTAATGATGCCTAACGGCCATGAACAACTCTGCTAATGGTCGTCAAGCGATTGCTTTATGGCCGTAAGCAGGGTTGTTCATGACTGTTAGGCGTCACTAACCCCAAGACTTTTCGGATGAAGTACGTAGCCTGCATCTATTATGGATAGGGCGCAAATGTATTGTACAACAACTTAAAGGACATTAGACGGCATTATTCATAGCCATGAGTTAGAAATCATCCGCTTGAATGGCTCACTCTACCGGTACCTTTCATAGTCCCTGCGGAATGATGCGTCCTACCGCCCAACTCGATATCCACCGATTTCGTAGAAGAGCAAGCTCGAAAATGCAGGAAAAACGAACTGATTGATTTATGTAGCTCTTACGTAATATTATGCTAGTAAACAGGTGGTTACTGCAAAACCTCGGCGTTTCAGGCAGGTGGAAGCAAAATTTGCTTCCACCTTTTCGGCTTGCTTCCACCGCAGGGCAAATGCCGATGGATAGGGGAATGCAGAAGGTGGGTGGAAGTGTGGAAGCAAAGTGATGGAAAATAAATTTCCAGAGAAAGTTTCCGCCGCCATAGCAATAGCCACACTCTTGATAGTTTAATTGTTACTGGCTTATTATTATATTTGTTCTTTCAGTAACGCTGTGCCCTATACTGTAAATATTTGATAGTTAATAAGGTAATTATAAAAAAAGACAAGAGTGATAGAACATGAAAGCAATTTGTAGGATTGATTTTTGTTACTGCTTTGTTACTACTAATAATAAACTGTATGTTTTTATTTAAAGAATATGAAAAAGCAATTGAATTTAAAAGAGCCAATAAAGGTGAGAACAAAAAAATTGGTTAATGGATGCCAATCCATATATCTGGATATTTATATGAATGGAAGGCGGCAATACGAATTCTTAAAGTTGTATATTATCCCTGAACATAATCAAGCTGATAAAAAAAGAAATGTCGAGACGCTAAATTTGGCAAATGCGATAAAGGCTCAGAAGATTTTGGAAATATATAATCAAACTTACGGATTTAATCATAACAGATTGTCCAATATGAAGCTGACTGGCTATATGAAATTAATAGCAGAACAAAGTGTGAACAATAGAGTACGGAAAAGTGCCATACATGCCGTTGTATGCCATTTGGAAAGATATACTCCGAATGGAATATTGCTAAGGAAGGTGGACAAGACTTATTTGTTGGGTTTTATAGATTACTTGAAGAAAACAAAACAAGAACATTGTAAGAAGGAAAAGACATTGCATGTTAACACCCAATTCTATTATTTGAAAACGCTGCGCTACTGCTTGAATAGGGCCGTCTCTGAAGATTATATAACTGTTAATCCGATGAATAAGATAAAGAACGAGGACAAACCAAAACGCAATCGAACAGAAAGGGATTATCTTACTATAAAGGAATTGACCAGATTGGTTCATACTCCTTTTTATAATACCTTATTAAGGAAAGCATTTTTATTCAGCTGTTTTTGTGGATTGAGGCATTGTGATATTATTGCATTGAGATGGGAAGATATACGCTATGATGAAAATGGCAATGCACTATTGAGTATTATTCAGAAGAAGACGAAAGAAGCCATATCGCTTCCACTCTGTTCGGAAGCCATAAAACATCTGCCAGACAGAAGAAATGCACCAGAAACGGAAAAGGTGTTTGCCGGATTGGTCTCACTGGGGAGAAGTAATGTAATTTTACACAAATGGGTTGAACAAGCTGGGATATCAAAGCATGTAACATTTCATACAGCAAGACATTACGAATTGTCTTTATCGCTGAAATTGAATAGATTGCAAAGATTTGTTTCTTGATGGGTAACGATTTAGAAACAAGCGAAGTTCTGTATTTCACCTCGTTTTGCATTAAATCAAAAGAACACTTTTTCTAGATGCAAAGATAATACTATTTTTTGAAAAACACACTTTTTGGATAGTCAAATTCAGCGAATTACCGGCTATGGTTGCTGAAATTTATACTTCAATCCATATTCTTCCAGTTTGTTGTACAGCGTTGTACGTCCTATCCCGAGCAGTTCGGCGGCGACCTTGCGGTTTCCGTTCGCCTGCTTCAACGCGCGTAAGACACGCTCCTTGTCTTCCGCATCGCTGCGCAGGGCGAAGCTGACAGGTGAGTTAGGTTTTGTCACGGCAAGTTCCAGATGCTCTTTCGTGACAAGACCCGTCTGTGCCTGCAACACCGCGCCCATGATTTTCTGACGAAGCTCGCGGACATTGCCCGGCCACGCATGGGTCAGCAATGTCTTGCGGGCTTCGGAACTGAATCCGCTAACCATGCATTCCAATTCATTATTGGCAATCTCGCGGAAGAACTCAGCCAGCGGCATGATGTCCTCCTGACAGTCGCGCAACGGCGGGACGGTTATCTCGAAATCGTGCAGGCGGTATAATAGGTCCTGCCGGAAACGCTTTTCATTGACCGCCTTCTCCAGATCCTCGTTGGTGGCGGCGATGATGCGGACATTGAAACTGCGGTCTGACTTGTCGCCAATGGGACGGAACCGCCGTTCCTGTATGGCACGCAGAAGCATCTGCTGGGTTTCCGGTGCGAGGTTGCCCACCTCGTCCAAGAACAGCGTGCCGCCTTCCGCTTCATGGAAATAACCTTTCTTGGCACTGTCCGCGCCCGTGAACGCGCCTCTGACGTGTCCGAAGAAAGCCGACGGCGCAAGTTCTTTGGTGAGCGAACCGCAGTCCACAGCCACAAACGGTTTTCCTGCCCGCTTGCCCTTGTCGTGCAGCAAGTGGGCGATATGCTCCTTGCCCGTGCCGTTCTCCCCGAATATCAGCACGCTCATGTCGGTTGGGGCTACCAGCCTTATCCGCTTCATGATGGCTTGGAACGCCGAGCCGTCACGTGAGAACACAGGCATACGGCTCCGTCCGGTGTGCCGTTCTTTCAATATGTTCCGCAGCAGGGGGACGAGCTTGTCCTCCACAAGCTGCTTGGGTATGTAGTCCAGCGAGCCGAGTTTCATGCTTTCAACTGCCGTATGCACTTCGGCATAATCGGTCATGATGACAAAGGACTGCATCCTGCCCTCCTTGCGCATCCAGCGCAAAAGGTCGATACCGTTGCCGTCGGGCAGGCGCAGGTCAGAAACCACGATGTCCCCATCTGCGGCTTGTTGCAGATATTTCTTCGCGGTCGAGAGGTGGAAAGCCTGCACGGTGCGGAATCCCTCGCGTGCCAGCAGGTTGCAGACAAACTCGCAATACACGATGTTGTCCTCCACTACGATGATTTTTGTCTTATCCATTTTTGTATTTTCTCCTTTCTTCTTTTGCCAGCCGGATGATTTCCGAACCCTTATCCAGCACAGCTTTTACAGCATTGCCAATTGTTTTATCGTCAGGCGTGCCATCGCAATGAAGCAGTTTATAAAGCTCCCTTAACGGTTGGTCGGCACGGAGTATCTCCCACGAACTTCGCAGGTGGTGTGTCAGGGCGTCCAGTTCCTGAAGGTCTTTCTTTAGACCCGCTTCCCTGATTGCCTGCATTTCCTTTTCGGTTTCCGTTATCAGTTTATCCAGCATGACGGTTTCATTACCGTAGGACAGCAGGGAGGTGAAATCCGGCTTTTCATTCCGGTTGCCTTTCATGGCGCATTTGTCTGAAACCTCCATCAGTTCCGATATGGAGAACGGTTTGAGCAGGTATCCGGCGAATCCACGTTCCATAAGTTCCTCCTTGCTGCAACTGCCCGAAGCGGTTGTCACGACTACCGGGATAGTCTTTGAATTGCCCACATTGGAAGTGCGCAGCAGTTCCAACAACTCGAAGCCGTTTATCTCCGGCATGTTCAGATCTGTCAGAAGCAGGCTGTATTCTTTCCGCCGTATCATTTCCATCAACTCCGCAGCATCGGTGCAGGTGTCACAGTGTACTCCTTCCTGTGCATACATTTCTTTCAGCATCAATAGTAACACCTCGTCATTGTCGATGGCAATGACATCATGGAATGTACGGTCATGATGAATCCGTGCCTGATTTATCCTTTCCGGCAGTTCCCCGGCTGTCTGCATGGGTATTCCCACCGTGAAACGGCTACCCTTGCCTTTCTCGCTCTCCAGCCGTATCGTGCCGCCGAGCGTTGTCACGATACGTTGTACGATGGACAGTCCCAGACCGAAACCGTCTTTTGCGGCGGCGTTTGACAGACGTTCAAACGCACCGAACACCCGTTGCTGTTCCTCTTCAGTCATACCTGTACCCGTATCTTCGACGGTAATTTTCAGAATACCGTTATCATAATCAGTCGTCAAAAATACACCACCGCTATCAGTGAATTTGATGGCGTTTGACAACAGGTTGTTGCCGATTTGCAAGATACGTTCCTTATCAGTCAGAACGACTGCATTCGTGCGGTTCGTTACGTTAAGAGCCAACCCCTTGTTCATGGCGATGGGCGTAAACTCCGTTTCAAGAATGTGCGTGATTGCAGAGATCCGGCAAGGAGAAATGTTCGGCTGTTCCTTGCCGTTGTCCAGACGGAAGAAACTCAGCAGGGTGTTGAGCATTTCACGCATACGTTCCGAAGATTGCCGGATATTACGGACATATTGCGTATCATTGCCTTTTTCCATCAACGCGGTATAACCGATTATTGCGGTTAAAGGTGTGCGCAGCTCATGGGTGATGGTATGAACCGCTTTCTTGCGGGAGGCTATCAGTACCTCGTTTTTCTCTACCGCTTGTTGTAGCTGTTTGATTAAATTTGTCGTTTCCCGTTTGTATCGCTTGATGCGGTTAGTATTTCGGTGAATTATGATATACGAAATGACCAATAACAAGAAGACAAATCCTGTCAAACCGCTGATTTGTATAAATGACTGCTCATGCATGGCGGTAATTTCCGCTTCTCGTTTCTGTAAGTCTGCTTGTACTTTCCTGTCTATCTGGCGAATCAGTCCTTGTAATTGTCTGTTAAGTTCTGCATTCCGTGCAGCAAGGCTGTCAGCGTGTACTGAAAGACAGCGGCTTTGCGCTTGTTGTTCAGCTAACAAATTTCGGTTGAGTGAACGGAGCATCGTGGTGGTCACTGTAGGTTTTGCTTCCTCTTTTTTGCCGAAGATACCCAAGAAACCTTTCCGCTTCGTTTTTTTAGGCTGTTCTTGTACGCTTCTCTGCACAATTACAGGCACTTGCTGTGCCATCTTCTCATTGATGGTTTGTTGCTCATCGAGCAACGTAACGATACCACGCATCTGTAGTTCTTTATCTTCGAGAAGATGGCGCACACTGTCAATACGTTCTACCGGGTAAATAGTTCTGAAACGACACAGCATACTGTCCATTGCCAAACGCTGGATATGATAATGTTCCAAATCATCGTCATTCCAATCCAATACGGTCTCACCCAAAAGAGAAAACTCTATCAGATGAATCTGGATTTCATTTATCTCTTTCCTAAAATCGTCAATTTGTTTGTTACCAGTTTCTAATATCTCTATTTCCTGCCATTCATTGCACCACATATATGCTATTCCCACTACTAATAGAATTATTAGAGTATGGCTTGATATTATTACTTTATGTACAAAATCCATTCGCTTTTCTATCTGTTTTTAACTTCTACCACCTCCCAATGCGTGATAAAGTTTGATAATGCCTTGTATGCGGTCAAAGCAAGTTTGTAACTGTACTGTCTCTGCTTCAAGGAGCGACTGTTGGGCAGTTAATATCTCCAGATAGGTAGTACCGGAATGGCTCATCAGCAGTTCTGTCTTTCGCACAGCTTCACGCAAGGTTTCAACCTGCCGGGTGTTTATCTCATATTGCGACTTAGCCGTCTGCCAGGCGGTTAAGGCATCGTTCACCTCTTTCCCCGCGTTCAGCAATGATTGTTGGAATAATAGTTTGGCTTCTTCCTGTTTGGTTTGGGCAATCTTCAAGTTGGCGATATTCGCACCCCGGTTGAATAATGGTTGCGTCAGGGAACCGATGGCGTTGAACAGCCATTGTCCGGGATTGGTGATTGCTCCGCCTCCATTGTTAGTCCAACCCAATGTACCCGAAAGAGTGATATTGGGGTAGAAGGCTGAGCGGGCTGCATGGGTGGCGTAAAACGCTTGTGCCAGTCCCATTTCAGCCTGACGCACATCGGGACGGTTGGCAAGCAACTGCAAAGGAACTCCGATAGAGATGGTATCAGGGAAGGATGCTTCAACCAAATTACTCCGCTCAATCGAGTGTGACGGCATGGCAAGTATCGCAGACAAGGCATTTTCTGTTTCAGAGATACTTTTGCATATAGCCAATTGCGATGATTCAAGTTGCATCACGTTTGCCTTTGCCTGCAACACCCCGGCTTCATTCGCCTTGCCCACCTTCTTCAACGCTTCGAGCGTGCGTACGGTAGCCCGCCAGTTTTCCAGAGTCCGATTGTTTATCGTCCTTTGCGCATCAAGTACGACGAGAGTATAATAACTGTCTGCTATTGTGGCGACAAGCTGTGTCTGTACGGCTTGCTGGTAGTCACGGCTTCCTTGCAGTGCGGCAACCGTGCCACGCTTTGCAGCCGTGAGTTTGCCGAATATATCAAGCTCCCAACTTGCAGTTGCCCCGACATTATATGTCTTTGCGGTTGTCCCGTCATAACGGCTACCTCCACCTTCGGCATTCATCCCTAATGAGGGGAGATAGGACAGTTTGGCCGTCATCAGGGTGGCTTCAGCCGCTTTAACCCGCAGGCGTGCCACGTTGAGGTCGGTATTCTGTTGCAGTCCTGTTTCAATCAGGGACTGAAGTTTCCGGTCGGTAAACATCTCTCGCCATGACATGGATGCGAGGGTTGTTGTATCCATATCTTCCGGGATGTTCCGATACAGATTCTCTGTCGGGATGTCAGCCCGATGGTACCGGCTGTATGTGCCGCAGCCAGTAAGCATCAAGGTGGATATTATGGATAGGGTTATCTTCTTCATTTAATTGCGTTTTACTCGTTCTTGAATATATTGAAATGCGATGAACAGCGATGGCACAAGGAACAGCAATGCCAATGTGCCCACTATCATGCCACCGATTACGCCTGTGGCGAGCGAGCGACTGCCGTTGGCACCCACGCCATGAGCCATCATCAGCGGAATAAGGCCGAATACCATCGACAAGACGGTCATCAGGATGGGACGCAAACGAACCTTTGCCGCACTGTATGCCGCTTGTGCCAACGTCATGCCTTCCGACCGCCGCTTGCCGGCATATTCGGTCAACAGGATGGCGGTCTTGGCAAGCAGTCCGATAATCATAATCAGTCCGGTCTGCATATAGATGTTGTTCTCCAACCCGAACAGCCACGCGAACAGGAAGCTCCCCATCAGTCCGCAAGGCACGGACAGCAACACGGCAAACGGGATGAACACGCTTTCGTAGAGGGCGCAAAGTATCAGGTATATCAGCACCATGCAGAGTACGAATATCAATGCGGCATTGTTGGTGGTCTTGCTCTCCTCGCGCGACAAGCCTCCAAACTCATAGTTGCAAGTGGCGGGAAGCACCTCACGTGCCGTCTCGCCAATCGCCTTGATGACCTGGCCGGAACTGTAGCCCGATGCCGGAGAGCCGTTGATGGCGATGGCGTTGAAAAGGTTGAAGCGCGTAAGGTCGGAAGGCCCGTTGGTCTTGGTCAGGCGCACGAACTGGCTCAACGGTGCCATGCTGCCGTCGGAAGTACGCACGTACATCCGGTTAAGCGACTCCGTATTTATGCGGTACTCCGCCGGTGCCTGCATAGTGACGTGATAGAGCTTGGAGAACCGGTTGAAGTCCGACACATACGACCCGGTATAATACCCGGAGAGCGTAGAGAGCACATCGGCGGGAGATACGCCCGACTGCTCGCATTTCGCCGCGTCAATGTCCACCCAATACTGGGGATAGTCAGCGGCAAAAGACGAATAGACCTCTCCGATTTCGGGACGGCGGGACAATGCCTCCACGAATCGGTCCGCCTCCTTCTTGAATGCAGTGACATCGCCACCGGTCTTGTCCTGCAAGTAAAGCTCAAAACCGTTGCCCATGCCGTAGCCGGCAATCATCGGCGGCGACATGGCAAACATCGTGGCATCGGGAACATCAGCGGTGGCGGCATAAATCTTGCCTATCACGTCGTCCACCGACTGTCCTTCGCCCTTGCGTTGGCCCCAATCGCTGAGGGTCATGAAATACATGGCTTGCGACGGGCCGGAACCGTTGAACGAGAAGCCTGCCACCGCTCCGCTGTATTCGATCTCGCCGATGCTGTCAAGACGGCTGTTGAGCTGCTTCATCACCTCGTTTGTCTGCGCCATGGAGGAGCCGGGCTTCGTGTTCATGCTCACCATTACCGTGCCGGTGTCCTCCTGCGGGATAAGCCCTGTCTTTGTGATATTGACCAGCAAGACCAGCAAACCGAATGAGGTAATAATAGTTCCCCACAACAGCCATCGGCGGCGGATGATGTATAATACTCCACGCACATAACGGTGGCTCAAACGGTCGAAGATAGCATTGAAAGCCTCGCGGAAGCGTGCCGCGAAATTGTTCTTCGTGTTTCCGTACTCGTCGGTATAAGGTTTCAGGAACAAGGCGCACAATGCCGGAGAAAGGGTGAAGGCATTGACAGCCGAAATACCCACGGCAACTGCCATCGTGATGCCGAACTGGGCATAGAACGCCCCGGATGTGCCGCCCATCATGGCCACCGGGATAAACACCGCCATAAAGATAATGGTAGAGGTGAGAATGGCGGACGAGACGCCTTTCATGGCATCGTCGGCGGCAAGCACCGGCGACCGGTAGCCCTCGTCGAATTTCGCCTGCACGGCCTCCACCACCACGATGGCGTCATCAACCACTGTTCCTATGGCAAGTACAAGGGCGAAAAGC
>OGIK01002577.1_pt1 | contig 10922 bp, 7 predicted proteins | sample 1571781 | NCBI WGS metagenome assembly OGIK01 (sample SAMEA2581956, study PRJEB24529) | metagenome | biome: Human gut stool | place: China | collected 2011
GATACTGTTTGACTGATAGCGAGACAGCAAAACCTACCAGTTTTGGGAAATAGCCATTATCCCTTTCCCGCTGAAAGACCGCATCCATGTCTCTTCGTTCTTCCATAGAACATTACCGCACGCTCCGGCAGGCGCCGATCTGGAAACTCCTTGCTTCCGACAACGGCCCCCAAGCCATCGCCATTTTGCAGACGCTCCTCTACGACAACGAGCGCGTGCTGCCCGCCTCGGTGTTTTTCGAACGGCTGAGAAACGCCTATGCCGAAGGACTCGAGGAAACGCTCTCGCGCGACGAAGCCCGCACGCTCGCGCTTCGCTGGGTGTCGGAGGGCTATCTCATTTGTCGTCTTCCTGCCGGCGCGCAGGAAGAGACGTTCGAACTCACGGCGGCCGGGGCCGACGCCATCCGCCTGCTCTCGCGTTTCGATTCGAAGCGTCTGGGGCCCACCGAAAGCCGTCTCGAGATGCTCACGCACGCCCTTGCGCGCCTCGCCACGGAAAGCGACCCCAATCAGCAAAACCGCATCGAGTTGCTCGAAGCCGAAAAGATGCGCATCGATCAGGAGATCGACGCGATTCGGACGGGTCGCAAACAGGCGATTACGCCCGAAGCGGCCCTGCAGCGCATCGCGGAAATTCTGGAACTCTATGCGGAACTGCAGGGCGACTTTCGTCGGGTTCGCGAAGAGTTCGAGCGGCTCAACCGGTCGCTGCGCGCCGAAATCATGCAGAGCGAAGACACGCGCGGCGTCGTGCTCGACCGTTTCTTCGAAGGCTACGACGTGATCGGCGAGAGCGCCGCCGGACAGGCCTTCGAGGCTTTCTACCGCATGCTCACGGACAACTCCGCTCACGGGGAGCTCGAAGATTCGCTCGAGCGCATCGCTTCGCGCACCTTCTACCGAAAGCTTGCGCTCGCCGACCGCAAAAAGCTCACGGGGCTGCAGGAGGAACTTCTTGTCCGCGCCAACGAAACGCACGCCGTCATGCGGCTTTTGGCGGTGTCCCTCAAAGAGTTCGTGCGCTCGCAGGATTTCGTCAAGGAAAGGCATCTTGCCGAACTCATCCGCGAGACGCGCAAACTCGCTCATGAAGTGTCTAAGAGGGCGGGCGTCAACGACGTCGTGTGGGAGTGGGATCTGACGAGCTGCGATATCGATTCGCTTTCGCGCCTCGAACTCGACGATCCCGAAGAAACGCGCATGGAGGCGGACTTCGGCGCGGGCGAACGCCCGAGCGTTGACGCGCTCGAACTCATGGAGCGCATCTGGCAGGCCGACATCGACTATCCCATGCTCATCCGCGCCGTGGAGACGGCTCTGACCGATGCGCAGACGGCCTCCGTGGGCGAAGTCTTCCGTCACCTTGAAAGGCGCCAGGGACTCGGATCCGTGATCGGGCTTTTGTCACTTGCCGTCCGATACGGACATGCCGGCACGCCCGGGTGGGAGGCGGCGCAGACCGAAAGTCTGCGGCTCGCCTCGGACGCCGAGGAGGAGGGCTACGCGATCGTGACGCTCCCGGAAGCGCTTGAAGAAACGCTCGAGTGGGAGGACCGCCGCGGAACGCCTCGACGGGGCTCCGTTCCGCTCTACTATTTCGATGACGAGAGTCTCAAGAAAATCCGCCGCTCCCGCCGTTGGGGCTGAGTTAGACAAAATCACCGAACATGACAGAGAACACTTCTTTGAATCTGCATTCTGAAGACTTTTGGGTGAAGGTTGAAACGCAGGATCCTCCCCAAGAGGCGCCCCTCGACGAGTCCGATGAGGACAAAGTGCTTTTTGAGGGCGACACGGGTGAACTCCCCGAAATCGTCCGCAACGTGCTCGTGCATCTTCTGCGCGGTCCTTATTTCGAACGTTCTTCGAGCCGTCGTCTTTGGCACGCCCTGGTGACGAACGAAGCGGTCATCCGCTCGCGTTTGTCGGAACTCTATCTCGACCTCTTTCTCGACGAAGAGGCGGGGATCGCGTTTTGCCGCCGCCCGAACCTCGGCGAGCTCGATGTGCCGACCCTTTTGCCTCGGGTTCGGCTTCGCTTTCTCGACTCGACCCTGATCGTGGAGTTGCGCGAACGTCTGATGCGCGCGCAGGAAACGGGCGAGAGGGTGCATGTCACGCGGCAGGATCTGCGCGAAATTCTGCGCCTTTACGACGCCGCGGCTCTCTCGAACGAGGCGCTCCTCGAGCGTCATCTCTCGGGGATCGTCGACCGTTTGGTGAAGCGCCGCATTCTTCTCACGCTCAAGTCCGGAGACGACGCCTTCGAAATCAGCCCGGTGCTTCCGCTTCTCTTTACGACGAGCGACATTGCAGCGCTTCGGGCGGGCTACGCCGACAAGGCCGCGCGCGACGCCGACCGCCTCGGCGGCCGCGGTGAAGCGCAATCCGGGGAGGGTGAAGAATGACGGACGCCGCGCTTTTTCAGAACCAGTACCGCATCACGCGCCTGCAGGTCTTCAACTGGGGGACCTTCTCGAACATTCACGACATTCCGATTTCCGAATCGGGTTTTCTCTTTGTCGGCGCATCGGGGTCGGGGAAGTCGACGCTCCTTGACGCCATGGTGACGCTTCTCTTTTCGAATCCCAACTACAACGCGGCCGCCCGCGAAGGGGAACAGCGCCGCGGGGACCGCTCGATTCTGACGTATGTCCGCGGCGCCTGGTCGACGAAGACGGAGTCGGAAGGCCTCGGCAGTCAGCGCGTCAAGACGCAGTATCTGCGACAGGGCGCCACCTTCTCGGCGATTGCGCTCACCTTCTCCGACCGGACGGGCGACCAAAAGCAGCTGATGCTCGTCGCGGCCATCAAAAAGAGCGCGAACGAAGAGACGGGCGTCAACCGCCGCTACTACGTGCTCGACGGCGAATACCGGTTTCAGGCGAAGGACTTCGAAGGCTTTGCGCATTCGGGTTTCGACTGGCGCTGGCTCAAGGGACGTCTTCCCGCGGGGCGCGTCTTCGAGCGCTTCGCCGCCTACAGCGACGCCTTTCGCGAACTTTTCAGCATTCGCGACAAGACGGCCCTGAAGCTTCTTGCCAAGGCGCAGTCGGCGAAAAACTTGGGCGATCTCAACACCTTCCTTCGCAACTTCATGCTCGAGGTGCCGCAGACCTTCGATACGGCAGAAAAACTTGTGGAGGAATTCAACGACCTGAATGATGCCCATCAATCCGTCGTGACGGCGCGCGAACAGACCGAAATTCTGCGCCGCGCCCGCGACGCCTGGACGAAACGCGAGGAAGCCCTCTCGTGCATGGCGTCGCTCGAACTCGAAAGCCGCGCCCTTCCTCGCTGGCGCCTCGATACGAAACTCGGGCTCCTCACGGCGGATCTTCCCGCCTTCGTGCGCAGGAAGGACGAAACCGAGAAGCTCCTTCTTGCCGCCCGCAGAAAGGAGGATGACGCGCAGGAAACGCTCGAAGGTCTGAAGCGCCGCCACTGGCTCTCCGGGGGCGAGCAGATCAGTCTTCTCAAGAAAGAACGCGTGCGCGCAGAGGAGCGCCTCGAAGAGTGCCTCTCGCGGCGCAACAAGGCGGCCATCCATTTGGAAAAACTCGGGACGCCCATGCCCACGAGCAACAAGGGATGGATCGCGCTCGTCGCCGACCTCAAAACCTTCGTGAACGAAGCTCAGGAGCGCTCCGAGAGTCGCCGCGCCGAGCGCGACGACCGGATCGCCCGCAAGCGCGATCTCTCGAAGGACTTTGAAGAGACGGCCGCGGAAATCCGCGCCATGCGCGAGCGTCCTTCGAACATTCCCTCGAAATTCCTTGCGCTCAGAAGCCGTCTCGCCGAGGCCCTCGAGCTTCCGGAAGACGCGCTTCCCTTCGTGGGCGAACTCCTGCAGGTGAAAAAGGAGGAGGCCCGTTGGCAGGGCGCGATCGAGCGCGTACTTCACAACTTTGCGCTCTCGATTCTCGTCTCGGATGAACATTACGAAGCGTTCTCGAACCACGTGGACGAGGCGACGCTCGGAGAGCGTCTCGTTTACTTCCGCGTGAAAACGCCCGTCAAGGATCTCCCCGACACCTTCCGTCCGGGGACGATTCCGACGAAGCTCGAACTCGCTTCGGGCCCCTGGCGCGCGTGGCTCGAAAAGGAACTCGACGAGCGCTTCTCTTACTTCTGCGCCGAAACCATGGAGGACTTCCGCCGCTTCAAGACGGCCGTGACGCTTCGCGGTCAGGTGAAGCACTCGGAAGTGCGGCACGAAAAGGACGACCGGTACGCCGTCAACGACCGCCGCCGCTGGGTGACGGGCTTTTCGAACGCCGACAAGCTCGCGCTCTTTGAAGAACACGCGCGAGCGGTCGCGGGCGAGATCGAAAAGATCGACGCGGAGGTGCGGCGCCTTGAAAAGGATGCGCAGGAAGAGGCCGTCAAGGAGGCGGCCGCTCAGACGGTCCTCAACTGCGAGTGGCACGAAATCGATGCGGAGGACGCGAAGGCGAAGCTTCGCACGATCGAGACGAACCTCAACGCGCTTCTCGAGCAAAACGAAGACCTCAAGGCGCTCGAAGAGGAAATCGTGAAGGCCGAGGCCGAGTGCAAACGCCGCCGCGAGATTACGGTGAAGCAGAACACGGCCTTCGAGACGGCGCGGGCGACGCTCGCCGAACGGCAAAAGGCGATCGAGACCTGCCGCGAAGAACTCCGGGGCGTCGTCGCGGATCCTTCGGTCCTTGACGAGGCGTCGCTCGCGAAGGTGGCCGCCCGTGCCGAGCGCTACGAGGGAGGCGTGTCGCTTTCGATGCTCGAGAGCTGCGTGAAGTCGATCGAAATGCAGATTCTGAACGCCAACGCTCTCGCCGAAAAAACGGCGGCGCTCTCACTTTCCGATGCGCTCGGTGAGTTTGCGGATTTTCTCAACAAATGGCCCGCGCACCAGGCGACCCTTAACACGACGCCGGAGTCGGCGGGCGAATTCTTCGAGAAGCTCGACGAACTCGAGCGAGACGGTCTGCCGCGCCACGAAAAGCGCTTCCGCGAACTGCTCGAGAAGCAGTCTCTCGAGCACTTCGTGGACCTCAATCTCGAGATTCAACGCGCCCGCAAGGAAATCCTTTCGCGCATGGCGGTCGTGAACGCGTCGCTCGAATTGGCGCCTTTCAGCCGTCTTGCAGAAGGCGAATCGCACCTAAAGATCGAAGTGAAGAACGTTCAGAGCCAGGACATCACGGACTTCCGCAACGAGCTCTCCGGACTTCTGCAGGGCGCCTGGGACGACCTTTCTTCTATAGAGGCGGAAGCTCGCTTTTCTCAGATCAAAAAACTCGTCGAACGCCTTGACCCGACGAATTCAAATCCCGAAGTTCAGAGGTGGAGAAAGCTCGTGCTCGACGTGCGTCAGCACGTCGAATTCACGGCCTACGAATTGGACGAGGCGGGGAACGTCATCGAAACCTACCTCTCGGGTTCCGGTAAATCGGGCGGACAGCGCCAGAAACTTACTACGACCTGCCTCGCGGCGGCCCTTCGTTATCAGCTCGGCAATTCCGAAGAGGGACTTCCGGTCTTCGCGCCCGTCATTCTCGACGAAGCCTTCGACAAGGCTGACAGCGACTTTACCGACTTGTCCATGAACATCTTCCGTCGATTCGGCTTCCAGATGATCGTGGCGACGCCCGAGAAGTCGATCGTGACGCTTGAGCCCTACATCGGCGGCGCCTTCTATGTCGTCATGAAGGACCGCATGCATTCGAGCGGCCTCTCCGTGCGCTACGACGAGGAGACGCAAAAGCTCGACTTTGAGCACATGAACGACCTCCTCGAAGAACCTGAATCCGCTCGGGAGCCGAAATCCGACGTTCAGTCATCGAAACCCGAGCGCGCCCCCAAAGAACCTCGCACGAAGGTCGAGGAAACTCCAGTTCCCGGTCTTTTCGACGAGCTCTCGCTCTTTGAGTGAGGGGAGGCTGGGAAATGACTCTGAAAACCCTTCGGGAGGCCGATGCGCTTCTTGTGCGGCGCTTTGAGCGAAGTCTGGTGGAGCGTCTTCTCGGCGAAGCCTTCGGGCTTTCCTACGAGCCGGCGTTCCATCTTTCGCTCGGACGGGTGACCGAAGCCGAGGCCGTGCGGGATCTCCACGGCCTCAAGGCGGAACTCGTGAGGTGGCGGGAGATTCTCCCGCACCGCCCGGGGTGGCGCGTCGTCCTGGCCGAGCAACGGTTTCGCACCGTGGGACTCACCGTGCGGCTTCCCCGGGAGCTTACGGTCGACTCGACCGAGAGCCTTATCCGGGCCCTGCAACCGAACGGCGTAACGCCCGCCGTCTGGCGCACGGCACTCGCGCGGCTTCTACGCTTTTGCGAAACCTTCGCGCTGACGTCGGAGGAGTCGCGAAAGAGCGCCGCGGCGGCGCTGCGCTCGCTCAAACTTCTTTTCCCGAGCGACACGTCCGACCGGGAGTTCGAGGCGGTACTCAGGACTCTGTCGTGGCTTCTGCGGCATCCTAACGCCGGTCTCTTTCCCCGGGCGCTTCCCGTCGAGGGCGTGGACTCCAAGTGGTTGGAGCGCCGACGCGCGGCGCTCGCACGCCTCTGGAACACGGTGACGGGCGAAAACGTCTCCGCGGCCGATTTCCTGGAGCATGCGGGACTTCTTCGCCTGCCGCAGTTCGTGAGCGTCAAGAACGCCGCGGCTTGGGTGGGAGAAGAGGCGGCCGAAGAGGTCGTGCAGCTTCCCGTCGAGACGCTCGCCAAAAAGGCGCCCGAGTCGCCGGTCGTCCTCATTATCGAAAACGAACAGACGGCGCTTTCACTCGATTTTCCGGACGTGCCGATCTTTCTCGCGCTCGGCTACGGCGTGACGCTTCTTGCAAATCTGCCGTGGATGAAGGAAAAGAGGATTCTCTATTTCGGCGACCTCGACACGCATGGTCTCGCCATTCTCGCCGAGTGTCGACGCCTCTTCCCGCAGACGGAAAGCGTTCTCATGGACCTTCCCACGTTCGAGCGTTGGCGCGATTTCGCCGTGACGGAACCCAAGGGGGCGGCGCTTTCTCCGGAATACCTCACGCCCGTGGAAAGGGCGCTTGCCGACGTGCTCTCGGAAGGTCATCTTCGTCTCGAGCAGGAACGCATTCCGTTGGATACGGTCCGCGGCGCGCTGCTTGCGGCGCTTGCCGGTTCGGTCGGGAAAAAAGCGATCGACTGAAAAGGACGCTATTTCCAACGTCTTACGAACGGGTCGGAGAAAAAACGCTACAGGTGGCGTGAAGGCCAACTGTAGCAACTTCTCAAGAGAAAAGGCCAGACAAAGGTCTTCCTTCGCAGAGTTTCGTGCTTGGTAGACTCAACTCGATCGGTCGGATTGTTCGAATTTACCTAGCCATTGAGACGGTCCTTAAAGAAGCTTTCCATGCACGCTTTAGTGATTTCGCTTCCAATGGGCGTGTTCTTCCACGAGGCTTCTTCGTGTGTCATGTTGCGCAGTTTCCAAGCGGAAAACTGACCGTACACTTCGTACACCTCATCCATCAAGGCCGAGTCTTCAGCGCAGAATTTGCTGAAATCCACATATTCGGGGGCAGGGATGCCAAGGGTTGCTTCAACTCATGCGCGATCATGCTCGAGAGGTGCGAGACCATGCCGCGGCTCTGCATGGCGGCGAGCCGCTCGCGCGTGTCGCGCGCGACCCCTTCGGCGTAGACCTTCTCTTCGAGGGCGCGCTCGAGCGCCGCCGATTTGCGGCGGATCGCCACCGTCATGCGCAGTTCGTTCAGGAGAATGAGAAGGAGCACGACGAGCGCGATGAAGAAGTAGGTCGTGTGCCGCTCGATGAAGCCGCGAAGCGTCCTGTGGCGAAGCACTTCGTAGGGACCAATCTCGAGCTTCTGAAAGAGAGTGAAGATTTCCGCGTGGTCGCCTGAGACGGCCCATTCGAATCCGTCCAGAGGCGGCATCGCAAGAAGGGCCGCCGTCGCGGTTTTCGCGACCGCTTCGTTCGTTTTCGGGGTGGACGCCACGACGACGTCGGGGTAAAGCGGCGTCGAGACGAGACAGGGAAAGCCTTCGACCTTCACCGGAGCGATCACCTTGAGCGCGCCCTTCGGGATGAATCCCGAGCGCTCAAGCGCTTCGAGACGGCAGGCGGGGAGAAGCGCCGCGTCGGTCGCCTTCGTCAGCACCGAGCGCAGGGCGTCGGGGACGGCGTACTGAAGAAAGTGCGTCTCGCCGAAAAAGCTGCGCTCGTCGAAGCCTTCGTCGTGAAGGCGCCCCTGAAAGGCGAGCCAACCGCCGAGACTGCTCGGAAAAGAGGCGGCGACGGAGCGCCCCTTGAGCGAAGCGATGTCGGTCAGGTCCGTGCGGTCGGCGCGCACGACGAGCGTCGTGCCCACGCCGTTCAAAAAACCGTTCTCCGTCTTCTGGACGCGCGTCACGAGTCGTCGAAAGCCCGTGAGTTCGGCGCTTTGCACGAGATATTCCGCGGGTGCGACGAGAAAGTCGTAGTCGCGCATGAGGCGCGTGCGGTCGGGGCCGATGCGCGGGAGGTCCGTCACCGTGACGGTGCGGGGCGCGAGGGCGGTGCGGAGGTTTTCGATCGTCGCGTCGACGAAGTCGCGGCGCTCGGCCGGACCGAAATGATTGATGACGCCGATGCGCACGGGGTCCTCGGCATGGGCGCCGATGACGAAGCCGAAAAGGAGGAGGAAAAGGAGAAACGCGCGGCGCATGTCGGTCGGAAAAGGGGGGCGTCGCAAAATTGTATAAGAAAACGGGCGCGCGTCCCCATCCTGCCGAGAGAGGAGGGACGCCCGCCCGCTTTGCGCCGGAGGCGGCGAAGGATCAGTCCTTGAGCGAATGGATCGGCGTGAAGGTGCCGTCGGGATTCGGACGGAAGACGTAGTGTTCCTTCAGATAAATGATGTCCTTGCGGTCGACGCTTTCAAGTTCGGCGAGAATGGCCGCGCGCGCGACGACCTTGGCGCCCGCTTCGACGGCGAGGTTTTCAATCGCCTGAAGGGATTCGCCCGTGGCGATCACGTCGTCGATGATGGCGACGCGCTTGCCGCGGATCTTGTCGGCTTCGACGCCGTCGAGGTAGAGCGTCTGCTCCTTCTGGGTCGTGATCGAGCGAAGCGTGTGCGAGACGACGTTCTGCATGTAGGGCTTGCAGCTCTTGCGGGCGACGACGAATTCCTTCATGCCCATGATGCGGCTCATTTCGTACGTAAGGCAGATGCCCTTGGCCTCGGCCGTCATCAGAACGTCCACTTCGGGAAGGCGCTTGACGAGTTCGGGCGCGACGCGCTGCACGAGTTCGGTGTCGGAAAGGCACACGAAGCTCGCAAGGGCAAGGTTGTCGGCCACCTTCACATAGGGGAGTTTGCGCTTCAAGCCGAGAATTTCAAAGTCGAAGTATTTCACGGGGATCATCCTGATGAGGAAAGAACGGCCCGAGAGGCCGTCGGAGGAGGGAGAGAATGCGACAGTCTAGCGGATGCGGATCGTGCGCGTGCGCTTCTCTTTCCGAGAGGCGCTCTTCTTTGACTTGGATCGAAAATCCGTGAAATTCTTTTGGGGGCTCGAGGCGCGGCGCAGTGTGCCGAAAACGAGTGCTCGCTACAATGAAAGAGCATCTCCCCCAAGAATCCGAGGAAATTCGACTCGTTCACGCCGCGTGTTCGAGTCTTTTTTGCTCAAAAGAAAAAGATCGTGGAAAACGACAACGTCAAATCCTGGAAACTGACCCTCGCCATCATGACGGCGAGCGCGCTTCTGATGTCGGCGAGCTATACGATGCTCATCCCCTTCCTGCCGATGTACCTCATTCAGGAGCTCAACGTCGCGCAGGAGGACGTGAATCTGTGGAGCGGCGTCATCTTTTCGATTTCGTTTGCGATTTCCGGGATCATGGCGCCGATCTGGGGGGCGATGGCCGACAAGAAGAGCCGCAAGCTCATGGCCGTGCGCGCGGCGGTGTGCCTCGCGATCGCCTACGTCCTGGGCGGCATGGTGCAGGACGCCTGGCAGCTCTTCTGGGTGCGCGTTTTCCAGGGCTTCGCTTCGGGGCTTTGGCCCGCCTGTCTCGCGATTCTGACGGTGAGCGTTCCGAGAGTGAAGCTCGGCTTCTGTCTGGGCCTCATGCAGGGCGCCTCCACGGCCGGCGGCGTGCTCGGGCCGCTTTTGGGCGGCGTGCTCGCCGAAGCCTTCGGCATGCGCGCGGCCTTTTATCTCGGGGGCGTGGGGCTCTTCATCATCACGCTTCTCATCGTCTTCTACATCAAGGAGCCGCCGAGAAAGAAGGTCGAAAAGGTCGAGTCGAACCGTCCGAAGACGAATCTTCTCAAAGTGCCCGTCGTGCAGCGCATGCTGTTGTGCGCGGGCGTCGTGCAGCTCACCATTCTTCTGCAGCAGCCGATCATGCCGCTCTACGTGGGTGAACTGCAGGGGAGCATGGACCGCATCGTGCTCGTCACGGGGATGCTCTTTTCCGTCGTCGGCATTTCGGGCATCATTGCCGCTCCCGTCTGGGGCGTCGTGGGGCAGAAGTGGGGCTTCCGACCGGCCCTCTACCTAGCGCTTCTCGGCTCGGGCGTCTTCGGGATGATTCAGGCGATTCCGACGACCCTCATTCCGTTCGGCGTGTGGCGCTTCATCGGCGGCCTCGCCTTCGCCGGGATCTTCCCCGCCATCAACGCGGTGCTCTCGCAGTCGTCCGCGCCGGAAGACCGCGGCCGCATCTTCGGTCTTTCCTACGCCGCGCAACAGATCGGCAGCGTTCTCGGCCCGATCGCGGGCGGCGCCATGGCGATGTTCCTGCCGCTCAAGGCCGTGATCTTCACGGGCGGCTTCGTGCTCATTCCGCTCGTGGCCTTCCTCTACCTCATGCGTCCGAAGGTCGAACCCAACACGAAGGGCAGATCGGAAGAGCGTCGTGTAGGGAAAGAGTGTAGATCTCGGTGGTCGCCGT
>OGIK01002579.1_pt1 | contig 10915 bp, 4 predicted proteins | sample 1571781 | NCBI WGS metagenome assembly OGIK01 (sample SAMEA2581956, study PRJEB24529) | metagenome | biome: Human gut stool | place: China | collected 2011
CACCAGCAGCTATGAAAATGTGGATACGATCCGTTCTTTAGAAGGAATTGTGGATATCTATCTTCCGGATTTTAAGTATTTTGATACCGCTTTGAGTGCAAAATATTCCCATGCGCCGGATTACCCTGCTGTGGCTAAGGCGGTGATAGCGGAGATGGTGCGTCAGACGGGTGCGGCAGTTTTTGAAAACGGGGAGGATTCCCTGATGAAGCGTGGTACGATCGTGCGCCATCTGATCCTGCCGGGGTGCACGAAAGATTCCAAAGCAGTTTTGAAATATCTGCATGAAACCTATGAGAATCAAATATATATCAGTATCATGCACCAGTTTACACCGCTCTCTAACGTGAAAAAATATCCGGAATTAAACCGTAAGATCACGGATCGGGAATATGATGAGGTTATTGATTTTGCAATCGATATAGGGATTGAAAACGGTTTTATCCAGGAGGGGGAGACGGCGGAGGAGAGTTTTATTCCGGAATTTGACAATGAGGGAGTTTGAGGTTGACGCATTTTCGAATATCTCATATAATTCCATAGTGATGATGGCAATAAAGGGAGTGTGAAACGAATGAAGAGAAAAGTAAGATTCATAGCTGCACTTTTCTGCATGGGATGTCTTGTGACAGAACCTGCGGCAGACATAAAGGCTGCCGGAATCCAGGTGGCTGCTGCACAGACAACACTTTCCGCAGATAATTCGCTGGAAGTGTTATCACTTTCTGCGGGAACATTATCCCCGGACTTTACAGGAAAGACAGTACAATATACAGCTACCGTACCGAATGATGTCACAAGCGTTACAGTGACGGCAATACCGGTTAATGAATTTGCGACGGTGCAGTCGATCACAGGAAATGACAATCTTCAGGTTGGTACCAATACGATAAAAGTTGTCGTAAAGGCACAGAACGGGGCACTCGCCCAGTATACGATCACACTGACCAGAGAAGATGGACAGACAGCAGACGGAACAGTGGATCAGCCGGCGGATGGAACAGACGGTCAGACAACAGACCAGCCGGCGGATGGAACAGATGGACAGGCAGCAGACCAGAACACAGAGTTTGAAACAGAAGAAGCGGAAGATGTTTCTAATATGGAATATCTCCAGCAGGAATACAATGATCTCTCTGAACAATATGCAAAAGAAAAGTCTTTTTCCAGAAATATGATGGGAATTATGGCTTTTGTGATCGCAGTACTTGTCGTTATTATTATCAATCTTCTATTGAGAGGACGTAAGAGTGACGACTGGGATGAGGAAGAGGATGACTGGGACTGGAAGTCCGAAAAACAGGGAAAGGATCAGGAAGCAGAAGATGATACTGATCTGGAAGAAGATGATAATATAGAAGAGAATCCTGGCGTGGAAGAAGATGATTTGGAAGTAGATGATCCGGAAGACGCTGACTGGGAGGAGGAAGAAACACAGAGAAAAGGATTTTTCCACAGAAAACCAAAAGAAAAAGTGGAAGAAGAGCCGGATGATGTGGAAGAAAACGATACAGAGAACGAAGTCGGCGTATCAAAGATCCATAAAGTGCGTGCGGGATTGTTTGGACGTGGCATGTCTGACGATCTTGACGATGAGGACTGGGAAGAGGACGAAGATTTCCTGCCGGTAGAAAGAAAAAAACCGGAAGAAAAACAGCGTCCGGAGAGAAAAGAAAAACCGGAGGAGAAACAAAGACCGGAGAGAAAAGAAAAACCGGAGGAAAAACAGCGCACGGAGAGAAAAGAAAAACCGGAGGAGAAACAAAGGCCGGAGAGAAAAGAAAAGCCGGAGCGGAAACATACTCCGGAGAAAAAACACATTCCGAGAGAAGAAGAGGAAGAAGATGATTTAGAGATCATCGATTTAAATGATTTATAAATAGAAAAAGAATGGAGAAACTATGCAGATACGATATACATCAAAAGCAAAAAAAGCAATCGATCAGGCTTCAAAGATGTCGAAATCACTGCATCATCATTATATCGGAACGGAGCATATCCTGATCGGACTTTTAAAAGAAGGAACGGGCGTCGCTGCGCAGGTATTAAATGATAATGGAGTAGAACTTGACAAAGTCATGCAGCTGATCGAGGAACTCATTGCACCGGATGCACAGGTGCTGACGGCAGAGGCTAAGGAATATTCGCCGAGGGCACTGCAGGTGTTAGAAGGGGCAGCAAGGGAGGCAGCGCGTTTTCATGCAGAGGAGATCGGGACGGAGCATATCCTGATCGCGATGATGAAAGAGACAGAGTGTGTGGCATCCCGCCTTTTAAATACCTTAGCGGTCAATATCCAGAAAATGTATGTGGATATCCTGATCGCAATGGGAGAAGATGCGAGCCTGTACAAAGAAGATTTCATGAATGGTAAGCCGGTGAAAAAAACAGCATCGGATACACCGGTATTAAATCAATACTCCAGAGATCTGACTGCATTGGCGGCAGAGGGAGTATTAGATCCGTTAGTCGGCAGACAGGAAGAGATCGGCCGTGTGATCCAGATCTTAAGCAGAAGGACAAAGAATAACCCATGTCTGATCGGTGAACCGGGCGTTGGAAAGACTGCGATCGTTGAGGGAATTGCGGAGCGTATTACAACCGGAATGGTTCCGGATACCGTTGCGGGAAAGCGGGTGGTATCTTTGGATATGTCCGGAATCGTGGCAGGCTCAAAATATCGCGGTGAGTTTGAGGAGCGCATTAAAAAGGTACTTCAGGAAGTACGGGCAGCCGGCAATATCCTGCTCTTCATCGATGAACTGCATACAATCATCGGAGCGGGCGGAGCGGAAGGAGCAATCGATGCTTCCAATATATTAAAACCTGCACTTGCGCGTGGGGAACTGCAGCTGATCGGTGCAACGACAATCGATGAATACCGCAAATATATTGAAAAAGATGCTGCGCTAGAGCGCAGATTCCAGCCGGTTACGGTAGAAGAGCCGTCGGAAGAGGAGGCAGTGCAGATTTTAGAGGGACTGCGGGAACAGTATGAAAAACATCATCAGGTAAAGATTACGGATGATGCGGTATCGGCAGCAGTACGCCTGTCTGCGCGCTATATCAATGACCGTTTCCTGCCGGATAAAGCAATCGATCTGATGGATGAGGCTGCAGCAAAGGTACGTCTGCGCGCGGGTGGAAAACCGGAGGAAGTCGTTGAATTAAGACACCGCATCAACCTGTTAGAAGAGGAAATGTTAGAATTTCTGCACGATGGTGATGTGGAAGGTGCAAAGCAGAAGAAGAACGAAAAAGAAGCGTGTGAAGAAGAGCTTGCCAAAATACAGGCAAAGACAAAGAAAGACAGCCGCAGTAAAAAGTTAAAAGTGACAGAAGACGATATTGCGGATGTGGTATCCGGATGGACGAAGATCCCGGTAAGAAAGATTGCCGAGGGGGAGGCTGCCCGCTTAAGAAAATTAGAGGCTACCTTACACAAACGTGTCATCGGTCAGGAGGATGCGGTGAGTGCAGTGGCAAAAGCTGTGCGAAGAGGACGTGTCGGATTAAAAGATCCGAAGCGCCCGATCGGTTCTTTCCTGTTCTTAGGCCCGACCGGTGTCGGAAAAACAGAGATCTCAAAGGCACTTGCGGAGGCAGTGTTTGGCAGCGAACAGTCTATGATCCGTGTTGATATGTCGGAATATATGGAGAAACACAGCGTATCAAAGATGATTGGTTCACCGCCAGGATATGTAGGCCATGAGGAGGGAGGACAGCTCAGCGAAAAGGTGCGCAGAAATCCGTATTCGGTGATCCTGTTTGATGAGATCGAAAAGGCGCATCCGGATGTATTTAATATTTTACTGCAGGTGTTAGACGACGGTCATATCACGGATTCCCAGGGACGCAAAGTAGATTTCAAAAATACGATCATTATTATGACGTCAAATGCCGGAGCACAGGCGATCATTGAGCCGAAAAAACTTGGATTTGCAGTTTCGGATGATGAAAAACAGAATTATGACCGCATGAAAAACAGCGTGATGGAAGAAGTACGCCGTATTTTTAAACCGGAATTTTTAAACCGTATTGATGAGACGATCGTATTTAGAGCGTTAAACAAAGACGATATGAAACAGATCGTTGCACTGATGTTAAAAGAACTTACAGACCGCTGTGAAAAACAGATGGGAATCCACCTTACCGTGCGTGACAGCGTCAAAAAGCATATTGTCGATAAAGCGTATGATCCGAAATATGGTGCAAGACCGCTGCGCCGTCAGATCCAGAACGATATCGAGGATGAACTGGCAGAAGAAATCCTGTCCGGCAAAGTGAAAAAAGATACGGAAGTGGTCGTGACGATCCACAAAGAAAAAGTCGTGTTCGAAACAAAATAAAATTTTACTGAAATATCCGGGAAAGCACTGGAAATCGTGACGGGGATATTATATAATAAGGGCACAAAATTTTACGATAAAGAGAAAACTACTTTATCACAGGAGGAAAAAATGGCAACGATCAGCGAATTAATTCGTTCAGAAGCAGATGGAACGATCAGTTTTGGGGATTACACATTAGGTGCAAAGGCGAAACTTGATAATTTCGAACATCAGGGAGATATCTACAAGGTGAAGACATTTTCCGAGATCACCAAGTTAGAGCGCAATGGCATGTTCGTATATGAATCTGTTCCGGGAACGGCTGTCATGAATCTGAATGCAACAGATACAGGCCTGACATTTCAGGTAGAGGGACCGGAAGATGCACAGATCACAGTAGAACTTGAGGATGAGTCAGAGTACGACATCACGATCGATGGCGCAGATGCAGGAAAGATGAAGACAAATCTTGGCGGCAAATTAAGCTTAAGTGTAGAACTTGGCGACCATCCGGTAGATGTAAAAGTTACAAAGTGTTAAGAACGGAAAAGTGAGATCAAAAAAAGCTTACATGTCAAAAGGGCATGTAAGCTTTTTTTGCGCTTTCAAGTACGAAAGTACGATTGACGGGGATAAACTGTTACATTAACATAAAAAATGCGCGTGACAATGTGCAATAAATCAGAAGGAGAAAAGTTATGAAAAGAAAGAGACTCACGGGTTGGAAACGTATGGCGGCATTTGCGATGGCGCTTACGCTGACGGTCGGAGATTGGACATCAGCAGGTGCTGCTGGATTGCCGCAGACAGATGTACAGACAGTAACAGAGGCTGTGATACAGGAAGAAGATGCGATGGAAGCAGCTTTAGCAACAGAACAGACAGAGATAGAAAGCGAAACGGACAGTGAGTCTGCAGAAAATGACAGCGGGCAGACAGAGAACAGCGAGGCATCGGAAATTCCAGAAACATCAGAGGCATCAGAAACTGAGAAAACTGTAGAAGAGACAGAAAACGTGAATGATACGGAGGCTGTTGATGATACCGAAGTGATGGAAACAGAGACGGAAGAAGAATCGGAAGAAGAAATAGAAGAAGAGACCGAAGAAGAGACTGAAGAGGAAGAACTCGCTGCAATTGATAAACCGTCAAAGGTAATCAATGTAAGAGGAAAAGATGACGGAAGTATTATAACAACAGCGTCTGGCCGGCAGTTGAGATATGCTTATGTGAATCGGTTCCAGAACGGAGTGATTGCAGCGGTACGGATATTGATGGATTTGTAAACCTGTATAATAAGGCAGAAGCCATACTGAAAGGCAACACAGATAAATATCAAGATGCATATGGAATGTATAGAGTCAATGGTAAGACGTATAGAGTATTGCGGTCATGTGATGCGACAGGGTATCATTATGTGACAGAAGGTGATGAAATTACAGAAATTACTGTAAGTGATTCATCGGAAAATGCCAAAAAGCGGATAGATGAGTATGCAGTAAAAAATGATACACAGGTTCTTTATTATAGTTATAATGGACATTTTTATAAGCAATTAACGTATGAATCGGTATATGATTCAGCATCGAAAAAATATAAATATGTTGTATATGCAAATGCTTATGAAGAGATTTCTTTTGAAAAAACTTATGTAAAAATAAGCTGGAATCCGGTTAATAATGATACGGCCACAATGAAAAATAAAGCCGGAGACATGATGAAGGTTGGATATGAAGTGGTCTGCGATGGAAATACCAAGGTCTATAATATGCCGGGATTATTTTTGGATGCGTCAGACGGAACCGTACATGAGATGATAACATCAGATGAAGCAAGACTGCCATATGTCATATTAAATTCAGGACAGCAGGTCAGCGTAAAAGTCCGTGCTGTATATTATCATGAAGTGACAAGTAACAAACAGGAGGTATATTGGAACTGGAATGATAATAGCCAATATATTATAGAATCGAAACAGTCGAAATATGTGGTGGACATGTATGGTAAATGGTCGGACACCTATACTTATAAAAATTACTCTTTAAAGAAGTTATCACCGGTAACCGGTACAAAAGTTTCTGAAAAGGGAAAAGAGATGTCAGTTACCTGGAATGCACAAAACGGAGTGGATAGCTATCGTGTGTATTACCTGCGAAGCAGCAAACCGTTAAATATTACGAATATAGAGAGCTTTTTACAGTTTTACAATAAGAGGGGAACGCTGTACGATGCTTATGTAAATGCAAAAGGAGAAAACGATTCCTATGAAACGGATTCAGAGTATGCATCAGATCCGTATTGTAATATTACAATAGATTCAGGACTGCCATATTTTTATTGTTCCGTCAGACTGGAATCTGCGGAAGAAGGATATTTTTCAGATGGAAGTTATTCAGATGTCATAACTGCAACGGCCAGCATTAATGGAAACATACCGACAGTAAAAAATCTCAAAATAGAAAAGACGTACAATGGAGATGACTGGCAGCTCTCATGGACGCCAATCGATGCGGATGTAGTCATTTATGTTTTTGAAGAAGGAAAGAAGCCGGCGCATTATAATTATGAGCTTTTGAACGCTTATGGTTACTATACGGATGGTCAGGGACAGCAGAAAAAACTTTATTTAAAAGATGCACTTACGGAGCTTGAAAGTAAGGAAATAAGCAGTTATGTACGTTCTTACAAAGTGAAGGGAATCGATGGATCATACAGTGCAATCTCTTTAAAACCGGGCGTAAAATATACATTTGTTGCGCATACCTATGATGCAGGCAGTTCTCTTTATAACATACAAAAGAAGCCGGTGTTTACCGTAAATAAGGAAATAAAAGTAACAGATGCTCAAAAAAATCAAACATATAAAAATATATCTGTTGGCATGACTTATTATACGGCAATGAGTCCTGCTTCGAATATGGTAAGCTATACGGATAAGGTATCCGTACCGCGTGTATATACAAAGGCGGGGAAAAACAGTATAAAGTTATCTTTTACCAGAGGAAGCTGTACCGGATATGAGATTTATCGTCTTTCAGGTAAAAAATATAAGAAAATAGCAACGACCACAGACTATGTCTATACAGATCAGAATTTAAAGGCAGGCACAAAATACTCCTACAAGGTACGCTCTTATTATTATGATCCGGACAGAAAAACGAAAAGTTACAGTATATATAAAAATTTTACTGTAAGTACCAGCCGTGTAAATAACATTGTATTAAAGGTGGCTAAGAACTCAAAAAATACAGTGAAACTGACCTGGACAAAAGTAGGTTCTGCAACAAAATATGAGATTTACAGAACTTCTGAGAGTGACAAGGATATCACAGAAATTTCAGGATGGATCAATTCGGGCAACAGTGCCGTAACAGTAGAAAATGCAAAGTATGAACTGGTGAAAACGATCACAAACGCAAAAACGACAACATACACGGACAAAAAGTTAAAATTCGGTGAGAGTTACACCTATCTGATCTGTGCATATTATAAAGACGGAAAAACATTAAAATACATTACCGCGTCGACCAGAGTTAAAATGCAGCTCGAGGAGCCGCGAAATCTCGTCCTTACCAATAAAGGCAAAAATGTAAGCGTTAAATGGGATGCGGACAAGTACGCTGCAGGCTATCAGATCCGATACATGGTATATGATAAATATGGTGAGAAAAAAACAGTTGCAGAAAAATATGTAACGGTAAAGAAAAATAAATATACCATTAAAGGATTATCGAGCGGAGAATACGTCAATGTATCGGTAAGGGCTTATAATTCCCAAAAAGAATACAGTGGATGGTCATCGTCAAAAGAATCTACATCACTTGCAGCAGTAAAATCCATCAAAGCTGTTTATGATACGAAAAAGAATGCAGTAAAGATTACCTGGAAAAAGGTAAAAGGTGCGAAATATTATAAAGTCGTCCGTTCTGTATATACGCCGTTATGTAATACGGACGAAAAACTTTATGCAGCAACAGGTAATCTGATCGCAAAAGATTCCAATGATGAGACAGGATATTACAGTGAGGTTCACTATCGGGAATATTATGGCGAAGACGGATCCATTACAGGCACGGCGGCATATGACAGGGCACGGTTGAAAAAAGGTGTGAAATATTATTATATGGTCAGTGCATATGGGGAAAAAGGAACAAGAATTGCCTCTTATATGACCTCGGAATATGGTACACAGGTTGCTTCCGGTAAGCCGGCAGTCATCATATATGGTGTCAAAGTTGCTGCAAAAGTAAAAAATAACAAAAAAGGAACGGTTACTGTTTCTTACAATAAGGTAACAGGTGCCAAAACTTATCAGATTTACCGTGCAGAAAAGAAGAACGGTAAGTATACTCTGATTGGAACCACAAAGAAGACGTCTTTTGCAGATAAAAAGGCAAAGAAGAAAAAAACATATTATTACAAAGTGGTTGTAAATGGCAGGAATGAATTACTTGCAGACTTTACAATCAGGAGTTCAGCAGTGAAAATTAAAGTAAAAAAATAATTCTGCAATAATAATAAAAACCGGAAGAAGTGGATTGCTTTTTCCGGTTTTTGTCATAGAAAGTAAGTTGCTTTTTACAGATAAAGTAAGTATACTGATAAACAATAAAAAGAGATGGAGAAGGAATATGCCGAAGGGAAAAACAACAGTATTTTTTTGTCAGGAATGTGGTTACGAATCATCAAAGTGGATGGGACAGTGTCCTGCATGTAAGGAATGGAATACATTTGTTGAGGAGATGATCGATAAAAAAAGTGCAGCAAAAGGCGGCAGGGTAGCGGCAAAAGCGGCAGAGGCGAAGAACGTTCCGCTCTCACAGATCGAGATGACACAGGACAAACGCATGTCGACGGATATGAAAGAGCTTGACCGTGTACTTGGCGGCGGAATCGTACAGGGATCTTTAGTGTTAGTGGGCGGTGATCCGGGAATCGGTAAATCAACACTGCTTTTGCAGGTATGCCGGAATTTATCGGAGAAAGGTGTGCGCGTATTATATATATCCGGAGAGGAATCCCTGCAGCAGATCAAAATAAGGGCAGAACGTATCGGAACCTTTGGCGATTCGCTGACACTTTTATGTGAAACGAACTTAGACACGATAAAAACGGTGATTGACCGGGAAAAACCGCAGATCGTGATCATAGATTCCATACAGACCATGTATAACGAAGAAGTTTCCTCTGCACCGGGCAGCGTATCACAGGTGCGGGAATCCACAGGGGTATTTATGCAGATTGCAAAGGGGATGGGAATTTCCATCTTTATTGTCGGTCATGTGACGAAAGAGGGCGTGGTTGCGGGTCCGAGAGTTTTAGAACACATGGTGGATACGGTACTCTATTTTGAGGGGGACAGGCATGCGGCATACCGTATACTGCGCGGTGTCAAAAACAGGTTCGGCTCAACGAATGAGATTGGCGTGTTTGAGATGAGACAGAACGGACTGATGGAAGTGGAAAATCCTTCGGAATACATGCTGAGCGGGAAACCGGAAGGTGCATCCGGTTCGGTTGTTGCGTGTTCTATGGAAGGAACCAGACCGATTCTGGTGGAAGTACAGGCGTTGGTCTGCCACAGTAATTTTGGAATCCCGCGGAGAACGGCTGCAGGCACCGATTTTAACAGGGTAAATCTTCTGATGGCAGTACTTGAAAAAAGGCTGGGATTAAAACTTGGAGACTGTGACGCTTATGTGAATATCGCGGGCGGCGTAAAAATGAATGAGCCAGCGATCGATCTTGGCATTGTGCTTGCCATTATATCCAGTTACCGTGAAAACCCGATCAATGAGAAGACGATCTGTTTCGGAGAAGTGGGCTTAAGCGGAGAAGTGCGTGCCGTCAGTATGGCAGAGCAGCGTGTGACAGAAGCAAAAAAACTTGGATTTGATGAATGCATTCTGCCACAGGTCAGCCTGGATTCCATGAAGGACAGTGGATCTGTGCCAAAGGGAATCTGCCTGACTGGTGTGAGGTCAGTGAAAGATGCGATGGATGCGATATTGAAATAAAATACGGTGGAAATATATCTTTTCTGGAAAGATGAACTGAAACAGTAAAATTCACTTTGCGAAAGTACACATAAGAAAGTGAAATTTTTGGAAAAAATGGGTTGACAAAATAATACCCAGATGGTAACATAGTCAAGCTGGCCGCGGGACATGACATGATCTGACAGCGGACAACAAAAAAGTTGTTGACAAACAGAACAACACATGATAAAATATCAGAGTTGTCGCGTTTGAGATAACAGATCGGACAAAACCGATTGAAAGAAAAAGCTTCAAAAAATGAAAAAAAGTTCTTGACAAAACAGACTTGATAAGATATAATAAACAAGCTGTCGCCGAGAACGACAACAAAACAAAGAACCTTGATAACTGAACAGTGAAATAACCTTGAAAGATTCAATGAATTTCAGGGTGTTGTGAATAACAACACACGAACGTTTCTATAAAGAAACAACCTTAAAACAGTAAATCAGATAGATATCTGATTAAGCCAGTTTATAACTGGACAGGAAAACTTTTTAACATGAGAGTTTGATCCTGGCTCAGGATGAACGCTGGCGGCGTGCT
>OGIK01002580.1_pt1 | contig 10910 bp, 10 predicted proteins | sample 1571781 | NCBI WGS metagenome assembly OGIK01 (sample SAMEA2581956, study PRJEB24529) | metagenome | biome: Human gut stool | place: China | collected 2011
GTGCAAGAGACCATTCTCCAGAAGCACTGTGCTTCTACAGCAAGGCTACTACTGACCTGGAATTCCAGTTCCCATTTGGCTGGGGCGAGCTTTGGGGTATTGCAGACAGAACTGACTATGATCTGACCCAGCATCAGACTGTATCCGGACAGGATATGACTTACTTTGATGATGAGAGCAAGGAAAAATATATCCCATATGTAATCGAGCCTTCACTGGGTGCTGACCGTGTAACCTTAGCATTCCTGTGTGCAGCATATGACGAAGAAGAGATCGGAGAAGGTGATGTAAGAACTGTCCTTCACTTCCACCCGGCTCTGGCACCTGTAAAGGTAGGCGTTCTGCCACTGTCCAAGAAGTTAAACGAAGGAGCAGAAAAGGTATACGCTGAACTGAGCAAGTACTTCAACTGCGAATTCGATGACAGAGGAAACATCGGTAAGCGTTACAGAAGACAGGATGAGATCGGTACTCCATTCTGCGTAACCTATGACTTTGACTCTGAAGAAGACCATGCAGTAACTGTCCGTGACAGAGACACCATGGAGCAGGTTCGTATCCCGATCGCTGAGTTAAAGGATTACTTTGCTGATAAGTTTATGTTCTAATTGAGATTTAAGTTAAACTTTAAATTAAAAATGCCCGTTTTCCTGTTTTGGGGAAGCGGGCATTTTGCTATGTATATTGAGAACGCGCCAGTGACGTGTTCGCTGATTTTAGAATGATTTTATAAATGATAGTGAGGAAGTATGATATAATGAGTCCATTGGAGGTCCTTACTTATGAAACTAAAGACCCGCTTAGCGGTTGCATTTATGATCATCACCATTGTTCCCATGCTTCTTATTTTTGTGTCCTTTTTTGCCATCAATGATCATCAGGCACGTTCCTTTACAAAAGAGTATGGTCTGACGGAACAGGTGGATCTTTTAAATGGTAATTCTACCCAGGTATTTAACCGTCTGACCCGCCGGGTACAGCAGGTGATCCGGGAAGAACTGGATAAAAAGCCTGAATTATATGAAGACAGCAGTCATTTAGATGAGGTCAATGCGGAACTTCTGAAGCATTATTCTTGTCTGGTAGTGAGTATGGGAACCGACATCATTTATTTTGGTGATGCAGACGAGGAAAATAAGACCCAGCTGTGTGAGCAGCTGCCGGAATTTGATATCCTTCAGGGAGATTTAGAGGGCGGTATCTACTTAGACGGCGAGAGCCAGCATCTGGTAAAGCAGATGGATTTTCAGTTCCCGGATAAGACAGAAGGAAGCGTATTTATTATTTCCAATGTAGATGATCTGCTGCCGGAAGTAAAATCCATGATCCGGGAAATGCTCTTTTTAGGTGTTATGATCCTTCTGATCGCCGGAATTACCCTGACGTTCTGGGTTTATCAGTCTATTTTAAGCCCCTTAAACAAGCTTCAGGAAGCTACCAAGAAGATCCGCGACGGCAATCTGGAATTTACCCTGGATGTGGACGCAGATGATGAAATCGGCCATCTTTGCCAGGACTTTGAAGAAATGCGTATGCGCTTAAAAGAAAGTGCAGAGGAAAAAGTCCAGTATGACAAAGAAAGCAAAGAGCTGATCAGCAATATTTCCCATGACTTAAAGACACCGATCACAGCTATTAAGGGCTATGTGGAAGGTATTATGGACGGAGTGGCATCTTCACCGGAAAAGCTGGATAAATACATCAGGACCATTTATAATAAAGCTAATGACATGGACCGCCTCATCGATGAGCTGACATTCTATTCTAAGATCGATACCAACAAGATCCCATATACATTCTCCAAGATCAATGTTTCCCAGTATTTCAGGGACTGCGTGGAAGAAGTGGGACTGGATATGGAAGCAAGAGGTATTGAACTGGGATATTTTAACTACGTAGATGAAGACGTAGTGGTCATTGCCGATGCAGAGCAGATGAAGCGTGTGATCAACAATATCATCAGCAATTCTGTGAAATATCTGGACAAGAAAAAAGGTATTATCAATATCCGCATCAAGGATGACGGGGATTTCATCCAGGTGGAGATCGAGGACAATGGAAAAGGAATTGCAGCCAAAGATCTGCCAAATATCTTTGACCGGTTCTACCGCACCGACTCTTCCAGAAATTCTTCCCAGGGCGGAAGCGGTATCGGTCTGTCCATTGTGCGAAAGATCATTGAGGATCACGGTGGCCGTATCTGGGCTACCAGTAAAGAGGGAATCGGAACAGAGGTGCACTTTGTTTTAAGAAAATATCAGGAGGTTGTGCAGGAATGAGTAAAATACTGATCGTAGAAGATGAGGAAAGCATTGCAGAGCTGGAAAAGGATTATCTGGAGCTGTCAGGCTTTGAAGTAGAAATAGAAAATAATGGTACAGACGGTTTAGAACGGGCATTAAAAGAGGAATATGACCTGCTGATCCTGGATCTGATGCTTCCAGGAACCGATGGTTTTGAGATCTGCCGCCGGGTACGTGAGGTGAAAAATACCCCTATTATCATGGTTTCCGCAAAGAAAGAAGATATTGACAAGATCCGCGGACTGGGACTGGGAGCTGACGATTACATCACCAAGCCATTCAGTCCAAGTGAAATGGTAGCCAGAGTAAAAGCCCATATGGCAAGATATGAGCGCCTGGTAGGAAGCGGCCAGCCGGCAAATGAGATCATCGAGATCCGCGGTCTTAAGATCGACAAGACTGCCAGAAGAGTGTGGGTAAACGGGGAAGAAAAGACCTTTACAACCAAGGAATTCGACCTGCTTTCCTTCCTAGCACAAAATCCCAACCATGTATTTACAAAAGAAGAGCTTTTCTCCAAAATCTGGGATATGGAATCCATTGGAGATATTGCCACTGTAACAGTGCATATTAAAAAGATAAGAGAGAAGATCGAGTTTAATACAGCAAAGCCTCAGTATATTGAGACTATCTGGGGAGTGGGGTATCGGTTTAAGATATAATGAGTCCAAGAGAAAAACAAGCGCCGCCAAGAGCGGCATTTGTTTTTCTTGGGCTATTAACGAAGGTTCCGCCTGCGTAGCAGGCAGTGGAGCGCGTCAGCGCGGGAAACCTGAGTTTACACCGAAAAGCAGGAGGAAAAACCTATGATACTATTCACCGCCCAGGAAAGCAGCGCTCTTCCTACCCTTGCAGAGACCCAGGCAGTTGCTGCCGAAGTCCACGAAGACCTACAGCAGTTAAAGCCCAATGCCATTTTAGAGTCTATAAAGTCCTGGACTCCCGGCCTTTTGTCCCTGGCTTACCGGTTATTTGTTGCTGCCCTTATTATCTTCATCGGTTCTCGGATCGCCTTATACATCAGCCATTTTCTGAAAAAGACCTTTGACCGTATGGGAATGGACCTGAGCCTGAGTAAATTCCTTATTTCTCTGGCAAATGCCATTACCTATGCTATTGTCATTTTCATGGCATTAGAAAAGATCGGCGTTCCATCCGCTTCTATTATCGCACTTTTAGGTTCTGCAACATTGGCCATCGGCCTGTCACTTCAGGGAAGCCTTGCAAACTTCGCAGGCGGCATCCTGATCCTTGTTATGCGGCCTTTTGGTATCCATGATTACATTGTCTGTGAAGGTACCGAGGGAACAGTACAGAACATCGGTCTTGTATACACAACCTTAGTTACTGTAGACAACCGAAAGATCACCATTCCAAACGGCAGCCTTTCCAATGCGGTCATCACAAACGTAACAGCCCAGCCAAAACGCCGTGTGGACCTGACTGTTGGCATCGGCTACACCTCTGATCTGAAAAAAGCCAAAGAGATCTTAAAGCAGATCTATGCCAATGATCCCCTGATCATCAAAGAAGACGGCATCACCGTTTATGTAGACGAATTAGCAGACAGCTCCGTTGTCCTCGGTGCAAGAGGCTGGACCAACACTTCTGATTACTGGACCGTCCGCTGGAGGATCTTAGAACAGATCAAGTTACAGTTTGACCAGGCCGGCATTGAAATTCCATTTAACCAGTTAGATGTGAATGTAAAAAAGTTTTAAAAATTTTTCAAGAAACCTCTTGACAGTCTCTATAAAATCCCTTATAATGTCTATCGTGTCATTCAAAAGCACATAGACATGCGCCTTTAGCTCAGTTGGTAGAGCAGTAGACTCTTAATCTATTTGTCCAGGGTTCGAGTCCCTGAAGGCGCATCGAAAGCACTGTTTTTGCAGACCTGAGAGCTGCGGGGACGGTGTTTTTCTTGTTTTACAAGCAAAATACCAAAAGTCTGTGTATCAACTTTTTTACATTGCGATAGAAACAGAGAAAAACCGGCAGCGGAGCGGTCTTACTTTTCAAGAGACCGTTCTGCTGCCGGTTTGTATTTTGGATGGGAATCAAATCATTTGCGAAAGCATTCCGCTACAGAAACCGTGCCTCCATCTTACAGATCGGGTTTCCAATTGAGGAAAACTTCTCCTCATATTCCGTCATTACATTTCCTTCTGAGAGAACCACATCGTGGTGCAGATCGTATGTGAATGCAGTGAGTTCCCATCCCTCTGCATTTTTCATCTCTTCAAGAGAGAAGTCAAACAGATCTTTATTATCGGTTTTGAATTCCAGTGTTCCGTCCTTCTTTAAAATCTTCTCGTACCGTGCAAGAAACTCATGCGATGTCAGTCTCCGTTTCGCATGGCGGTCTTTCGGCCACGGATCGGAGAAGTTGAGGTAAATGCGGTCTACCTCGCCCTCAGCAAACACTTCCGGAAGCTGGCGTGCATCCATGCGGATGAAAAACAGGTTTTTGATTTCCGTCTCCAGTTTTTCCCGTTTCTGTACTGCGCGGAGCAGCACGCTGTCGTACATTTCAATGCCGACGTAGTTGATTTCCGGATGCAGAACCGCCATATCCATCAAAAAGCGGCCCTTTCCCATACCGACCTCAATATGAATCGGATTTTCATTTCCAAAAATTTCAGCCCACCGTCCCCGGCAGCTCTCCGGTTCCTGCACAACGAACGGACAGGAAGCAATCACATCTTTTGATCCTCTGATATTTCTAAGGCGCATATGCGTAAAATTCCTTTCTTAAGTGATAAATATTAGAATAAAAGCCAATCATATCCAGTATATCATAGCTCCCGAAAAAGCAAAACAGAAAAATCCCGTTTTCAAATTTTCGAAGTTTTCAAAATACTATATACAATATCAACCTGCACATAGCATTTCTTATCAGCAATATGACAATCGGATTGGATCCATATCGAAATCATATGAGGGACCATCTTTTGGCTATTGAGATTGGAAGAAAAAATATGACCCATTGTCTATTTTTAATTAAAAAGTCGATCGAAATCCCACTTTTTTTTACGATTTCAATATGTCAACTTTGGAAAAAAAGGTGTAGAATACTAACAGCAAAGATGCGGGGAGTTTTCCTCGTCTTTGTTGTCTTTTAAATAAATAAGGAGGGAAAGCGATGCTATGGAATCTGTAATTAACAAACTTGCAGAGATCGAAACGGCTGCTACTAAGATTATGCAGGCTGCCGAGAATCAGAAGAAGCTCCAGGACGAGCAGCAGGAAGAGCGGATTGCAAAATTCGATGCAGATCTGGAAGCGGAAACGGCAAAGCGGATTGAAGAGATCACAACAAAACTTCATTCTACTACAGATGCGGATCAGAAAAAGCAGCGGGACTCTGCCGCCGAACTTCTATCTTCACTGGACGCTTATTACGAACAGAATCACGGAACACTGTCCACGCAGATTTACGAAAACATTATAAGGAAGTGAAACGATGAGCGGTCTATTATCCTACAGCGGCCTTACCACAAAGATAAGAGCCATGCAGAGCCATCTTTTAAACGACCAGAATTTTCGGGAAATCGTGGAACTGGAGAGTGTACCGCAGGCAGTTTCTTACCTCAAGCAGCATAAAGGCTATGAGGATCTGTTTGAGGGCTACAACGAAGCTGACCTTCACCGAGGTCAGATCGAGAAAATGCTGCGCCTGACGGTATACCGGGATTTTTCCAAGCTGTACCGTTTTGCAAATGTGGAGCAGAGAAAGTTCCTTGCGCTCTACTTTAAACGATACGAAGTGTCCGTTATCAAAGAATGCCTGAACACGGTATTTGATCACCGTGATGTGGTATTGAACCTGTCCATATTCGACGAGTTCTTTAACAAGCATTCCCAGCTGGACATCAATCTTCTGGCGTCCTCCAGGACGATCGAAGAACTGATTGCGAACCTGAAAGGGACAGAATATTATGCCCCGTTGTCGCAGCTCGCGGATATCGAGCGTCCGACCCTGTTCGACTATGAGATGACCCTGGATCTGTATTACTTTGCACAGATGTGGAAAGACAGATCAAAAGTAGTGACAAAGCGGGATCTGGAAGAGCTGACCGCTGCATGGGGAAGCAAGTTTGACATGCTGAACCTTCAGTGGATCTACCGTTCCAAACGCTATTATCACATGACCAGCGCACAAATCTACGCCCTGCTGATTCCGGTTCATCACCGGCTGAAAAAGGATGTGGTAAAGGCACTGGTAGAAGCCGAGAATATGAGTGCATTTTCCCAGCTGCTGGAACAAACCTATTATGCGAAACGGTATGATTCCTTCAAGGTCGATACGCTGGAATCCATGTATGCAGCCATTATGAAGCACATACTTTCCAGTGAATCCAGACAGGATCCTTATTCCGTTGCCACAATATACTCATACCTCTATCACAAAGAGCACGAGGTAAACCGGCTTATTATTGCACTCGAGTGCGTACGTTACCGTATCAGCGCTGACGAGGCAATGCAGCATATCGCAAAAACTTAATACACGGGGAGGTGTACTCATTGATTGTCAAGATGAAATTTTTGAGCATCACCGGGCCGAAAGCCGACATTGACCGTGTGGTCAACACTTATCTCTCAAAATATGAGATACATCTGGAAAACGCGCTGACGGAGCTGTCTACGATGCAGAATATCACACCGTATATCCAGATCAACCCATACAAAGAGACCTTAAAACAGGCGGAAGATTTTACAGCACTTCTGCCGGAAGAGAAGCGTACCACCACGAAAAGACTTTCCCTGGAAGATGCCATCAACTGTGTCCATGGTTTGGATCACACCCTTGGCCAGTTGAACCAGGAGCGTACAGAACTGGAAGCAAAAAAGAAAGACTTGATGGAAAAAGCACAGAAAATCGAGCCGTTCCAGGATCTGCACTGCAATCTTTCCTCCATTCTGGATTTCCACTTTATTAAATTCAGATTCGGAAAGATCACAAAAGAGTATTACAACAAGTTTGAGAGCTACTGCTATGAGAACAGCGATACGGTATTCTACCGCTGCCATTCCGATGAGCAGTATGTATGGGGCATTTACTTCTGCCCGAGAGATCAGGTCACGAAAGTGGACGCCGTATTCTCATCCCTGCACTTCGAAAGAATCTACGTTCCGGACGAGTACAGCGGAACGCCGGAGGATGCTTACGCAGCACTTCAGGCAGAAATCAAAAAGACAGACGATGCACTCAGCGAGTGCTCACGGAAACTGGCAAAATGCCTTTCGGATTCCGCAGAGGATCTGGTTGCAGCAAAAGAGCAGTTAGAGCAGCTCTCCGGCAACTTTGATGTCCGTCGCCTGGCAGCCTGCACAAAATCCAAGAAGGAAACCTTCTATATTCTGTGCGGCTGGATGTCGGAAAAAGATGCCGCTTCCTTCCAGAAGGACATCGAAAACGACACAAATCTCTTCTGCTTCATCGAGGATGATGCAAACAACGTTCTGCGTCAGCCGCCGACAAAGCTGAAAAACCCGAAAATCTTCCGTCCGTTTGAGATGTACGTGAAGATGTACGGACTGCCAAATTACAATGAAATTGACCCTACGATTATCGTAGGACTCACCTATGCCTTTATTTTCGGAATCATGTTTGCCGATGTAGGACAGGGATTGTGTCTGCTGATTGGCGGCGCACTGCTGTACCACTACAAGAAGATGGATCTGGCAGCGATCATGAGTACCTGCGCGGTATTCTCTGTGATCTTCGGATTCTTGTTCGGCAGCTTCTTCGGATTTGAGAATGTCATACCGGCCCTCTGGCTGCATCCGAAGGAAGCGATGACAACGCTTCCGTTCATCGGTTCGATGAACACCGTATTTGTCGCAGCGGTTGCATTTGGTATGTTCATGATTCTGACAGGAATGGTTCTGCATATGATTAATGCAGCAAGAAACCATAAGCTCGGCGAGCTTCTGTTCAGCCAGAACTCCCTGGCAGGCTTCATTTTCTACGGAGCCCTTGCCGTTACACTCGTTCTCCTGTTCAGCGGCCATAAAGCTCCGGCTGTCGGCGTGATGGTAGTCATGTTCGGTATTCCGCTTCTTGCGATCTTCTTAAAAGAGCCACTGGAGCGTATGGTAGAGAAGAAGGGCAATGCATTTCCGGAGACTGGAAAGGGAATGTTCTTTGTACAGGCATTCTTCGAACTCTTCGATGTGCTTTTGAGCTACTTCTCCAACACAATTTCCTTTGTCCGTGTCGGCGCATATGCAGTCAGCCATGCGGCTATGATGGAGGTTGTCCTGATGCTCGGCGGAGCAACAGGCGGCGGCAGCATCAGCTGGCCGGTTATTGTTCTCGGAAATGTCTTCGTTGCCTGCCTTGAGGCACTGCTGGTAGCGATCCAGGTACTGCGTCTGGAGTATTACGAGATGTTCAGCCGGTTCTATGAAGGAGACGGAAAACCGTTTGTTCCGTTTTTGAAAAAAGGCGAGAAATAAAAGAGGATTCAGAGCCATGCGAAATGGAAGTGAATATGGCGGGAAGCTGTATCGGGAAAAAGTGAAAATGGCTCCGGATCGCAGCAAAGAGTAAATTTAATGAATTAACTTCAGGAGGAAAACTATTATGAACTCAGCATTTGTACAGGTACTTACTGCAATCGCAATGGTATTAACCATCGTTGTTCCTATGACTTATTACTTCAAAGGTGAGCACAACAAAAATCGTTACAAAAAATCTCTGGCAGCCAATGTAAGCGGCTTCTTCGGCCTTCTGCTGATCGCAACCGTTGTTTCCTTCGCAGGCGCAACAACTGCATCTGCTGCAACAGAAGCAGGCGCTGGTCTTGCAACCGGTCTTGGTTACATCGGTGCAGCTCTTGTTACAGGTCTTTCCGGTATTTGTTCCGTTATCGCCGTGGCATCGTCCGCAAGCGCAGCTCTTGGAGCAATCAGCGAAGACGGCAGCATCTTTGGTAAATCCATGATCTTCGTAGCTATGGCCGAAGGTATCGCTCTGTATGGTCTGATCATCTCCTTCATGATTCTTGGTAAACTTTGATTCCAAAACCGGAAGGTATTGATCTTCACCTTAAGTTGGAGGAATCATAAATGAAAATGTTCTTGATCAGTGATAACGTAGACACTCAGACGGGCATGCGCCTGGCCGGAGTGGAAGGCGTTGTCGTTCATGAGCGCGAGGAGCTTTATGATACACTGCAGAAAACACTGGCAGACAAAGAGATCGGAATTATTCTCCTTACAGAAAAGTTCGGGAAGGAATTCCCGGACATTCTGGAGGATGTCCGCCTCAACCATAAGCTTCCGCTGCTCATTGAAATTCCGGACCGTCACGGTACCGGAAGAGCGCCGGACTTTATCACTTCCTTTGTAAATGAATCTATTGGATTAAAACTGTAAGAATGCCCTGGAGGTGACACACATTGACTACTGAGGAAAAACTTCAGAATTTTTATAATCATTCCCTGGACAGTGCAAACCGTGAAGCAGAACGTGTGATCGGCGATCACCAGAAAGCTCTGGATAAGATCTTCGAGGAGCATAAAGCAACTGCAAGACGTCAGGCAGAAGAAGAAATTGCTGCCGAGACCGAGAAAGCAAAACGTGATGTCAATAAGACACTGTCAGCGGATCAGCTTCATATCAGACGGAAGCTGTCCCGTAAAAATCTGGAATTAAAAGAAAAACTGTTTAAAGAAGTTCGTGAAAAACTTACCGCTTATAAAAAGGATCCATCCTATGAGGAGTATCTGGAGCGCAAAATCCGCGAAGCCGTTACGTTTGCCGGAAATGACAAACTGACCTTATATCTGGATCCGTCAGACGAAGCTCATAAGGCTTCCCTGGAGCAGAAACTCTCCGTAACCCTTACCATTTCGGCCATGCCGTTCCTTGGCGGCGTGCGCGCGGTCATTCCGGAGAAAAATATTCTGATCGATAATTCCTTCGAGACCCTTCTGAACGAAGAGCGGGAGAATTTCATCTTTCACGGAGGTGTAGAGCATGAATAAAACCGGAGTTATCTATGGAATCAACGGTCCGGTCGTATATCTGAAAGGAAACACCGGATTTAAAATGTCCGAGATGGTTTACGTTGGTAAAGAACGTCTGGTCGGCGAGGTTATTGCCCTGACAAAGGATACCACTACAGTACAGGTTTTCGAGGAAACCACAGGACTGAAACCAGGCGAAACAGTTACCGCATCCGGAGATGCCCTCTCTGTTACACTGGGACCTGGAATCCTGAACAACATTTTTGACGGTATTGAGCGTCCGCTGTCCGAGATTGCAAAGCAGTCCGGTAAATACATCAGCCGCGGCCTTACCGTAGATTCTCTGGATACAGAGAAAAAATGGGATGTCCATGTAACTGTTTCGGAAGGCGAAGAGCTGATGGGCGGCGCAATCATTGCAGAAACACAGGAAACCCGTTCCATCGTTCACAAATCGATGGTTCCGCCGGATGTCAACGGCACGGTTATCTGGGCTGCCAAAGACGGAAAGTATACCATCCTTGACCCGATTGTAAAACTGAAACTGGAAGATGGCACCGAAAAAGAGATCACACTGGCACAGAAATGGCCGATCCGTGTACCGCGTCCAACCCTGAAAAGATATCCG
>OGIK01002581.1_pt1 | contig 10904 bp, 8 predicted proteins | sample 1571781 | NCBI WGS metagenome assembly OGIK01 (sample SAMEA2581956, study PRJEB24529) | metagenome | biome: Human gut stool | place: China | collected 2011
TTTCTGTTTGGACCAGACAGCGTTTAGCTTTGCTTGCTGCGGCTATCGTAGTATTAGCTGGCTATGGTGGCTGGTTATATGCTGGAACAGTAGAAGAACCTGGGGTGAAGTTGCAAAATCCCGCTGCAATTATGGCTTCAACTGAGCTGCAGAAAAATTTGCCTCAAACAGAGGCGGCTCCCAATAAAATGGTGCCGACTTTTACAGATAAACCAGAACAAGAACAGAAAACGGTAGTGATACCGTCAGAGTATCCGAAAGAGCAAGTAAAAGAACAGCAGCGTTGCGCGGAGTTGCCTACTGCAGATATGCGGCAGCTTGTGCGTGAAGCGCGCAGAACTTTACGGGATGCTAACTAGTTTAGGGAGGATTTTTGGATGAGAAGAAAAAATATGTTGCGGTCCTTATCTTTGAGCCTGGCAGCGCTTTTGCTGACGACTCCTGTTTGGGCGCAGGAAAACAGTGCGGCCGATGTCGTTGAAAACCAAACCATGACTATCGGTGGAAAAGAGCAGATTGTTACCAAAGCTGCTCTTGAAAAAGCACAGAAAGCACAAAAAGGCAAAGGAAAAGATAAAGGCGGACTGAGTAAAAAGGGGAAAAAGACAGTTTATTATATGCATAATAAGCCATCTGAAGATATTTCCGATCCTCGCTATAAAGGCACTACTGAAGAACAGCCGGCTGAAGCTGGTGATGCTGAACAGCAGGAAGAGGCTAAACGTCCTGTAAGCAGACAGGAAGCTGAAAAAGAGGCTGCCAGAGAAGATGCGGCGAAGTCTGCTCAGGAAGCTGTTGCCAATGCCCCGCAGACAAATACTACAGCAGTCCGTGAAGAAGAGCCGCCAATGCGTCCTCCCGCAGAAATAGAAAAGGCTGCGGCACCGTATTTTGGTCAGCTGGTGACTAAAATTATGGTCAGCGGTAATAATGTGACTCCAACTGAAGAGATTATTAATGTTTTAAAAACTAAACCTGGTATGACTTTGACGTCTGAAGGTTTAGGTAAGGATTTATACGCTATTTATAATATGGGATGGTTCTATGATCTGCAGCCTGAATTTAAGCAGGTTCCGGAAGGTGTGCAGGTTACCTATCATGTTATGGAAAATCCTATTTATCAGCAGCTGGCAGTAGAAGGAAATACAAAGATTTCTACAGAAAAAATTGAAAGCTTACTGGATCTTCCCAAAAATCAGCTGATCAATATCAGAGAAGTAAACGCAAAAGTACAGCGTTTGGAAGCTGAATACAATAAAGAGGGTTACATTTTAGCACGTGTTGCAGATATCAGAATGCAGCCTGACGGAACCCTGCTGTTGGTCGTAAATGAAGGTATTGTTGAAGACTTTAAAATTAAGGGCAATACTAAAACTAAAGATTATGTTATTATCCGTGAAATGAAACTGAAAAAAGGCGAACCTTTTAATGCTAAGGATGCTCGCCGCAGTATGCAGCGTATTTATAATCTAGGCTATTTTGAAGATGTTAATATCAAATTGAACCCCGGTCAGCAGCCTAATGCTGTAGAGATTGAGATTTCCGTTGTAGAAATGAATACCGGTACTTTTGGTATCGGTGCCGGCTACAGTGATGCGGACGGATTTATCGGTATGGTATCAGTCGGTGATAAAAATTTCCGTGGTACCGGTGATAAAGTTAATATTCGCTGGGAATTCGGCGGTGCGGATAATAAGAACTATGAGTTCTCTTATACAAAACCTTGGATCGACAGTAAAGAAACAAGCGCAACAATTACTTTGTACGACGTTACCAACGAATATGCAGACTATGACCGTAACGCCGACGAAATTGCCCGTTATGACAAAAAACGTCGTGGGCAGGAATTGACTTTCAGTCGTAAGACTAATAACGAGTATGTCAGCAATTACCTGACGTTAAAGAATCGTGACGACATTTATAAAGGCGCCGTCGACGGCTATAGTACTCAGTATTATGAGGATTCTTGGGGAAATAACAGCGATTATGATTCTAGATATGATGGTCCTAAATATGACGGTGAATATAGACGTAAGAAGAATTTTGGCCTGACCCGCAGTATCGGTGTCGCCAGAGTGTATGATTCACGCGATAATATTTATGATCCGCATGAAGGCAAAAGAAATGCCTATACGATCGAATATGCCGGTTTAGGCGGCGATTTTGACTTTACGAAATACTCTGTTGATTATCGTTATTACTATCGTCAGGGCGCAGAAAATGTCATTGCCGTACAGCTTGGAGCTGGTTATGCCAGCGGCAATATGCCGCTTAGCCAGAGATTTTCAATGGGCGGCAGCGAGACGTTGCGCGGTTATAAAGATGACCAGTTCAAAGGCAACAGCATGCTGAAAGGCACTGTTGAATATAGAATGCCGATCGTGAAAAAAGTGCAGGGTGTTTTGTTTGTAGACAGCGGTTATGCCTGGGACAAAGACCGTGAAACAGCCTTTGATTTGGGCGAGCTGAAATATAGTTATGGTGTTGGTTTAAGGATCAACTCACCTCTTGGACCGGTAAAGCTTGATTATGGTTATGGTGATCAGGGCGGACGTTTCCATTTCAGCTTTGGCGGTCAATTCTAAAACAGGCGGTAGTATGCCGTGAAGATTGTAAGAATTTTAGCTGTAGTTTTATTGGCTTGTTTGCTGCCCGTGGCAGCAAATGCTGCCATTATTGAAAGTGTAAGCGTTAATGTCCTGGACAGAGGTTCTACCAGTAAGGTTCTTTTAGAGCGGATGTCGGCAAGTATGCAGACTGTTGCTGAACAGCTGCTGCTTGATAAGGATACAGAAAAAGTAGAACCTGTGCGCAGTGAATATACAAGACTTCTGGGAGAAGTTGGGGACAGAGTCCTGAATGGATATCAGATGGAGCAGGTAATGCTGCAGCTGGGGACACAAACGCAGGTTACAATGGTGGTTTCACCCTGGAATGAAGTGATAAATGATGTTTTTGTTGATTTACAGTTTTCAGGAGTCGAAGAAAATACGGCGGCTTTATTGCAGTCGAAACTGCCGGAATTACAAAAACAGCTGGAGGATGTTTTGCAGGGTTCTTCTGCAGATGCGTCCGACTGGGCCGGTGGAGTATTACGCCGGTTAGTAAGGGAAAAGGTTGAAGCTGAACTGCCTGAATTCAGAGCTGCTGTAGATGTGGTGCGTGAAGACAGGCGAACCGTTATACAGGTAGTTGTCTATCCTGTAGGGCAGCTGGTGCAAAGTATTGATTATGAGATGGTTTCTCAGTCTATACCAAATTTGCTGCTGTTAAATATTAAACAGCGTTATGCACAGAAAACACAGGAGTTAAGGGGACTGCCGGTAATGTATGTCAGCAGGCATAAAGAAGAGCTGGAAAGATCACTGCTGGCAGAACTCAGTGCAGAGCCTGAAGTAAAAAGACATAATCTGCGTCCAAGCGTAGTTTTGACACCGGGAGTTAATTCAGGAGTAAGGATTCGTCTGGAGTCAGATGAATATAAAATCTGGTTTGAAGGCTACGGTGACATAGGGCGCAATGAGAACAATATTTCCGGACGCGCTCATTTTGGCAAATACATATCAAAACGGGATGAGATTTTTGGAGAGGTCGGAGTGACTTTGGATGATGTCGACTGGGATTTTTCCGCCGGTTATGCGTTGCATCACGGAAAAACGACAGTCAGTTATATGCGACGTAGTCCGCTGGGAGAAAATGTCTATCGCCTGGAACAGGATATAACGCCGAAATGGCGTTTGCGGGCAGAATATTTTTCTGGCAGCGATACTACTGAAATTGGAGTCAGATACCGGATACACGAATTCCTGAGCGCGGAATATGTTTATTCAAATGATAAACCATACTTCAGGATTGTTGGAAATTTGTGATAAAGGTTGAAAGAAAAGATTTTGACTGATATAATTATTTAGTATAATTACAACTGAAAGCAGGGATTTTTATTATGATGCAAAAATTACGTGATCCAAAAAATGTGAAAATGATATCTTTGTTCGTAGCAGCTATCTTTGTTTTAGGCTGTTTTGCTTTAACACTTACCCAAAGTGGTGTTAACAGCGTGGCATCAGCTGCTTCCAGTGAATCGGCTATTGGCGTTGTTAATTATCAGATGCTGCTTTCTCAAGTGCCTGATCTGCAGAATGTACAGACAAGTATGAAGCAGGAAATCGATAATGCCCAGAAGGATTTTGATGAAAAAAGTAAAACCATGAATGATACTGAAAAACAGCGTTATTATCAGCAGTTGCAGGAACGGTTATCCAATAAAGAAAAGGAATTAATGGATCCTGTTTTGAAAAAGATTGAAACAACAATCAAAAAAGTTGCTGATAAAAAAGGTTTGTCCGTAGTTGTTGACAAAAATACCGTTGTATACGGCGGTCTCGATATTACTGATGAGGTATCCAAGGCTTTGCAAAGCGGTAAATAATGTCGGACAAGGCCCTTTTTACAAAAGGGCCTTGTTTCTGTTTAACTGCAGGAGGTAAAGTATGCGCTGGTTAACGCCGATAATTTTGATAGTCGTATTACTTACTGCTGCCTGTGGTCATGATCCGGGCGGCAAGGATAAAATTGCCGTTATTGATTGGGATAAGGCATTCAGTGCTCATCCTAAACAGACTGTTCTTAAACAGGGTGAAGCTGAATTGCAGAAATTACTGCGTTATCGTGAGGAGCAGGCAGAAATAGCCAAAACTCAGATTGCTGGTTTAACCAGACTGCAGCAGCTGAAACAAAACAGTAAAGCTAATTTTCTGGATGCCGGGTTTCAGACACAAATGTATGCTGCTGAAGCAAAAGAACGGAAAAAACTTTTAGATGCTTATGATGCAGCAGTAAAAGAAGCTGATGCTGCTTTAGCCGAACAGGAAAAGGAACTGGAGGATGCGTACCAGCTAAAAATTTTAAATTTGAGATTGCGGCTGGAAGCTATAAAAATGCGTCCTGCAGAACGTGAGGTTGTTCAAAATGAATTAAACCAGGTTCAGTCTGAACGGGAACAGCAAAGACAGCAGATTTTAGCAGAAAAAAATAAAATTATTGGTGCTAAAATGGAGCCTTTGGTGGCTGAAACGCAGGCCAGATTAAAACAGCATGCGGAGCAGCTGCAGCAGGAAATGCAGGGAGATATGTCTGGGGTATTATCAAAAGACCAGTCTGATTTGGCGAAAGTTCCGGAAGCTTTGACTAAGGCAATGGCTGCCATCGATAAGCAGGCTGATAAACTGCAGGAAAGTAATGAAAAGCTTAGAGCAGGTATTCGTAACGATATTGAAAGCAATGTGATAAAACTTGCTCACGAGCGGCAGTATACAATCGTCTTTCATAGTGTTAAAGTTAATATCAAAGCGGATGACATTACTGATGATGTTGTGAAGGCTTTGCAGAATATGAAATAACAGGAGCGATAGATTATGAAAAAACAAGTAGTGGCAGGCTTAATGGTGGCAGTTGCAATGATATCTTTTGGATGCAGTGGGCGTAATGCTGAATTTGGTGTGGTTGATATGAAAGCTGTTGAAAGCAAAGCTGAAATAGTAAAAACGGTGAAAGAAGAGGTTGCTACCAAAGGAAAGGCATTGCAGGAAGAAATGACTAAAGAGATGGAAGGCAAATCTCAGGAAGAACAGAAAAAAATTGTTGAAGATAAAACGGCTGAAATGCAGTTGGTACAATCAGAAGCGCAAAATAAATTAAAAGCAAGCCTGGATTCTGCGTTAAATGCAGTCGCTAAAGAAAAAGGCTTAGGAGCTGTGTTGATTAAAGATGCTGTCCCTCAGGGTGGTGTGGATGTAACTGATTCGGTAATTGAAAAAATGAAATAAAATGTTGCGGGCGGGCGCTGTGACCGCCTTTTTAAAACAGCGGGAGGCAGAGTTATGGAAAAGACTTTGAGGGAATTGGCAGAATATTTGCAGGGGACACTTGAAAATGAAGATCAAAAGTTGATTGTTACAGGCGTAAACGGGTTAGTTGAGGCTGGACCGCAGGATATTTCTTTTGCTGTGCCGCCTCATGTGGAACACTGTCATCTCAGTAAAGCTGGGGTAATGGTTTTAGCGCCGGAAGATCCCAAGCTTGATAGACCTGTAATCAGAGTCAAAGATCCGCGTGCAGCTTTTGCGGCCTTGTTGGAGCTTTTTCGTGCCAGGGAGGATGTTGAACGTGTCGTAAGTCCTTTGGCTTTTGTTGCTGCAAGTGCTAAAATTGGTAAAAATGTTGCTATACAGCCGTTTGCTGTAATTGAGGAAGATGCTGAAATTGGTGATGACAGCGTAATTTATCCGCATGTTTATGTTGGAAAGCATGTTAAAATAGGTAAAGCTTGTACCTTTTATCCTCAGGTTACAATAAGAGAAAATTGTGTTATAGGCAATAATGTTGTATTGCAGTCAGGATGCGTTATCGGCGGCGATGGTTTTGGCTATATTACAGATAAAAAGACTGGCAGACACAGCAGTGTACTGCAGGCTGGCAATGTGGTTTTAGAGGATGAAGTTGAAATAGGAAATAATACCTGTATTGACAGAGCTACTGCAGGCAGTACTATTGTTGGTGCGGGAACAAAAATAGACAATCTTGTGCATTTAGGTCATAATGATGTTTTAGGGAAAAATTGTCTGGTCGTAGCCCATGTGGGGATCAGCGGCAGCGTGACTGTTGGTGATAATGTTACGTTTGCAGGACAGGTTGGTACAGTTGGGCATATCACAATTGGTGACAATTGTGTTTTTGGCGGAAAAACAGGTATTACCAATAATGTACCTTCTAATTCGTTTTATGCAGGATTTCCGGCACGTCCGCATAAGGAATGGCTTAAACAGGAAGCGAATCTCAGAAAAATCGGCGATTTACTGAAAAAGGTTAAAGTGCTGGAAGAAACTGTAGCTAAATTGGAAAAATAAGAAACAAGGCGGTGCAAAAGCAGTGCTTGCTTATTATGTGGTTAAGTTTTTCAGCTGGATTATGTGCGTGGCTCCTAAATGTTTACGTAATTTAACAGCTGCGATATTAGGCGGAATTGCGGTTGTTGCTACTCCAAAATGGCGGATGCAAATGGCTGCAGCCAATATACAGGAGTGTCTTGGCGTAGATAAGGCAAGAGCTCAGCAGATAGCAGAGAAAAGTTTGCGCAGATTTGGTAGAATGGTAGTAGAAGTAATGCGCTTCCCTTTGTTAAATAAAGATAATATAACTAAGCTTGTTAATGTTGAAGGCCTAGAATATTTGGAAGAAGCCTATAAACAGAATAAAGGTGTCATTATTGCAACAGGTCATTTTGGCAACTGGGAGCTTTTAGGGGCAACGATTGCTTTGCATGGCTATCCTATGCTTTCTATAACGAGAAAACAAAATAATAAATATATGGATCGCTTCATTAATGAATATCGTGAAATGGTGGGACAAAAGGTTGCCTATAATCGTGGCGAACATGGTTTGCTTGCTATCAGCAGAATACTGAAGGAGAAAAAACTGCTTGGCGTTCTATATGATCAGGATACTAATGACGACGGTGTTGATTTAAAACTTTTTGGAAAAGACAGTATCATTCCTTTAGGTGCTGCTGCCTTATCGCGAATTTATGGATCTCCTGTTTTACCATGTTTTATTCATAATAGTGAAGAGGGCGGTTGTACGGTTAAAATATATCCGCCGCTTTATACGCCTAAGAGCAAGGATAGGGAAAAGGATTTTTATGATGTGACTCAGGAGCTGGTTGTAATTTTGGAGCACGAGATCATCAGTCATCCGGAGATGTGGTTTTGGGTACATGACCGCTGGAAAGACGGGCGTGAGAGATTTGCAGTCAGGAAATAACCGGGGAAAGGCAGGAGGGAATTTTGAAAGAAATAATGCAGCAAACATTGGCAGCTCCTATTGCTTATTCTGGCATAGGGTTGCACTCAGGAAAAGAAGTTGCAATGAAATTATTGCCGGGAAAAGAGAATACGGGTATTGTTTTTGTACGTACAGATCTCTCGGGGCATCCTGAAATACAGGCTTTAGCGGAGAATGTAAGTTCTACGGTTAAAGCTACTACTGTCAGTGAAAATGGGACCGAGGTATTTACAGTTGAACATTTAATGGCGGCATTTTCAATGATGGGCATTGATAATTGCCGCATTGAGATGTCTGCGCCGGAACCTCCAGTAACTGACGGCAGTGCTGCTGTATTTTGTGAGCTGATTTTACAGGCGGGCAGAATAAGGCAGTCGGAGCCAAGAAAAATATATGCTGTTGACAGGGCTTTTTCTGTTTATGAAGATGATAAATATATCACGATTCAACCGTATGATGGTTACAGGATTTCTTTTGTATCTGTTAACGCGCATCCTGCTTTAGGGACACAGTATTTTGATATCGAGCTGACAGAAGAAAAGTTCCTGCAGGAGATCGCTGCTGCCAGAACTGTTGGATTTATGAGTGAAATTAAGCAAATGCAGCAGATGGGACTGGGGCTTGGCGGCAGTATTGAAAATGTTGTTATTTTTGATGATGATAAAATTTTATCAGAGACAAGATTTGATAATGAACTGATCAGACATAAAATTTTAGATGTGATTGGAGATTTATATTTATTAGGGCATCTTCGTGGGCATATAATTGCTGTGAAGTCAGGACATGCATTTAATTCTTGTTTAGCAAAGCAAATTCAAGCCTATAGGATCAAGGAGGAGAAATGATGATTACTTTAGACGCTATTGAAATTCAAAAAATTATTCCGCATCGTTACCCAATGCTTTTGGTAGATCGCATTTTAGAGTTGGAACCGATGAAAAGGGCTGTCGGTGTCAAAAATATTACCATGAACGAATTGCAGTTCTTAGGTCATTTCCCTGGTGAACCGATTATGCCTGGTGTGCTCTTAATTGAGGCAATGGCTCAGGTCGGCGGCGTGGCGATGCTGTATCCGGAAGAAAACCGTGGCAAAATTGCGGTCTTTGGTAAGATCGATAACGTACGTTTTCGTCGTCAGGTAGTACCGGGGGATCAGGTTATTACTACAACTGAAGTTGTAAAGATACGTGGAAATATGGGCGTTATTCATTGTGAAGGCAAGGTTGATGGTCAGGTGGCCTGTGAGTGTGATTGTACTTTTGCGATTATGGATCCAAAAAATTCTTAATAAATGAAAAAACGTTAAAATTTGCAGTAAAATGATGAAATAGGAAGTTTTTTGTACGTAATCAGTTAAAACAACCGAATTCAGCGTGCGAAAAAGTAAAAGCTTTGGCAGAATATAGATAATATAGTATAAAGCTGTTTAATTGTTTGATTAAAATTGAGGAGTGAAGGAAATGAGTTCGGTTGTTATTCCTATGCCTAAAATCCATGAAACAGCAATCATCCATCCCAATGCTGTTTTAGGAAAAAATGTTGAAATAGGCCCTTATGCTGTAATCGATGAAGAAGTAGTCATCGGCGACAATTGTAAAATAGGAGCCCATGCGGGGATTCATAAATATACTACAGTTGGTAAAAATTGTAAATTTTTCCCGGGTTGTTCTATAGGTGCTGATCCGCAGGATTTAAAATTTGAAGACGAGAAAACATCGACGGTTATCGGTGATGGCTGTGTTTTTCGTGAATGTACTACCGTCAACAGAGCTACTGGTGAAGGAAATAAAACTATTATTGGTAATAATATACTGATGATGGCTTATACGCATGTCGCACATAATTGCATTGTTGGTAATAATGTTATTATGTCCAATGTTGCAACACTTGCCGGACATGTTATTGTTGAAGACAGGGCTGTTATCGGCGGATTATCAGCAGTGCATCAGTTTTGCAAGATCGGCCGTAATGCTATGATTGGCGGTATGGCACGTGTTGCTCAGGATGTGCCTCCTTTTATGATCGTTGCAGGTGATCCGGCCTTTGTATCGGGTTTGAACAGTGTTGGATTGGCCAGAGCCGGTATGGCTCAGGAAATACGCAGTCAGCTGAAAAAAGCTTTTCGGATTTTATACAGATCCGGATTGCCATTACAGGAGGCTGTTGCTACAATGGAGCAGGAGCTTGACAGCAGCGAGCCTGTTGAGCATTTGATGCGCTTTTTGCGTAATGTAGAACGTGGTATTATTCGTACCCGCAGAGATTAAGGGGGTGACCTGGTGGAGACTATAGGCTTATTGTCGGGAATCGGCCATTTGCCGGTGGATGTAGCTTTATCAGCCAAGTCTATGGGTTATAGAGTTATAGCTGTTGGAGTTGTCCCTGATATAGATCCGGAGTTAGCAGAGGCTGTTGATGCTTATTATGACATTCATATAGGGAAAATTGGTAAGATCATCAGTACTCTGAAGAAAAATGATGTAAAAACAGTGACAATGATAGGAAAAGTTACAAAAGAGCTTTTATATAAAGCAGGAGCTGTTGTTCCTGACCTTAGGGCAATAAAAATACTGGCTTCCGTACCTGACCGTAAAGATGATACCATCATGAACGCTATTGTCAAGGAGCTGGAAGGTGAAGGCATCAAAGTGATGGATCAGACACTTTTGATTCAGCCGTTATTGCCGCCGCCTGGCGTTTTGACCCAAAGAATGCCAACAGAAGCGGAAGTGGCTGACATGGATTTTGGCTTTGCAATGGCGAAAGAAATTGGTCGTTTGGATATTGGGCAGACGGTGGTGGTAAAAGATCGTGCTTTAATGGCCGTTGAAGCTATTGAAGGAACTGATGCCTGCATTTTACGAGGGGGAACACTTGGCAAAGGTGTTATTGTCGCAAAAACGGCAAAACCGGCGCAGGATAACAGGTTTGATATGCCGAGCATTGGCACAAAGACCATGGAATCAATGATAGCAGCCGGAGCGACCGGCTTGGTAATTGAGGCCGGCAGAACGCTGCTTGTAGAAAAAGAAAAAACTCTGGCTTTGGCAGATGCTCACAATATT
>OGIK01002586.1_pt1 | contig 10889 bp, 10 predicted proteins | sample 1571781 | NCBI WGS metagenome assembly OGIK01 (sample SAMEA2581956, study PRJEB24529) | metagenome | biome: Human gut stool | place: China | collected 2011
CGCACAACATTACACAATCTGGGGGGCAATTAATTAACCGCCAACGAAAGAGGCTTTATCATGACAGGCAACGATCTGGAAATCGGCATCCGTACCGCACCAATCGAAGCAGAAATTCAGGAAGCCGGTGAGGTTGCCATTGAAGCGCGTATCTTCAACGAAATTGTCCGCCGTTTAAACGGGGAATCCGTGACGATTGCCACAGATGAAGACTACGCCGTAACCATTGTCAGCGGTTCCTCCGAGTTTAAAATTATGGGACAGAGCGGCGAGGATTTCCCGACCCTGCCGGAGGTGGAACAGGAAAGGCTGTATTCTATGGAGCAGGCAAAGCTGCGCGACATGATTCGGCAGACGATTTTCTCCATTGCGCAGGATGGCTCCAAGCCTGTATTGACCGGAGAATTATTTGAGCTGCGGAGCAATTCCGTTCATGTGGTTTCTGTGGACGGCTACCGCATTTCCTTCCGCAAAAACAGCCTTTTGACCGGCAGTGGGGACACAGATGTAATCGTACCCGGCAAGACCTTAGCCGAGCTGAACAAAATTCTCTCTCAGGAGGAGGACGATACCCTTTCCATCTATCTGACAGAAAAGCACATCCTTTTCGATTTAGGGACGGCTGTTATGGTTTCCCGCCTGATTGAGGGGGATTTCATCCGTTATGCACAGTCCTTCTCCGAGGACTACAAAACAAAGGTGGTTTGGTTCGAATCCACCTTCTCCCACCAAAATCCGTTCTCATTGAGGACGGATTTTTATTTTTGCCTGTATGTTGCTTAAGAATGTAATTAGTGATATAATATAGCCGAAAAATGAAATGTAATTATTATAGGGATTGAGTAAAATTTACGGGGGATAAAAATGAAGAAAATTTCATTTGAGGTAGAAGAAAGCGGATTTTACGGTGCCTATTGGAAAAATAAAAACAAATCAAATTCAGCGTTAATTGCTATGCTCGGCGATTATCCGTCAGATTATTTGGCTAAGACCTGCGTTAAATGGCTGCACAAAAACGGTGTGAATGTTATGACTATGTCGCCTGCCAAAAAGGATTACGGACATCACAATTACCCTCCGGAGCGCATAGAAAAGGCTATTGAGGTACTTAAAAAATACGGAAATACAAAAATCGGTATAGTCGGAGCATCAACTACAGGTATACTTGCTTTGGTGGCGGCATCTTATTTTTCTGATATTACTTTAACCGTTGCAATGACGCCAAGCGACTTTGTATGGCAAGGGTTTATGGTTTGGTGTAGAAGTAGCCACTGTGGCGGCGATAGGGGCAATAAACGGAGGATTATCAAGTTGGGCGAAATTTATTCGGGTTGCAAAACACGCTAAGATTCCTAAATTACTTAAATCTCTTAAAAATCCCGTGCTTAATTTTCTTGTTCCATTAGCATCTAAAGACATTGGTCATATAATAAAAAAGTTGTGCAGAAATTCACGAAAAGGGGAAGTGAAAGTTGGGCAAGCTACACAAGAAGAGTTCTAAGAGTTTAAATAAAAAGAATAAGATACTTCTAATTTTGTTAATATGTGGAATTATCCTGTTTTTTCTATCTGGTTTTTTATTAGATTATTTCAATGTATTTTTAAAAGTCACTGTATCTTTATTGATGATTATTGATACGTTACTTATAGTAATATATACAGCTATTACATATAATAGAGATTCATCAGAAGATATATGGTGGGGATACAGAAGTGAAATAATAATTTTGTGTATAGTGTTTTTAGTTTGGTCTATAGCTCTTCATTTGTTTTGATTTATCAAGATTAAATTCCTATTAATGCGATTTAACTCATAAATTAATAATTAAAACAAGGATGATTATTTAATTTAACCTAAAGTGCAAACTACTCTTACCGCCTTTTTCACGGTAACACTGTTCAGTTACGATTTATCTAGGCTTTTTCGAGTTTTATAATAATCATGTAAGTGCTTAAGTATCGCTCTTTAGAAATAAATTATATTTTCTGATTTTGTAATACGAAAGTATTATATTATGAAACGGAGATGGTGATGATGAAGACATTTAATTGGGCAACACTTGGTTGCGGTGTAATTGCAAACGAGCTTGCGCAAGCAATGCAGAGCCGTGGACAAAAGCTGTACTCTGTGGCAAACAGAACTCACGAAAAAGCGGTTGCTTTTGCCGAAAAGTACGGTATTGAAAAGGTTTATAACAGCATTGACGAGCTGTTTGAAGATGAAAATGTTGATATTATTTACATTTCTACACCGCATAACACACATATTTCTTATTTAAGAAAGGCGCTGAAATCGAAAAAGCATGTGCTTTGCGAAAAATCAATAACGCTTAATTCGGAAGAACTTGAAGAGGCAATAAAACTTGCAAAGGAAAATAATGTTGTGCTTGCCGAGGCTATGACAATTTACCATATGCCGATTTATAAAGCGCTCAACGAAAAAATACAGTCGGGCGATTTGGGCGAGTTAAGACTTTTGCAGATGAATTTTGGCAGTTACAAAGAATATAATATGAAAAACAGATTTTTTAACAGAAATCTTGCGGGCGGAGCAATGCTTGATATTGGTGTATATGCGCTTTCTTTTGTAAGATGGTTTATGACCTCTTGCCCCAACGAAGTGCTCTCACAAGTCAAATATGCGCAAACGGGAGTTGACGAACAGGCAAGTATTCTTCTTAAAAACAAAGAGGAAGAGATGGCGTCTGTGATACTTTCACTGCACGCAAAACAGCCAAAGCGTGGCACAATTGCTTTTGACAAAGGATATGTTGAAATTTTTGAATATCCGAGAGGACAGAAAGCGGTTATAACATACACAGATGACGGACATACAGAAACTGTAAGTGAGGGCGAAACCAAGAATGCCCTGCTTTATGAAGTTGAAGATATGGAGCAAACGGTTGCAGGTAACGCTGACTTAATGCACCTTGATTTTACAAGAGATGTAATGAAAATTATGACCGATATTCGCAAAGAATGGGGAATGACCTACCCGGAAGAAGAGTAACGGTTATTCATTAACGGTTGAGTTATTATGATTTAGCAAATTGTTTTATCAAGCAATTATAAAAGGTAAAAGGCTTGACCTGAATTTAAAAATTATTTCGCTTAATTTGTGCGAAAATCATAATTTCCCCCAACTTTTGATAAAGAATCTTTCTTATTTTTCGGATTTACCCCAACTATTGACATAGAGCCGAAAAATATAGGATTAATTATCGGTTTGCAAACGCTGCTTCAATGAAAAACGACTGCCCGCAGACAGTCGCTTTTTGTTATATATTCCAGAATCCGAGTAAGATTGCAAAGTAGTGAAAAACACTGCCTGCAATGGTGAAGAGATGCCATATTGAGTGAAAGTATTTTACCTTTTTTATTGCGTAAAATATAATTCCGAGTGTGTAAAATGCTCCGCCGATTATTAAAAATACAAGTGAAATACTCGGCATTGATGCAATAAGCGGTTTTATGGCAAAGATTATTACCCATCCCATTGCCACATAGCAGAAAATTGACGGTATTCGTGCTTTTTCAAGGTTAATTGAATTCATTACAATTCCGAATATTGCCGCACCCCACACTATGCCGAATAATATCCAACCTACTGCGCCTTGCAGATAGTAAAGAGTAATGGGTGTGTATGTTCCCGCAATCAGCAGAAAAATTGTATTGTGGTCCATTATTCTGAAAAAAGCCTTGGCTTTTTTGTTTGTAAACGAATGATAAAGAGTTGACATTGTGTAAAGAATAATCAGCGAAGCACCGTATATACACGAGCTGACAATTCCCCATACATCGGTGTGGATTACCGAGGCGACTATCATTACTGCTGTTCCGGCAACAGACAGGCAAGCACCAACACCGTGCGATACAGAGTTAAAAATTTCTTCTCCGAGTGTGTATTTTCGTTTTTCAGACATTGTATGCCTCCAAGTATTGTTGAATTTTATTTTATTATACATTTTATATTGATTTTGTTCAATATCCTGAATAATGCAAATTGTAAAATCTAAAGCGTTTGCTATTGACTTTCGGCATAACAGATTTATTGATTTTTATAAAAAATATTGAATTATGCAAGAGTTGAATATATAATAAAGGTATAATGAAATTGGCGGTGAATTTATGGAAAAAATAAGATTTTTGGAATGTCTTTCAAAGCAATATCCGACCATAGACAGTGCTGCAACGGAAATTATTAATTTGCAGTCAATTTTAAATTTGCCAAAGGGAACAGAGCATTTTTTGTCTGATATTCACGGCGAATACAAAGCCTTTGCCCATGTACTGCGCAACGGGTCGGGCGCTGTGATGAAAAAGATTGACGATGTCTTCGGCGATACTCTTTTTGAAGACCAAAAAGAAGATTTGGCTTCACTTATTTATTATCCGTCAGAAAAATTACAGTATGTAAAAAATCAGGGCAGAGCCGACAGCAGTTGGTATCGCACAACGCTGTACAGACTTGTGTCTGTGTGTCAGATTGTATCTTCAAAATACACACGCTCAAAGGTCAGAAAAGCTATGCCTGAAAATTTCAGATATGTTATTGAGGAGCTTATTACCGAGAAAAAAGAAGTTCTCAATAAAAAGGCTTATTATGATGAAATTATAAATACAATTATAGAGATAGGTTGTGCGGACGAGTTTATAGTTGAGATGTCAAACCTTATTCAAAGGCTTGTTATCGACCATCTGCATATTATCGGCGATATTTATGACAGAGGCTACGGCTCGCATTTTGTAATGGACAGCCTGATGAATTATCATTCGCTTGACATTCAGTGGGGAAATCACGATGTATTGTGGATGGGTGCTTTTGCGGGTCAGCCTGCCTGCATTGCCAATATTGTGCGTACAAGCCTTTTGTACGATAATCTTTCCGTGCTTGAAAACGGTTACGGAATCAGTATGATGCCGCTCGTGCTTTTTGCAATGGAAACCTATGCAGATGACCCCTGCGCTCAGTTTACAATTCGCAGTCGCCATGGCAGTGAAATGGATACCCAAACTGTGCTTGCCATGAAAATGCACAAGGCTATTACGATTATTCAGTTTAAACTTGAGGGACAGTTAATAGCAAAACATCCCGAGTATAATATGGATAACAGACGCTTGCTTGACAAAATTGACGCAGACAAAGGAACGGTTACAATTGACGGTAAGGAATATACTATGCTTGACCGATATTTTCCGACAATTGATTTTAATAATCCTTATGAGCTTACAAGTGAAGAACAGTCGGTAATTGCAAAGCTATGCAATTCATTTGTGAACTGTTCAAAGCTGAAATCACATATTAATTTACTTTTGCAAAAAGGAAGTCTTTATAAGGTTTGCAATAATAATCTGCTTTTCCACGGTTGTATTCCGATGAATGAGGACGGCAGTTTCAGAAATATAAATCTTTTTGGTGAAGATTTATGCGGAAAAGAACTTTACGATGAACTTGAGCGCTGCGCCAGAAAAGCGTTTTTCTCCGTGAATGAAGAAGAAAAGCGAGTGGGCAGGGACATTTTGTGGTTCTTGTGGAACGGTGCGGATTCTCCGCTGTACGGCAGGGATAAAATGACTACATTTGAACGGTATTTTATCGCAGACGAGAGCACCCATAAAGAAATAAAAGATGTTTATTACAGACTCTTTAATGATGAAGAGGTTGTAGACAGAATTTTTAAAATGTTCGGTATAAAGGGCGACAATGCTCATATTATAAACGGTCATGTGCCTATTCACCATACAGAGGGCGAAAGTCCCGTTAAATGCAATGGCAAGGTTATTATAATTGACGGCGGATTTTCTCAACCGTATCATAAAGTTACGGGTATTGCGGGTTATACGCTGATTTATAATTCATACGGTTTAATGCTGACCGCTCACGAGCCGTTTAAATCGGTTGATTATACAATCCGCAGCGGCAGAGATATGCAGACAAATCAGGTAGCGACCGAGGTCAGCCAAAAGAGAATACTTGTGGGGGATACCGACAACGGCAAAAAAATACGAGAGAACATAAAAGATTTAAAAGACCTCATAAAAGCCTATCGCAACGGTACACTAAGACAAAATTAGAAGAATTAAAATAAAGCCGAGCTCTTGATTGAGTTCGGCTTTGCTTATACAAAAAATCAGGACATTTCCACATTGGAAATGTCCTGAAAAATTTTTAACCCTTTACGGCACCGGCTACAACGCCTTCAATGATATATTTCTGACAAGCAAAGTAGAAAATAATTATCGGAATAATACTTAGCACGATAAGCGCCATAATGGCACTTGTGTCTGTGTGGCCGTAGCTACCGTTAAGATACTGAATATGAATAGGAATGGTTTTGTAAAGCGACTTATCAAGAATAAGATAAGGGAGAAGATAGTCGTTCCAGATCCACATTGTTTCGAGAATACCAACCGAAATAAATGTAGGTTTCATAATCGGAAGAACTATGCCGAAGAAAGTTTTTAGCGGACCTGCGCCGTCAACATCGGCTGCCTCCTCAATTTCAATCGGAATAGATTTTACAAATCCCGAGAACATAAACACCGCAAGACCTGCGCCAAAACCAAGATATATAACCAAAATACCAACGGGGTTTGTGAGGTGAAGGTTGTCGGCTGTTTTTGCAAGAGTAAACATAACCATCTGGAAAGGTACTACCATTGAGAAAATGCAGAAGTAGTAGATGATTTTGCAGATAATTGAGTTTGATCTCTGTAAATACCATGCACACATTGATGTGCAGAGCAAAATCAGAAATACACCGCCAACGGTAATAAAAAGTGAGCATAAAATGGTTTTCCAAAATGGGAAGTTACCGAAGAACATACCTGTAATATAGCTCTTAAGTCCGTAAAAAGTTTCTGCATTCGGCAATGCAAACGGATACTTACTGATACCTGCATTTGTTTTAAACGAGTTCATAAGAACAATAAAAACAGGTGCAACATAAAATACAGAAATTATTGAAAAAATAACTGTGAGTATTTTCATACCCTTTGTTTGCTTTTTCTTAGGTGGTTTTTCTTTTTTAGCCTTAACTTTTGTTGCAGGAGCAACTTTAGTTGTTTCGTTAGCCATTACTGCTGCACCTCCCTCTTTCTTGTAAAGTAAAGCTGTGCAAGTGCTATAATTACAACAATTACAAAGAAGATTACAGCCTCAGCCTGTCCAACACCTCTTGAGTTCTGGTTAGCGTAGAATGTGTTGTAAATATTGAGAGCCATCATCTGTGTCTGATAAATCATTGTACCGCTTGTTTCAGATAGAACGCCCGGAGCACCGCCTGTGAGGGCAAGGTTCTGGTCAAACAATTTAAATGAGTTTGTAAGTGTAAGGAATGTACAAATTGTAATTGATGGAGCCATCATTGGAAGAGTTACATTTGTAAGTAACTGCTTTTTGTTTGCACCGTCTATTTTTGCTGCTTCATAGAGGTCGGACGGAACGCTTTGGAAACCGGCTATGTAAATAATCATCATATATCCGGCTTGCTGCCAGCACATAAGAATTATAAGTCCCCAAAAGCCGAAGTTAGCATCAAGCACAATGTTTGTGCCGAAATTCTGTAAAATACCGTCAAATATAAGTTTCCAAATGTAACCGAGAATAATACCGCCAATAAGGTTTGGCATAAAGAACACGGTTCTGAAAACATTTGAGCCTCTTATGCCAAGCGTAAGAGCATAGGCGACAAAGAAAGCGATTGCGTTAATGAGAATTACCGATACTACCACAAAAAGTGCGGTAAACCAGAATGAGCGGATAAACGATTCGTTCTGAAAAGCTTTTATGTAGTTGTCAAAACCTACCCAGGTTGCATTACTTGTTGTACGAAATTTACAGAACGAAAGGTATATGCCCTGAAAGAATGGGTATATAAAGCCGATCATAAAAGCAATAAGAGTAGGCACAACAAAAACAAGAAAATATATTTTTCTGCTGCGTTTTTTAAACATATTTTTACCTTTCTGTCAAACTTTCTGTCAAAAAAAACAGGGAAGACGATGCCGCCTCCCCTGCCATACATTTTAACCTTTAATGATTAATGGATTTACGGATTAGCCGTTAGCCTTAGCGTATTCTGTAGCCCAGCCCTGTACGAATGCTGTCTTAACATCGTCCCATGAGCCTGTGCCTGCTGCATACTGTGTAAGAGCTGTACCTACGCCGTTTTTCCAGTCTTCACTTGGCATTGTTGTAAAGTTCCAACTTACCGGAGTTTTGCCTGCTGCTGTGTACTCAGCGTCAGCCTTTACAAATACATTGGTAGCTTCCTTAGCAGCCTTGAAAGGAATTACAAAGCCCATATTGTCAGCCATTGCAGATGTACCTGTTTCGCTTGTTACACACCAGTTTACGAAATCAAGTGTAGCGTTGATGTCATCTTCACTTGCGTTTTTGTTTACACACCAGTAGTTCTCAGAACCTGTGCAAAGTCCCTGGTTCTCTTCGCCGTCAACACCGATGTAAATCGGGAGCATACCGAGATCGTCGTCTGTAAGACCTGCGTCCTTAATACCTGTGTATTCCCAAGTACCGTTCTGATAGAATACAGCCTCGCCTGATGTAAACTCTGTTACAGCGTCTGTAGCTGTCTTGTTTGCAAGATCAGTCGGAGCACAAGTTGAATCTGTGATGTAAAGATCAAAGATGTTCTTGTAGTTGTCAAGGTATGTACCCTTGATAGCGTCTGTAGATGTAATACCGTCTGCCTTGTACTCATAGTAGATTGGGAGGTTAGCAAGGTGAGTCTTGAATCTCCAGTCTGAAGATGAATCCATACCTGCCGATGTGAATGCGCCCTTAACGCCAAGGTCAGAAGCGTGAGCCTGAATTTCGTCTGCAACAGTCTTTAAAGCTGCAAAGTTGTTGAGCTTGTCAATTGATTTAATTGTTGCAAAATCAGAATCAAAATATTTCTTAAGAAGTGTCTTGTTGTAAATAATACCGTATGTTTCTACAACATAAGCAATGCCGTAAACGCTGTCGCCTTCTTTAAGAGCAAAATCCTGATTTGTTAGCTGTGAATAAAGCTTCGAATCTTTAAGGTCATAGCAATAATCTTTCCAGTTTGCAAGACCTACAGGGCCGTTTACCTGGAAGAGTGTAGGAGCGTTGTCCTTATCCATTGCAGCTGTAAGGGTTGATTCGTATGTACCCTCGGCAGCAGTTTCAACAGTAACCTTAACGCCTGTTTCCTCTGTGTACTTAGCTGCTAAAGCCTGCCAATCCTTGTCCTGCTCAGGTTTAAAGTTTAAATAATAAACCGAACCTTTTTTAGCGCCGTCTGATTTGCTACCGCTGTCGCTTGAACTTGGGTTGCCGCCGCAGCCTACGAGTGATGTTGCAGCCATGAGAGCAGCAACGGAAAGAGCAGATGCTCTTATGATTGTTGACTTTTTCATAATTTTCACCTTAATTTCAATTATTTACTCTTTGAGAGCATTGTGAAAAGCAATACTTGCTTTTCTTCGTTATCACAAGAATAACATATTTTTGTCACAGTTGCAAGAGTTTTTTAAAAAAAGTTTAAAAAATTTATATTTGTTATAAAAACACGGTGTTGCGTAAAATGAATAATTACAAAAAATTACGGCAAATTTTTCAGTGAAAATCTGACTTGTTTCGCCGTAATCACATCAAAACAGCATAAATAATCGGTTGAATTTACAGTTTTGTAATTTATTAATGTTAAATTACTATTGCTATAAAAGCTTATAATGTGGTAGAATTGTATTAATATCTTTTAAAAGAGAAGGTTTTTATGAACAGTTTTTCAAATAGTGCTTTTGCACGGTTTTTTACTGAATTTCCCAGATTACTGCTTGCCCAACTTATCAATGCAGTTGCGTTTGCGGTATTTACGGCGTTGTTCGTTTTGATAGGTTACCTTACGGGTTTTAACAATATTATAGTATGGTGTCTGGGAATTATTCCGTCAATGCCTTTTTTTGCAGGACTTGTTATGACGGTGCGAAAAATAGGAATTGAAAAAAAGGATGTACCGGTTGCAAAAACATTTTTCGGTACAGTTAAAGAGAATTTTAAGGCGTTTTTATTGCACGGAGTTGTTACTTACGCAATTATAGCTTGTTCGATATTTGCGTTTATGTATTATTTTTCATTGCTCGGTTCAAGTCTTGCATACGGTTCAATGCTTACCGTATATGTTCTGTTTTCGCTTATTCTTACATCTATGATGTTTTATGTGCCGATAATGTCGGTTACGTATGAACTGAAAATATCAGATATTTATAAAAATTCTTTTATACTTGTTTTCGGTAATATCCTTAAAAATATTCTTGCAATGCTTTTCTTTATTGCTGTATCGCTTGGTTTTATATTATGGATTGCCGCAGCAGAGGGAACAATGCTGGTGATTGCAATAACAGTTGCGGTTTTATTCTATCCCTTGATAGCAACTTATGGTGTGAATGTCATAATAGCAAAGGGATTACAGGAAAATGTTGGTTCTTTTACAGGTAAAGATTTATTGGTTGATAAAGAATTTGAAGAAAAAGTAGAGAAAATAGTTGAACAGCAGGCAGTCGAAAGAGCAGACAGCAGTAATGATTATGTCTTTGTAAACGGAAAAATGATTAAGAGAGAATCAAATACTACAGACAGTAAAACAGAAAAATAATATAAAATTACGCTCCGCATAGGTTGTCGGCTGACCTGTGCGGAGTTTTGCTTTTGTACTTTTTTAAGTGGAAATATTATGGTTTAACATGGTATTACAAAAAATATAAGACTATAACAAAGTATTTTGCTAAACCTTATTTTAACTCCTTTACTCCGATATAAAAACGGAATAAAAAAGACACCCTCATTACTGTGGTGACCCCAAAAAGTTAGATTTGAAAGCGTAGTGGCTTTTAGCTGCTAC
>OGIK01002587.1_pt1 | contig 10887 bp, 8 predicted proteins | sample 1571781 | NCBI WGS metagenome assembly OGIK01 (sample SAMEA2581956, study PRJEB24529) | metagenome | biome: Human gut stool | place: China | collected 2011
AGAGCATCTGCCTTACAAGCAGAGGGTCGGCGGTTCGAATCCGTCAACGCCCACTTTTTTTAAGAGCAATCATGATTACATGATTGCTTTTTTTATTTCCCAACCAACACAAAGAAACACCTTATTCTCCCACTATTCTTTAAAAGAAGGCTAACACAACAAAAAAGGCAGGAATAATAATTCCCGCCTTTTTGTTTCCTTTCGTATACGCCTAACGGCTTCTCCAATAGAACCTCACCGTTTCTTTTTATATAATGCAGAAGATATGACATGATCGATAGAAAATTTACCCGGTCCCGTTATGTACATCAGCACAAACACCACCAGATAAATAAAGGCCAGTTCCTTCACGGCAAACGGATCATTCCCGTGTATCACAAAAAAAGCTATTCCCATTGTAAAGACCATCGGGATCATAGCCAGACGATAAAACGCACCGAATATAAAGCCTACGGAGCAAAATACCTCACCGAAAACAGCCAGCCCCAACGACAACGTACTTCCTACACCCAATGGATCCGGGAAAGATTCCGACATGACACTAAAATTCGTCCATTTCTGGATACCATGCGAAAGCAGCAATACTCCGAAAAGGATACGCAACGCCAACAAAAAAAGAGAAAAAGCATTTCCTACCGGCTTGGCAGGAAAAAGAAATTTATAAACCACTGACATAATCTTTGTTCTTTCTTAAATTAGTTATTCATTTATAAAACATAAATAAAAAAGAAAAGTTTACGCGTAACCCCATAAAAAAAAGGACTTCCAACACTTGGAAATCCTTTTGTGACCAGGGTGGGATTCAAACCCACGACCTTCAGAACCGGAATCTGACGCTCTATTCAGCTAAGCTACCCAGCCAAAGACAGCGCAAAAGTATATATAATCTTGCAGGAAAACAAATGAACGGGCAAAAAAAGATTACTTTTGATATTTTGCAAGCATCCTAACGACAATCACTTCCATTTTGCAAATAAAAAAAGGCACATAATTGCTATTTTGCCATTAATTAGTATCTTTGCCACGCATTATTCACAAACATAAAGCACAACAAGTATATGAGTTACTTAATTAAACCAGCAGGATATAAGGCTTTATTGAACTTATCGCAGACCGAGATGGGTATCAAAAAGATCAAAGACTTTTTCCAGCAAAACCTGTCTTCTGAATTGCGGTTGCGGCGCGTCACTGCTCCGTTGTTCGTTTTAAAAGGGATGGGTATCAATGACGACCTGAACGGAACGGAACGTGCGGTCACGTTTCCGATCAAGGATTTGGACGATGCCAAAGCTGAAATCGTCCATTCGCTTGCCAAATGGAAACGCCTTACTCTTGCTGATTATCAAATCGAAAAAGGCTACGGTATCTATACCGACATGAACGCTATCCGCTCTGACGAAGAGTTGGGAAACCTACATTCTTTATATGTCGACCAATGGGACTGGGAACGCGTCATGGGAGCCGAAGAACGGAATGTAGATTTTCTGAAAGAAATCGTACGTCGCATCTACGCAGCCATGGTACGTACCGAATATCTGGTCTATGAGATGTTCCCTGAAATCCGTCCTACATTGCCCCAGCAAATCCATTTCATACACTCCGAAGATTTATTGCAAAAATATCCGACCTTCACGCCGAAAGAACGGGAAGATGCGATTACGAAAGAATACGGAGCCGTTTTCATTATCGGTATCGGTTGTAAGTTAAGCAACGGAGAGAAACATGACGGACGCGCTCCGGACTATGACGACTGGTCGACAATTGCAGAAAACGGACAAGTCGGATTAAACGGCGACCTGCTCGTCTGGGACGAAGTACTGAACCGTTCGCTCGAACTGTCCTCCATGGGTATTCGTGTGGATAAGGAAGCCTTGCTCCGCCAGTTGGAGATTTGCAACGCGGAAGAAAAAAAAGAACTATATTTCCACAAACGCTTGCTAAACAACGAACTGCCTCTAAGTATCGGGGGAGGTATCGGACAAAGTCGCTTGTGTATGTTTTACCTCCGCAAAGCCCATATCGGTGAAATTCAAGCAAGTATATGGCCGGAAGAAATGCGTCGTGAAGCCCGTGCTGCCGGTATGTACTTGATCTAATTGATAATTAAAAATTGAAAATTGAAAATTAAGGATGGATTATTGATAATTATTTCTGATATTCGCGTAATAAAGAGAATTTCCAATTTCTAATTTTCAATTTTCAATTACCATTATGGACGTCAAGATAGAACAGAGCTGGAAAGAACGATTAAGTTCTGAGTTTGAAAAGGATTATTTCAGCCAGTTGATCACCTTTGTTAAAGAAGAATACCGCCAAAGAACCGTCTATCCTCCTGGTCCCTGTATCTTCAGTGCGTTCGAACACTGTCCGTTCGACAAAGTCAAAGTAGTCATTCTCGGACAAGACCCCTATCATGAACCCGGACAGGCACACGGACTTTGTTTCTCCGTCCAAGACGGGACACCCTTTCCCCCGTCGCTCGTCAACATCTTCAAAGAAATCGAAAGCGATTTAGGCAAACCCATGCCGCAAACCGGCAATCTGCTCCGTTGGGCGGACCAGGGCGTCCTGCTTCTCAATGCAACCCTGACGGTTCGTGCACACCAAGCCGGCTCACACCAGAATAAAGGTTGGGAAGAATTCACGGATGCCGTAATCCACCGCCTGACAGAAGAGCGAAGCCATATCGTTTACATCCTGTGGGGGTCGTATGCACAACGGAAAGGCGCTTTCATCGACGCCTCCCGCAACCTGATATTGAAATCGGCTCATCCGTCTCCCCTCTCCGCTTACCGCGGATTCTTCGGGAACAAGCATTTCAGCAAAGCAAATGATTATCTGATCGCAACCGGACAGACACCAATAGATTGGTAATTATCAATTGACAATTGGAATTACTCCCATTTCTGCCCGTCACGATAGTTGCTGCTCTGGCGCCATTTCAGGTCTTTCAGCAAAGACGAACTTACTGCAATATTGAAGGTATAGGACTTATAAGGTCCCACCGGCACAAAACTGGCAGTCATCTGCCAGCAATGCAGGTCGCGAGTGATATTGCAAGTCATATAGGATATCTTATGCGTATCGAAGTCATAGGTGGCATTAAAGTTAAAACGCCAGTTCTTCGTCGGCTGGATATTACCGTTAAAGCTCAATGCATGTGTAAGCTTGTACTTATATTCGAGCTTGCTCGGGTCAAAGTCTCCATAACGCAATTGCATGCTATAGCTGAACGAAAGGCTCCAGGGCACTTTATTGACCATATAGCCATACGAATCGAACTCACCCGTATCTTTCTTGGCACCACGCAATCGGCCTCCTTCCATTTTACCCTGCTGGTCCCCTTCCTCTCCCGAAGAGATTTGTTCAAATTCCGGATCGTTCGATGCATTGGGGTCTGTCGGAGGGTTGTTGGAATCGTCGTTATTATCTTTCTTGCCGAACAATTTGCCGAACGTATCATTATTAAAGGTATAAGAGAAACTCGTACCGGTCTGGCGCAAACGGCCTAATCCTTTACCGGCCTGCCAACGCGGAATATCCAACCGGCGAACGGTCTTCGTCGCTTCATCGTAGCCATAGGTATAGGTATCGAACGTACCGTTCAGGTTCAATGTATAGCTCTTCGAAAACTTGAGACGCAAGCCTACACTCAAGTCACTCCACTTGAACGAATCGGCCGCCATATTATAACTCATCCCCAACGACAACTTATCGATCAGACTGATCTTACGCTCACCTGTCGAATCGCGATCCGACTTGATCTTCATTTCGAGATTGTTATCTAACTGAAAACTCACGCTCCCCGACTTCCCGTTAGGGGCCGTCCCAAACATACCGCCTTCAAACGGCGAATAAGAGATCTGCTGAGTCTGTCCATATTGATCTTCATACATAAGATCTTTCCAGAAACCATATTTGGAAGCTCCAAAATCAGGCGTATAACTCAACGTTACCGAAGGTTCGAAACGATGACGAATCATCTTGATCTTGTCACCCAAAAACGGCAACGGTTTATAGAAACCATATAGCGTGGTGGAAGCTGAAACGGATGTGCTGTAATCGAATACGCGGTAGAAACCATAAGTCGTATCACGCGCAACCACCTGCTTCTTCTGCATGTCGTATGCTTTTTCCACCTTATTGGTGTACCAACGTTCGGTATAATTGAACGACGGCGAGATATTCAAATACTTGAACAAAGAGAAAGTAGCACTCACCGGAATCTGGTGCTGCATGGCATTCCGCCAATCCTTCACCAAGCTCGACTTGAACAATTTGTCTTCTTTCGTATCGATACTATTACGCAGGTAACCGTTGTAACTCATGGAAATCTTCTCATACCAACGTTCTTTTCCGACCGCATTCTTCCGCTTGAACGGGAAGATACGACTCATCGTAATTGTAATATCAGGCAATGTCAGCGAGATCGTCGAGTCTTTCGAACGCTGGTTCACATTCATGGTAGCCGAAATACTGAACGGATTATTCGGGAAACGCTGTGTTATACTGATACTGGACCCTTTGGTATTCTGGTTTGCATCTGCAAACCCTTGCGAGCCAGGATAGAAGCTGTTCAGGTTATTACGGTCATAACTGCTGGTCGCAAAGTTCACACTCGCCGAGAAAGTCCGGTACGGATTTGCCTTCGGGTCCTGCGAGTGTGTCCAGTTCAGCTTGAAGTCCTTAGACAAGCTATAATCGGGAAGTCCCTTGTCGCCCAAACGGGTAACCAGATAGGAGGCATTGAAACTGCCCGAAAACTTATACCGTTTCCGATAAGAAGAACGAGCCGACAGTCCCCAAGAACCTTTCGTATAGATTTCACCGGTCAAGGCCAGGTCCATATAATCGCTCAACGCAAAATAATACCCGCCGTCGCGCAGATAGAAACCACGCGAACTTTCATCCCCGAAAGTGGGCATGATAATGCCCGAAGAATAAGAACTCGAAAACGGGAAGAAACAGAAAGGCAGACCGATCGGATAAAGCGGGACGTCCTCAAACACCATATAGACGGGACCCGTCACGATATTTTTCTTCGGGCGGACTTTCGCCTTCGTCATCTGGATATAGAAATGGGGGTGATCATGCTCGTCGCAAGTCGTATACCGTCCCCCCTTCATATTCAGGACATCGTTGTCCATCTTTTTGGTACGTCCGGCCGTCACATAACCTTCGCCTTGTTGCGTGATCACATCTGTGATATATCCTTTTTTCGTACCGAAATTATAGCGCATCGTCTTGGATTCATACTGTTGGTCGCCATCTTTGAAAAGAGGATAGCCGAATTCCTCCCCGATCGAGTCGAGGCCGAAAGTGGCATACACCAGGCTACTGTCCATATTCATCTCGATTTTCTCGGACTGAAGTTCGATTTGTTGATATTTCACATCGCTTTCCCCAAATAGATAAGCCCAGTTCGCTCCCGTCATGATGATGGAGTCTTTCGCCTGGTAAGAAACCGGAGCGTCCAGCCCTGTCTGCTTCTTCGGTACACTGTCTAACGCAAGCACACTATCTTGTCCGGCAGATACGACCGTATCGCCCACAACGGCCATCACGGTATCGGTCGGGGCTATAAGTTCCTGCGCCTCAGTCATCATGTTTCCAGTGAGGAAAAGCAACAAAATAATCAGGCATTTGTATTTCAAAAACATTCCGTCGTTATTTGCAGTGTGTTACAGCGGGCAAATGTATAACAATTTAGCGAGCCAATCCCTTTTTATTCCCCTAAAAAGAGTTTACACCAGTTATCAAACCGTTCGACAGTTTCGTTTCCATACTTCGAAAGGCCCTGTTTTACCTTTTCGACAGATTTTTCTTTGTCCAGTTTCGTTTTGCTGTAAAACTTGTCGGCGTAGCAAATCAGTTGTTCTTCCAAGGTTTCCGGCATAAAGTCCCGGTGCGGAAGAGGCAAACCTCGTTCTTCAATCATTGCCAGCGTAATACCTGTTCCCGTATGCCGTTCGCACACGCGGGCATGGCGGGGATAACCTTCCGCCCGCATCAATTCGGCCCCCAGATAACCGTGGCAAATATATTCCGCATCTCCATGGCAATCGATATCGGGAGCATTACAACGAAAAATACCGATATCGTGCAGCATAGCTGCCTCTTCTACAAAGGTAAGGTCAAGATTCATCTCCGGATGCATCCGGGCTATAGCCAAAGCTTTATCTGCCACACTTCTACTATGAATAACCAAAATCCGGTACGCCTCCGAACCTACCGGATAATATTTGGCAATAATATCTAAAGGGTTCATAACAATCAATCGCTTTATTGAGAGACAAAGATACGCAATAAACAAAAAGAATCGTTACTTTTGCAGAAACAAATAGTAAGGAATGAGTCTATGAGAACAGTTATCAGGTATGCCTTCTGGCTGTTAAGCCTGTTCTTAATGTCTGAAATCCAGGCCGTCACTCCACAGAAAGCCCCTCTAAAACTGGGAGCCGAACGTATGGACGTCGTTACCCGTCTGTTGAAAGACAAACAGGTCGGATTAGTAGTGAACCAAACCTCCATCCTCGAAAAGCAGCAGAAGCATTTGCTGGACGCCTTGTTGGAAGAGGGTATCAACATAAAGAAAGTGTTCGCCCCTGAACACGGTTTCCGCGGGACGGCCGATGCGGGAGCCGAGATCAAAGACAGCCGTGACGTAAAAACAGGAGTCCCCATCATATCCCTATACGGAAAGAACAAGAAGCCGACAGCCGAGCAGTTGGCCGGCTTGGACGTGGTCGTGTTCGACATTCAGGATGTCGGAGTCCGCTTTTATACTTACATCAGCACCATGCATTATGTGATGGAAGCCTGTGCCGAAAACGATGTCGAATTTATCGTCCTGGATCGCCCTAACCCGAACGACTTCGTCGACGGTCCTGTCCGCCAGAAAGAATTCGAATCCTTTGTCGGCGTTGACCCATTACCCATACTGCACGGTCTGACGGTTGGCGAACTGGCTTGGATGATCAACAAGGAAGGTTGGCTGAAAAGTACACCCGACACCTGTAAACTACATATCGTCAAGATGGAAAACTGGCGTCACGGAGATCCGTACTGGTTGCCGGTAAAGCCCTCTCCCAACCTGCCGAACGACCAGTCGATCCGTCTCTACCCTTCACTCTGTTTCTTCGAAGGGACCAATATCAGTGTCGGTCGCGGGACCTATTATCCATTCCAGATATTGGGAGCACCCGATGCCAGATACGGAGATTTCACCTTTACGCCCACCTCCTTGCCAGGTTTCGACACGAAACCGTTGCATAAGGACAAGGAATGCTACGGCACAGACTTGAGAGAATATCCCTTTACCGGGGGATTGACGCTGAAATTCCTCCTTGATTTCTATAATAAAGCAGGCAACGACCAAGCTTTTTTCTTCACCCGCCCACAATGGTTCGACCTGCTTGCCGGGACAAAAGAATTACGTTTCCAGATTGTCCGCGGTTTAAAGGAGGACGAAATACGCGCAAGTTGGCAACCGGCATTAAATAAATATAAGAAAATCAGAAAGAAGTACTTGTTATATCCCGATTATCGTTAACTTTGAACGGTTTTTTAAAACATACGGGTACAATTGATAAGTGCTTCTTCCTTGAAAATACATATATACATAGCGATGTTGATATTGGCCCTTTGTTTTCCGCGTGAAGCAAAGGGTTCCTCCGATAAAAAAGGGAAGGAACTGTTTAATGTCCTTGTCATACAGTCATACAATCAAAGCCTGAGTGCCTACTCCAAGTTCGACAAGCTGCTGCACGAGGAACTGGAGGAAGAGCAAATATACTCTTCCATCCACACATTCTACCTGGACTGCGAACGCTATAATGCCACAGACGAAGAAGCCCGGATGTACTCCTTTCTCGACACTTTAAGTTTCAAACCGGACATCATCATTTCCAATGACGATCAGGCTACCTATACTTTAATGGCCTGCAACCATCCGCTCGGCAAGACGATTCCGGTTGTCTTTTCAGGTGTCAACTTTCCCAACTGGGAACTATTGGAACAGCATCCCAACTTCACGGGTTATTGGGACAAGCCTGAATATCTGAAAAACATACAACTGATCGAAAAACTATACGGAAGATCAAAAATACTGATCTTCAAAACGAAAGAATTCATCGGCAGAAAAGCGTTCGAAACGTTGATGGACAATATCCAGGGACATGGAATAGCTGTTTACGAAGGATTGTATCAAACAAGGCCCCAAACGACTTCCACGGAAATCCAGCCCGGCAAAGAAGGCGCTTCTGCCTTATATACGACCTCGACAGCCAACCTGACCGCCCGCCAGCTTCTTTGGGTATTTGAAGACAAGCCTTACACCGCCTGCATACAAATCATTCTCGACTTCAATGTCCTGACCGTCGGACGCCTGGCCAATGTGCCGAACTTCACAGTCATTAACAACGGGTTCAACGACAACAGAGGGATCACCGGTGGCTATTTCACTACCTTGCAAATCCAGGCTGATTGTGTTGCCCAAACAGCTGCCCGCATCCTGAAAGGCACTTCTCCAAATGACATTCCTATCGTAGAAAGCCCCAAAACATTTGCTTTCGACTGGAAAGAGATGCAACGTTTCAACATACGGTTGAGCGATCTGCCACAGAGAAGCATCATCTATAACATGCCACTGGAAGTCCGTTACTTAAACTATATTATTGCAGGCGGAATCCTACTCGTCATAGCAATCGTCTATATCATCCTTCACCTCATTTACATGTACTACCGCGAAAGCGAACGGAAAAGGCAGGTACAACTCCGGTTGATCGAAGAGAAAGAGCGAGCCGAAGAAGCCAATAAGATGAAATCGGCATTCCTCGCCAACATGAGCCATGAGATACGCACACCGTTAAATGCGATAGTCGGTTTCACCAACCTATTACAAGACGAAAAGGAATTGACCGATGAAGAAAAAGACCTTTTCCGCAATACGATCAACAAAAACAGTAATCTGCTGCTGAAACTGATTAATGATATCCTGGAACTCTCGCGCATCGAGTCGGGACGGATGTCTTTCGCTTTCGACGATTGCTCTCTAAACGAACTGTTAGAAGAGATCTACCAGACACATCACCTGCTTATGCCTTCGAATATCCGTTTCCTGAAAGAATTCCAAGAAACGGAACTTATCATTCATGTAGACCGTTTCCGGTTCACACAAGTGATTACGAATTTCATCAACAATGCCGTCAAGTTCACCACTAAAGGGCACATCCTGTTAGGAGCTGTCTATAAGAAGGAGGAGAAAGAAGTTCATGTCTTTGTCGAAGATACAGGAAAAGGCATGTCGGAAGAGGCCCAGAAGAAAGTGTTCGAACGTTTCTTCAAGGTGGACGAATTTGCACAAGGTACCGGACTGGGCCTATCGATCTGTCAAACCATCGCCGAGCGCCTGGAGGGGCGAATCACCCTTTCTTCCCAGGAAGGAAAAGGCAGCCGCTTCACCCTGATCATCCCTTGCAGGCCGAAATAAAAAAGGCGGCCCGTCACAACCGGAACCGCCTTCCAAACATTTCACAATGAAAGTCACTTCTTTTCAATTACCATCAATTTGGTATTGTCCGTGCCATATAAAGCGATTTTATTGACCGGTTTCACCTCACCTACTGCATCAAAGCGAACGACTTTATCCAAAGCCTGCAACAATTCACGCTCACCACTCATATCCGGACAAGCCATACGCGTTGTCGCAACCTGCGGGAATTTAATGATATTCTTGCGGGAATCGCTGTATTCGATCTGCCCCATCATCCGATTGCATCCAGCTCTTCCGGAAAGGGAATGGCGAGCCACGTCGAACTCGATGACTTGATTCGTCTCGGCAGGATTCAACACCTTGCCGTTCAATTCGACAATATTCCAACTACCATCCAGGTCGGAGAAAGTCGCTTCCACACCTTTTTTCGCCTTACAAGAAGCAAAGATACCGATACTCAACGCCGCAAGACAAAGATACATGTACTTCTTCATTTCTGTCCAATTAGTTTTTTGACAAAACCATCAACACGTTACCGTCGGCATCGACCAGCAACATTTCATTTTCGGACTGGCCGGCCTTCACACCTTTCACGTTTCCCATAGCTTTCAAGATCGCATCTTCGATCTCCATATCCGGACAAGCCATCATGGTAGTGGCCGCGGGGTTGATCGTGATGGAAGAAATATCCTGATCGTCCAGCACGACAGTCGAATTAAAGATATTACATCCGGCATTACCGTGAACTTTATTATCTTTCATATCAAACTCCATATTGGGCAAACCTTCTTTCAGTATTTTTTCTCCTTTTACTTCCACAATATTCCATTTACCTTCCAACTTCTTTGCATCTGTTTTGACTTCAGAGCAAGAAAACAACATCCCGACAAAAGCAGGAATCATCAAAAGTGTCAAAATAGCTTTTTTCATTTTTTACTTTTTCATTTATAATAATCACTCGTAAATATAAGACGCCGAATCATTGCAAAAAGTTCCCGACAAGCTCATTATTTAATATTCATTAACCATTCTTACACCCCATTCACAGCTTGTATTGTATTTAAAGGGGTTAAAAAACCACAGAGGAACCGGCAAAGCCGGGAACAATCATCTATTCATCTGCTAAAGCAGACGGCAAAAGAGAGCTTGCGGCACGAGGTTCAGCCTTACCCGTTAGTTCACCGGTAAATCTGCATTTACGGTTCAAACTTATCAATACTATAATGAATTTTAAAAAACAATTATCATACTATCATGTTTCTTATATATAACTTGAACATCATAACATATAGGCATGACAGTTTCCTTTTTAACTATCATGTAACTATCATAAATCAGCTGTTTAACCATCATTTTAGCCGTTTTACCCGAAACAGATACACTCCAAAAGTGTT
>OGIK01002594.1_pt1 | contig 10813 bp, 14 predicted proteins | sample 1571781 | NCBI WGS metagenome assembly OGIK01 (sample SAMEA2581956, study PRJEB24529) | metagenome | biome: Human gut stool | place: China | collected 2011
GGAAATACGGTGTTTCAGAGACGCCAGTCTCTTTAAATTCGCAAAACCGCTGAGATCCAGAAAGAAGCCAGGGTTTTCAATGATAATGCCTACGGAATCTGGAAAGTCCAGCTCCTTCCCGATCTGTTTTCCCCCTACGAGCACTGTGCCGCTCTCAGGTTGTAAAAATCCACAGATGCATTTAAACATTACGGTTTTCCCTGAACCGTTAAACCCCATAATCCCATGAATCTTCCCTTTTTCAAAATCATGGGTAATGTTCTTTAATACTTTTTCTTTTTGAAAGGATTTTGTCAGTCCCTTCAACCTGATTGCATATTCCATTTTGCCCTCCATTTATTCGTTTGTCTGCGTAAAAGAGAAATTATAGCCCTTAATTCGGACGGCTGACAAGCCGATCAGCGCTATGATTAATATTGCAAATATGAACATGCTCATCCCGATCCCTGGCAGGTAATCATAACCAAAGCTGTGCATGGGAAAGGTAGCTTGGTTCAACGGAGACAGCCAGCCGCAGAACACGTTCGCCCTATATTCCTGACTTTCTGTAAAATGAAACAGTTTCCGGAAAACATCTGGGTTCAGCAGGAGCCCATACAGACTGACTGCAAAAGCACCGATCACCCCTGCCATATTTCCCGCAGCCAGATTTAAAAACAACATGAGAACTGCGATAAAAAGAGTATATAAAAGTACAAGTCCAAACACTATTGCTGCGCACATATAAGGAGTTGAGCTTTCCATTGTTTTTATGGAAACAGGAACGGTTATGCTCTCCCCACCGCCATAGCCCAACATTGCCGCTGTTTCGCTCCACACATTTCCCGTAAAGGAAAAGGGAGCTCCCATAATTCCAAGCATCACAGCCAAAAAAATATTATAGATCACAGTCGCCGGGATCACATAGATAATCGGCCCCGCAAGCCATATCTTCCGTTTTGTGCGTACAAGCCAATACGGAGTTGCCTGACTGATAAATGGCATGTCCGCAAAGAGCAGGATTAAAAGCAGGGAGGACAGCATAACAGAGGATGCATCCCCATATGTCCAAATAAACGGCTCGAATACCTGAAGGATTGTCTCATATTTTATCGCATGGGAAATAATCTGATCCGACAGCATCAGACATAATATAGCTGCCAAAATAAAGGTCATCCAGATCCTCGGACTTTTTTTCCATCCATAGAAATTCTGGCCTGCAATCCAAAAAGCCTGTTTAATATCACGCATACCGCAACCTTCTTTCTATTGCGCACATAAAGATCAGTGCCGTTAAAAAACTTCCAACCGCTAATATAGCAATGCAGAAGATATCATTGTAGTAAATAGACGCCGCCCAATAGCGGGGACTCAGAAAGAATGCTTTTTGATAGTAACGCTCCTGAAATACGGTCAGGACATAATAAAGAATAAAAGGAACGGCATAGGACATATAGCGATTTTTTGTTATGACAGCCGACGTACCGCCAATTAGCGCCCAAAAAGCGCCATTTAAAAACAATCTCAGAAAGCTTACCGCCGTTCTGCCCATAACGGCATCGGATTTCCCGAATATTTTTGAACTGATCACCGCCACCATCCGTCAATCAGAGAAGGATACTGACCGAACCTCAGTATACAGATTACAAGAAGGAACACCATGGCTAAAAAAGCTGTCAAACCTCCGGAGACCAACAATCCTGCTGCTTTTCCTACGAGATACTGTTTTCTCCCTGAACGGATATAACTGAACAGAAAAAAACGACTGTGCAGCTCAGCCTCCGTATTCTCTCCACCCGCAAAAGCAACGGCAATGGGAACAAACAGAAGCATATTAACGCTGTTCATACAATAGGTGTATGCTACGAACCAGCCTGGTCCTTCTGCAGATCCGCCTGCATTTATGATCTTCTGCAACATCTCATGCTCAGACATCAGGGTAGCCGAAACGATTAGAAAAATCCCCAAAATAAAGCGAATGCTTCGAATATTGTTTTTTATGTCCGTTGCCAACACATTTCTCATACGCTTTTCTCCTCACTTCAAACAGCTATAGACTTGATTTTTTTATTTTTATAAAATCCTAGTTTTTTGCAATAATATCACTATTTGTATAAAACTACACTCCTTATCAAACAACAGTTAAGGACTTGCAAAAACTGTTGTTCCTACTGAAAGCATTGCAACAGCTGTAAAAATTGATAATATTTTAAATTTTCTATTATTCTAAGTTCTACAAATACATAAGCCGCCAGTTAAGTACGATTAGTTTTATTATAATTCAATAAATTCCATCCAACTTTCCACATTTTATTGTACAATTTTACCATTTATATAATAACATGTCAACATTTAATGAACGTTTATAACAAAAAAATGCAGGGCTATAAAAAACTAAAGAAATTGCTCTATTTTACAAAATTATATCCTATTTTTCAATTCCAACTCAATTTTCCCTCAATGTCTTTTTCCTCCAACTTTCGTATGCTTATCTCACAGCAAAGCAGTACCACACCGGTACAGCCTGCTGAATCAATCAATACGAAAATGGAGGTGTTTTTTATGCGAAAACTCAGAAACACAAAAATCATTGCTATAGATCACGGCTACGGCAACATGAAAACAGCAAATACCGTCACACCAACCGGAATCAAAGCCTATGAAACAGAACCCATCTTCACTGGGAATATTCTGGAATATAACGGCATTTACTACCGGATTGGCGAAGGACACAAAGAATTTATCCCGGATAAAGCTATGGACGAAGAATATTATCTTCTGACGCTAATGGCTATTGCAAGGGAACTGAATGTCTTTTCCATCCGTGAAGCAGATGTTCATCTGGCTGCCGGACTTCCTCTGACATGGATCAGAAATCAAAGAGAAGCTTTTCGTTCCTATCTGCTCCAGAATCCAGAAGTCCATTACCGTTTTAACAGCAAAGAGTATCATCTCCGCTTTGTGGGATGCAGCCTTTACCCACAGGGGTATCCGGCTATCGTAAACCAACTTGGAGATTTCAAGGGAACCAATCTCCTTGCAGATATCGGAAACGGAACCATGAACATTCTGTATATCAATAATAAGAAAGCTCAGGAAAGCCGGTGCTGGACAGAAAAGTTCGGCGTAAACCAATGTATGATTGCCGCTAAAAACGCTGTTCTGGACAAATTCGGAGTAAAGATTGAGGAATCCACCGTAGAGCAGATTCTACGTTTTGGAACCGCTGACATTTCAGCGCCTTATCTGGATTGTATTACTGCTGTTGCCAGACAGTATGTCACAGATATTTTTGCCACACTCCGCAAATATGAATACAATCCTGACCTGATGCGCCTGTATGTGGTCGGAGGCGGTGGATGCCTGATCCGTAACTTTGGAACGTATGACAAAGCACGAGTTACCATCCTTGATGATATCTGTGCCACTGCCAAAGGTTATGAATCTCTGGCTTATATGAGCCTGAAAAGGAGGGGATAAGCCATGCAGAACCATATCCGCAACACAAACCTGCGATTTAATCTGGACAAAGACCAGCAGCGGAGAGCCTGGGAATATTTACAGACGATGGACAGACAGAATTTTAAATCTTACAGCCAGGTAATCTCCCTTGCACTGGTCGATTATTTTGACCGCTACTACCGCACTCAGGCTGATCCCTATCTGGAAACAAGGGAACGGGAAGAACTTTTTGTGAAACAGATTGTAGAAGCAGTGGAACACAGCCTGAAACAGTCATTGCCGATTTTTCTGTCCGGACTGACTGCAGGTATGTTGGAAAGGGAATCCCCCATCAGGGTGCCCTTTCCAGCTCCTGAAAAAGAACAGCCGGATCGTGATATAGACTGGGATTTTCTTGGAGAATAAACCATTGTGATTGGAGGTGAACACATGACGGACTTTCTGACAGCAGACACCAACCTGCCATCTTATATGATGTTTCCCCGTTTTCTTCTGGACATGGAAATAAACGAAACTGCCAAAATGCTTTATATTATCCTGCTCGACCGGGCAAGACTCTCCCAGAAAAATGAGGGCTGGTCAGATATTGATGGTCATGTGTTCATTTACTTTACAATTGAAGCACTGGCAGAAGTTCTCCACAAAAGCCAGATGACGGTTAAAACTGCTCTGGCAGTACTGGAAAAACAGGAGCTTATCTTCCGAAAACGGCAGGGACCCGGACAGCCCAATCGAATTTATGTAAAACTCCCAAAAGAAACCATCCACTATACAGACAGATTTCTTTCCCTAAGACAGACAGATAACTGTCCTATTGACAGACAGGATTCTTTCCCTGATACAGACAGAAAACTGTCTGGTAATAAGAAAGAGATAAAAAAGAACAATTTAGCAATAAGAGGGAGTAAGGAGCCACTCTCACCCTATGGAAAATTTCAAAATGTTTTTCTGTCAGAAAAAGAGCTGGAAGATATCCGGCAGACAATCCCTGACTGGCAGGACTATATGGAACGCTTATCCGGTTATATGGCTTCTACCGGAAAGCAATACCAAAACCATGCAGCTACCATCATCCGTTGGGCAAGACAGGATCATCCTGTTTCCCGGCAACGAAATTATGAAAGTGAGGAATACGAAACATTATGACAACATTTACAGAAAAACCAACAGCTATCACACCAAACAGAGAGCTTCAGTCTGATGAATATTTTAACGAAACAGATCACCTGATCTACTGTTCCAAATGCAATACGCCAAGACAGTGCAGGCATGAATTACAGGGAAAGGTTCTTATTCCTTCCATCCGCTGTAAGTGCCAGCAGAAGATCTTTGAACAGGAGGAAGTCCAGAGAAAACTTCATGAAAAGCGAATGGAAATAGAGCATCTCAAAACCAGCGGCTTACAGGACAAATCACTTTATGACTACACCTTTTCCAAAGATAACGGCATCAATCCGGAAATGAAACTTGCACACAATTATGTAAGTAACTGGGAAGAGATGAAAGCAAACGCTTCCGGACTTCTCATCTGGGGTGATGTCGGTACTGGAAAATCTTTTTTTGCAGGCTGCATTGCCAATGCCCTTCTGGAAAAAGGCATTCCTGTACTGATGACCAACTTTTCCCGGATTCTGAATACCCTTACCGGAATGCATTTTGAAGACAGAAACCAGTTCATCAACAGCTTAAACCGCTACAGTCTTCTGATTATTGATGATCTCGGAATTGAGCGGAACTCTGACTTTGCACTGGAACAGGTATTCAATGTGATTGACAGTCGTTACCGCAGTAAAAAGCCCCTGATCATAACGACCAATCTCACTTTATCAGAACTGAATAACGCTGCCGATATCGCACACAAACGAATTTATGACCGTATTCTGGAGAGATGTATTCCTGTCCGTATCAATAACCGGAATATTCGTCAGGACAATGCAACAGCTAATTTAAAACAGGCAAAAAGAATTCTGTTGAACAATCATGCTCCGAACCAGAACTGAAGCAAAGAAGCATAACACGATAATTATTCTTCACTGACAGTGGTACTACTTTCTTTCCTTATTTATCACCAGAAACATGCCACTGTCAGTTATCCGAAACTATAGTACCAAACCATAAGATTTTAAAACCAATACTGCCCGGATACGGGCATAAAAAGGAGGTGCCAGATATGGCAGATAAAAGAATCATGACACCAGAAGAAAAAGCACTGTTACAGGCAAAACACCGTCAGGAAGAAGCCGAAGCAAGAAACCGAAAAAAGAACGTGATGCCAGAACACACCGATTAATCCAGGAAGGAGCCATTCTGGAAAGTATTGTTCCCCATATTAAAGAAATGGATTTAGATTTCCTAAAACGGGAGCTGATGATCCGGCTACGGGGAATGTAAACGCACAAGTTCTACTCCCGAAGGGCGCACTTACTCACCACCTGATAAATCAGGCAGTGGTATCCCCTTCGGGGCTCGTGCGCTCTGCCGAGGGCTTTATCCGCTGTTGCAGGCAACATCGAAAGGAGGTGCCAGATATGGCAATTTATCATATGCAAGCTAAAGTCGTCAGTCGTGGTTCCGGTCGGTCTGCTGTTGCTGCTTCTGCTTATATGAGCTGTAGCCGGATGTACAATGATTATGATGGTATCCAGCATGACTATACCAGAAAGCATGGGCTAATCTATCAGGAAGTGATGCTTCCTCCAATGGCTCCATCGGAATGGAATGACCGGGAACAACTCTGGAACGCTGTGGAAGAAACCGAAAAGACCAAAGACAGCCGACTTGCAAGAGAATTTGTCGTCGCACTCCCCGTTGAGTTGGATAAAGACAGCAATATTTCTCTTCTTCAGGATTTTATTAAAAAGAATTTTGTAGATATGGGAATGTGTGCTGATTTTGCCATTCACGATACAGATGGTCACAATCCCCATGCACACATTCTTCTTACTGTCCGACCACTAAATGAAAATGGAACATGGCAGTATAAAACCGAAAAAGAATATCTCTGTATCAAAGATGGGGAAGAAAAAGGATATGAACGGATTGATAAGCACCCCAAGAGCAGCCGATATGGCAGACAAAATCCTATTTCCGAACAATGGAACAGTGATGAACAACTTTGCATCTGGCGGGCAAACTGGGCAGATGCCGTAAATAAAATGCTTGCACGTAATCAGATAAATGCTACCATTGATCACCGCAGCTTTGCAGATCAGGGAATCACCGAACAGCCAACCATCCATGAAGGCTACATTGCCCAGAATATGGAAAAGAATGGCATCATAGCAGACCGCTGTGAAATCAACCGTCAGATTCGTGCGGATAACAAAATGCTCCGAGAATTAAAAGCAAAGGTAGTAAAACTGGCTGAAGCTGTAGAAAAGTCTATTCCAATAATAGCTGAAACGTTAGAAGCGATCCGCAATCATATGATTTTTACACAGTATCATTTACTTCATAATGAGATGCAAAAAGAAGTGATCCATGACTGGATGAATCATTTTAATCCAATACTGAATAAATACAACACCGTTAAAAAGAAACTCAAAGCTAAAGTTACGGAACGGAAAGAACTGAATGTGCAAAAGGATAAAACCAGTATTTTGAATCCCATCCAGCATATAAAATTAAATCAGCAGCTTACCACTATTACCGAAGAAATCGAAGAACTGAAATCAAGGAAAGAGCAGCTAATCTTCCAGGCAGAATGCTCTACCGATAAAGATATGACGATTCTATCCCAAAAATATGACCAGATGAATAAAAATCTGGATATCCTGGATTCTCATGACATTTCCCTTAAAAAGCAACTAAAAAAAGACGCCGCTGCTTTCCGGGAAGAAAAATTTCGTCCTGATCCAGAACAATACACAGAATTGCTGGACACCAGAATCCAGATACGTCCTGATTTTCGGGATAAGCTGATCGAACAGCTCAAAGGTACTTTCGGTAAATATTATGACTATCACCGTCGTGATATTGCAGCCAATGAGGTGGATTATCTCAATGCGGAAGATCCTGATGTCTTCTCCCATCGTGCATGGGAACTGGAATATCAGAGGAAACGGGAAATACGGCGAAATCAGCCTGCTCAATCTAAGAAAAAATTTTTTTATGGCAGTTGCAAAGGAACAGATTCGACAGATCATCTGAGACTCATTCGGCAATCCAAAATTTTTTCAATTCAAATAACTTTAAGTTGCCTGTCATAAAAATATTTGAAAGGAATTTTCGTTTTTCGATGCCATTCTCTGTTATACCTTATGCATGATCCTTTGTGCCACATATCAACAAGGCAGGGCATTTGATTTCATATGGCAGATTCTTTTCCCGTTACCTCTGCCAGAATATGATAGCCATGTCCTGGAATTTTTGCTATTATCCTATATTGTTAATAAATTCATTACCAAATTAACCATAATATCCTTTTCCGATGGATTAGACTCTGCAATCATCAACGTAATAGCAACCATCTCTCCATCGCTTATTCGCTTTGTTCCATCCTTATATAAAAAATTATTTTTATTTAAAAATTCCAAAAACAATGAAGCAGCAATTCTCTTACATCCATCGGCATAAGGATGATCTTTTATCATAAAATATAATAAGTTAGCAGCTTTTTCCTCCAACGAGGGATAAACATCTCCTCCAAAAACGCTCTGGTAAACTGCAGCTAAAATCCCCTCAACTTTTCCTTCTTCTTTTTCAATGCCAAAAACATCAGAATGAAATGTATCTTCCATAGCCTCTACCATCCTACGACATTCTTCATATGTTATCCTATAAATTGGTTTACTTCCCTCTGGCTTATTTAGCGATTGATGGTCATATTGATCTAATAGCATTAAAGCCTCTGTATACAAATTAACTGCTTTCAACACATCTATTTCCTCTACTTCCAGGGTTGATGCCAACATTTTAGTTTGTATACTTACTGTACGCTGCAATGCCTCCAATCTCTTTTCATTAATTGCATATCCCTGGATAATATATTGTTTAAGGACTTTGTTCGCCCATTTACGAAATTCCACCCCTCGATTAGATTTTACCCTATATCCAACAGAAATAATCATATCCAGATTATAATGCTCTACCTGGTAAATTTTACCGTCTAAAGCAGTTGTCGCAAATTTTGCGACAACTGAATTATCCAACTCTTCTTTCAATGCATTATTAATATGTTTACCAATCGTCTTCACGTCTCTTTCAAATAACTCAGCTAACTGATTTCTGTTAAGCCATACAGTGCTATCTTTAACAGACACATTAAGTTTTATCTCCTTATCTGCCGTTTCAAACAAAATCAATTCATTTTTCATAATAAATTTCTCCTACTCTAACATTAGTGCCTTTTATGGTAGCATCCAGATCCATAGTAGCTCTGGAATCCAGACCAACGGATATAATTTATAGATTTCATCCTCATATTGAACCGGAACGGTAATAGAAAGAGATCTTACAAACTTCTCAACCTGCTCTACTTCTTTCGTTTGTTTATGAAAAAACATGTGAACCTCAGGCTCTTCATATTTCTCATTCTTATTCATAAATAATTTCATATGTATACCCACTACAATATTATCAAATTATTGCACTCTACTTTGTTCTACTTTCATTATGAGTAATAAACGTGCTCCAGGGCGTTTTCTTTCAGCCTAATTCTTTTCAATGCTTTTCAGATAACTCCGCACCACTCCCAGGCCCCCTTCGGGCACACAGAATATCTCCCTGCGTTTTCCACACTGTTCATATACTTCTTCCAGATCAAACCACTGAACTTCCTCTACTTCTTCTGTCTGAAGAACAAGTTCCGCTGTATTCACAGGCTCCTGATAGATGTAGACAAAAGCAATTTCTTCATCCCGAAACATTTTTCCATGAAATTCTTTTGCGAAAGATATGGGGAAGGTTCCGGCAAAGTGCAGCTGTTCCGGTGTTGCGCTGATTCCCAGTTCTTCTTTCAGTTCCCGAAGTGCAGATTCCAGTGGTTCGTCTCCTGCCTGGATGTGTCCTGCCGAGGAAGTATCAAATTTTCCCGGAAAAGAATCCTTGTTTTGTGAGCGTTTCTGTAAAAGAATCTGCGCTCTGCCCTCTTTTTTCCGAATAATCCATATGTGAGCTGTTCTGTGGGGAATTCCTTCTGCATGGGCTTTTTCCCTTGATACAATCTGTCCGGCAGGATTACCTTTGCTGTCTATAACGTCAAATAATTCCATCTATTTTTCCTTCTTTATTTGTAAAAATTTCAAACAGTCATGTCTCTGTCAGTTCTTTATTTTTCGATGAAGTGAATTCTTTCTGGATCAAACCGGTCCTGCTGCGGTCTTGTCTCTGCCGGATAACCCAGTGCAAACATGGAAAAAACTTTTACATTTTCCGGAAGACCCAGAAGTCTGTGAACTTCTTCCATGCGTTCTTCTACCGGAGCAATGCCAAACCATACCCCGCCCAGACCAAGAGTATCTGTTTCCAGCCAGATATTTTCTTGGGCAATGGACATGTCAATCTGTGCAAAAGATGGTGCAACAAGTCCTTCTGTATGATAGACCGGTACGATCACTGCAGGTGCCCCTGCTGCACAGCCGGTGTATGGTGTTACTTTGGACAATTTCTGGATTTTTTCTTTGTCTGTTACCACATAAAATTCCCAAGGCTGCTGGTTACATGCACTTGGCGCCTGCATTCCCGCCTTCAGGATTTCCATGATTTTTTCCTTTTCTACTGGTTTGTCTTCATATTTTCTTACACTGATTCTGTGAAAAATACTGTTCATAACTTTTCGTCTCCTTTACGAATCATTCAGTTGATCCTATTATAGCATGTATATTTTATAAAGCCTCAATTTTTTCAGCTCTTCCGGTATTTTACAGAAGGGTAGCTTCCTGTACAGATCGGCAGCTACTTTAATTTCCTGCACGATTTTCTCTCTATCCTGTTGTTTTCCCATCTATCTTTTCCCATTCATCACTATAATATAAAAAACAGCACCGGACAACTTTTTTTGTTATCCAGTGCTCATAGTCTTAAAAAGCGGTTTTATGCTGGCTGTCAGCCGTGACATCCTTCCGAATGTCTAAAATGTCGCCGGTATCATTAAGTCCCCGGCGCGGACTCACCGCATCTCCCTGTGGGCGTAATACCCTTCCGAGTATCAAATAGTCCCTGTAGGCTGTATCTAATTATGGGAAGATTTTTCTATATCGCAGAAAAAAGTTTTACTCCCTCACTTCAAGCCACTGGTCAATGTTCCCAAAATGTACCGCCTGCAGGTTGTCTACATCAACCAGTTGCGGGAAGCTGTTTCTGATGATCATGACACCATTTTCCTTATCCTGTTTTTCTCCACCGCCAGCGATGCCTCCCATGGTCCTATCAA
>OGIK01002606.1_pt1 | contig 10735 bp, 12 predicted proteins | sample 1571781 | NCBI WGS metagenome assembly OGIK01 (sample SAMEA2581956, study PRJEB24529) | metagenome | biome: Human gut stool | place: China | collected 2011
CGCCCGTGAAATTGTTTCACCGATGCACAAAATAAAATGTTTCACGTGGAACACATTGTTAAACAAAGAAAAGGCGGTAACAATCAAGTTGCCGCCTTTCTTTTTATCCTGCCTTGCAGTTACTCAATATAAACGCCGTCAGACAAAGCCGTGTATATCATTTCTTGTTCCTCTGCAAGCATTTCGGCGGTGTGTATGGGTGTAACATCATCGAATACATTAAACCCTCTGAAATCGCCTAAAATGCCCGTTTGTCTGTCATTGTTTCGCCCGTTGCTTGCGCTTTCGTACCACTTGCAGTAAATGTAAGGTTCTAAACCGTAATATAACATTTCGTTCCAATCATCGCCGCCCACGGTTTTAACTTGGGTGCTTGGTGAAAGATATATTATTTCGCTGCTCGGTCCGGTTTCCTCAGCTTGAAATACAACGCCGTTGCAGGACAAAAGCGCAACCCCGTTGCCCGTTACCACGTTTATAACGTACTGCAAAGCTATCGTTTTACCTGCATAATCGGTATTGAGGTTTACAAACCCTGCAAACGGCAAAAAGATTTGTATTTCGCTTTCGTAGTCGGTGTTGTCCTCATTGTGCGCTGGTACTACCGCCGTTCCGAAATCAAGCGTTATTTTGTCTTGCGCTGGCTGGTGGCAAGATACGCCCGTGTTGTAGTTGCCGCATCGTATTACATCGGTGCTGCTTGCGCCTATGTTGGTGTAAACACGGCGTATTTTGTTCACGTATGCGCCCAAATCTATGTTTTCTGGAGGTGCGCCCGTGCTGGGGTCTGCGCCCGTTTCCTTGAAAAACCGTTTGCCGCTAAACTCTGCCAACTCGTCAAGCGTTACCAAATACACGTTTATTGCGCCGTACTGCTCGCCTACAACTGCCACGGGAAACGCATCAGCATTTACGACAAATTTGTGTAAACGAGCGGCCAAAAACTTTGTACCCGTTACCGTCTGTTTATCCTCTGAAACGGTTAAATCCATAAATTGATAATTCCCGTTTTCGTCCCGCCACATTAATGTAGGTTTTTCCGTTTCATCATCGGGGTGAAATTCGGTGTTCGGGTTCGCTTTTATAGTTATATTAAGCGTTTCACCATATTGCAGCCAATCGGGTAACGGCGGGTCGGCGTAACAATTCGTAAGGTTTGCCGTAATGTGCACCACATCTACAAACTCGCCCGTCAGTGTTACGGGTTCGGTCGGGTCTAAATCGGTTATAGTTACCTTTGCAAGGCAGTAATAACTCAAAACCTCGACTTGCATATCTACCGTTTTTTGTTGTCCGTCCGTGCTTTTGTAGCTTGCTTTCGGGTCTATAAAACGGTATCCTGTTTTGTGTTCGCTTTCCACGATGATAGTTGCAACATCACCGTCATACGTATGTTCTTCTTTTAGTGTGTTGGTTATGTTGTTCACCACGGTTATTTCGGGCGTTCCCTCGCTGGAGGTCGTACCCGTAAGCGTTACGCCTCTGGCTGTTTTAAAATCGTCATTTGTCCAACTTGCCGTTTTACCGTCCTCGTTTATCGTCATATCGGCGGTTTCGGGTTCGCCGTAATGGCCCGTGTAACCTACTTTTGCGCTGGTTATCTTAAAACCCTCATTTGCGTTTACCGTTACCCTCGCTCGCCACGTTCCCAACTTTTCGCCCGTTGCGGTTGTGTTGGGTATCTCGTTTGTAACGTCTAATTCATTATCCAAACGGGTGTTGCCCGTAATCACAAAAGCCGTGTTTGCGTCCGTGCCGTACACAAACGCCCACACTTCCAAATTATAGACGTTTAGGGGTGTCAATACAAGCGTTTTCGGCGTTCCGCTGGTGTCCGTGTATGCGGCTGTAATATCGCCGTCAAACTTGTAACCGCTTTTAGCGTTCAATTTCAGATACCAATACTCACCCTGCCACGCACTGTTATCCGTGCTGTTTGGCACGTTGTTTGTTACTGCCATATCCTTTTAATTTTCGGTTGTTCCTTTTAATGTTACCATAATAATGCCGCCCGTTTCATTGAGTAACCCCGTATTTGCAAACGGTACTTTCTCGAAATTCGGCGTGCGCTTGTAAACGGTATCACGGTTTGAAATATACGGGTCGGGGTTGTCGCTTTCAGATACACGCCCCGTTGCCGCCAAAATTTCGCTTTCGTAGGTTTTAAGCACATCAATACGCAATGCAAGTTCGTAGGCGTTGTTTCCCTCAAAACTTACTCTATCCACGAAATAATAACGCCCCAAATCGGGTATGTAACAATAATTGAAAGTCGGTCTGGGTTGCTTTCGTAGTGTTACGGTCGGGCGCAACACATCGAAAGTTTGCCGCAAATCGCCCTCAATCACCGTAAACTCGCCCAACTGCTTGTTTACCGTGTTCGGGTGTCCGTTGTATGAATAAAAGTTTATCTTTGTCATATCTGCAAGAAAAAAGGCGGTGCGGTGCGCTTTCACATGCACCACACCGCCAAAGTTAAACAATCTAATACCTATTGAGTTACTCAATAAAGAATACTACAAAGTTTTCGTTTGTATCGTTGAAATACCCTGCATCAAACTTGTAATAGTTGTTGAAAAACTCTGCCTTTGCGTTGTAGTTCGTTGTTACTCGTCTGTCAAGATTGCAAACGCCCAACGCATCACGGTCAAACATTACGCCCAACACGCCCGAAATTTCAACGGCTTTGCCGCCGCTTTCCTTGATATTAATGTTACCCGTGCTGGCAAACTCGTAGTTCTGTCCGCTGCCCTGCCAAAAAGGTACGGTTTCGGCTTGCGGCAAAAGCACATCACCACGGTTAAACGTGTCGGAATAAAGATAGGTTTGCGCTGCCTTTGCAAAGTCGGACAAAAGTACAACGTGTAACATATCTTTCGGCGTAAATCTTTCCTTGCCGCCAATATTGAACACGGTGGAAATGCTTTGCAGGCGGTCGGCGTAAGTTCCCATTACGTAAGACGCAAAGCGGATAAAATCGGGGTTGGTTAGCGCCTGTTCAGCCGTAAGTGTTGTGTTTGCGCTCGTCTTGTACAACTTCAAAAGGTTTACGCATCTTGCTGTGCTTGCGCTGGAAAGGTTTGCCCCTGCCATATCACCTTCCGCCGTTGCTCCAAACGCTTGCGCATCAGCCAACACGGTTTCCGCAATCATATTGTTAATAGTGCGCATAATCAAAGCGTCCGCCTTGATAGTCATTGACTTTTCAACGGCTGCATAAATCATCGAAATAAAGCCGTTAAGTTGTGCGGCGTTGCTGAAACTTTCCTTAACCTGTCTTTCGGTGATTGATACAGGCACTTCAAACGTAACCTTTGAGTTGAAAAACTTTGCGGTAACGGTCGGTTTGTGGAAAACATCCTGGTCGTAACTTTGTCCGTCCGTCAAGTTCCACGTGTCGTTTTCTTCTGCTTCGGGAACATCGGCACTTATTTTCTCCAATACGCTGCCAAACTCCCACGCATCCATTAAAACGCTCGGCACTTTGCCCGCATAAGGTCGGTTTACGAAAATCACCTTGCCGATATGGTTTACAAGTGATTTAACGTAATTATCCACTGCATTTTGGTTAAACACTTCCGTGCCTAAATCCACAATGCCCGTCAAATCCTCGGTTACAATGTCAGTCTTTCCCAACACTTCACCCGATACACTGTTAATAAGCGTGTAAATCTGTTTTACATCCATATTGCTAAAAATTAAATTAGTTATTCGTAAATACTCGTTGTTAATTCTCTTACAAGTGCAAAGATAATGTTTTTTCTCCAATTATCACGCCTTAACTGCAATTCTTTTGCAATTTCGGTCGAAATTGATTTGCTTGCGCCCGTTCCTTTGCTTGTTTCGGTTGTTTGGCGTTCCTCTGTGCGGTTTCTCTCATCGTTTGCGGTCTTTCGGTCGCTGTCGGAAAAATCGGTATCGTTAAACGCCTTGTTTGCGCCCGTTTCGGTGTTGTCGGTGCTTTCCTGCAAAGTTACGGTTTCCGTCCGTTCAACGCTGCCCGTTACGGGTGTAAGTACATCGTAATCGGCTAACATCGCCGCCGCTTCACGTTCCCAACCTTGCACGTTTACCGCAATCACCGCCGAAACAACATCGCTTGCGTTGTCGCTGGTTATGCTGCTTGCAACGGTCTTGCCGCCGTACATCAGTAAGGCGTAAGCGTCTAACTTGGTCGGGTCGGTATCGCCGAAAATTGCGGTGTACTCTGTCGGATATTCAGTCTTGAAAACCGTTGCGAATATCCCGTTACCCTTTGTAAATAGTTCGCTGTATTTCATTGCTTATCGTCTTTATTTTCTCCTGTTTCTTCTGTTTCTTCTGTTTCCTCTGTTTTGGTGTCGTTACCGTCCGTTTCCGTTTCCGTTTCTTTCGTTTCCTCTGTTTCCTCTGTTTCCGTGTCGTTTCCGTCTGTTTCGGTGTCGTTTCCGTCTGTTTCGGTGTCGTTTCCGTCTGTTTCGGTTGTTTCCTCTGTCGAGTCGGGTTCGTCTGTCGGGTCGGGGTTTTCCAAATCAGCCGCCAAAGCGTTGTAATTATCCCTTTCCAAACCCCAACTTGAAGCAAGTTTAACCGAAATTTCGGTGTTAAACATCGCATTAATTTTCTCAACTGCATTTTGTCTTTCTTTTAGCATATTATCCACATACGGCAAAAGTACGTCCACATTCATGCTAACCTCACCCAAATTAAGGCGTTCCCGTTTCATGTTGTAGTTTGCATTTAGTCCCAGCTCATTGTACATACTTGCCTTGTAGTACTGTATCAGTTCAATAAGTTGCGTAATGTACACACTGTTTGTGGTCGGGGCTGTCTGCATATTTACACCCTTGAAAAAAGCGTTTTCCCCGATAATTGAAAACTCGCCGTCTTGTATCTTGCGCAAAAACTCACCGGCACTCTCTTTCGTCTTGTCATCGCTGGCACTTATCAGCATCGTGATACGGGTCAAAATGCTGGCGGTGTTCAACGAAATAAGCCCGTCAGTATGTAAGACGGCATAACGCCCGATAAGCGGCAAAAGGCTTTCTCCGTTGCTGTCATTTTCAATCAAAACCCCGTCTTTCTGTATATCGTAGGTTTTGGAAAGTCGTAATGCAGGGTTCGCCACGGTGTAAAGCGTTGCCCGTCCGTAAACATCGGGTTCGCCGCCTTTGCCGCCCGTAAGCGCATACAAAACCCCGTCCACCTTTGTAACAAACACGTTGCCCGTTGTCTGCAAAAAGCGTTCCAATTCCTTTTGCGGTATGCTTTCGGGCAAACCCTCGTACTCAAACATACTTTGAGTTTTCGCCAAAGTATTCGCAATAAATTCGGTTACGGCCGTGTCCTTATCCCTTATTTGCGCTTGGTACAACTTGTAAATGTTATCTTTCTTTCTCATCTGTCAAAACTTTAATAAGCGTTGTTAATTCGGCCAACACTTTCGTATTTTCCGCAATCGTATCTTTTAGGTGTTCCGTTTCTTCCTGGTGCGCCTGCCTTTGTTTCACCATATACCAAAACAATGCACCACACATCACAATCGGAAAGCCCAAACTTGAAATGATTTGAATAATAGTATTTGCGTCCATATCAATAAATTTTAGTTCCTATTGCAAAGGTAGTTATTTATTTCGTAAAACGTGCGGTTCGGCACGAAATTTGTACCAAACCGCCGTTATTTTCATTTAAGCGAAACAATGTTTGTCTTTGCACTCGTAATTAAATAATTGCGTACTATTTCGCCGACTTCGTTGTCTTGGTAGAAAACTTTGTCTATTGCGAAAAACCGTGCAACTTGTTGTTCAACATAACTTGCTGTGCTTAACAACTTGCGTTTGTAGTTCGGTTTGCCGTTCATTTCCAAAGAATAAATAAGGCTGTTTTCCTCATCTTTTATCGGGGTCGTTTTGGCGTGTATGTAGGTGAAACATTCGTTGCCTACTTGGATAATGTTGCCTTGCAAAATAACATCATTGAATTTAATGTAATATACAAACAAAACGTCTTTCGGTGTGTACTTGCAAGGCAAATGCGGATAAACGGCTAACTCCCATTTACCGCCCGTTATCATCTGCAAATTTTGATTGTCGAAACAAAAATACTTATTACTCGCCTTGTGATGTACTATCGTGCTGCAATACTCAACCGCCACTATTGCGCCATGCTCGCCAAATCGGTAAATATCAATCGTTCCTTGCTCCATAAACGGCACTTGCTTCAAACCCATTTCCGTAAAGTACGGGCAAAACTTGTTTACCGTGTTGCCCAACATAAACACTTTAACATCATCACGTTGCCGAATAATCGTGCTTAACAAGTTCATAAACAACATAAACTCATCGGGCAAATAGTACCGCCGTGTCAAAAACTCGTCAAAAACAACCGTTGTTACATTCGGGTAACTGCTGCTTTTCTCGTGTTCCTGCTCTGAAAGGCAAAACCCGTAACAAAACGGGGTCGGGTCGGGTGTCCGCTTGTTTTTCTCTGCATCGTAGTAAGATAAAAACCACTTGTTGGACATATAGAACACTTCATTAAATTTGCCCTCTGTCAGTTCTTCAATAAGCCCGTTTGCCACGTGATTTGCAAACAGACTTTCGGCACGTTTGCCCCGTAAGTCCTCACGCCAACGGCGTATATAAGCCATTTGCTTGCCCGTCTTGATATAGTTTTCCAAACCATATTTTAAGGCGGCGTAAGTCTTACCGTTTGACCTTTCGCCGAATATCATGTTATAATCGGCGTTCTTGCTTAAAATCGCTTTCAAGTCGTAATATTTCGGCTTGTCCTGCTTTGTCTTTCTTGCTGTCATAATCGTTTATTTTAGTCCTTAAATTTGATACCCCGTAAATAATTCAGATACATAACGGATAGTGAAAGGCTGTATCCCGTTGGCTCCAAATGTACGCCCGTGCGCTCGTTGTAGTGCGCCGTACTGCCTTTGTAGTCGGATATCTCGCCTTGTATCTCGTAGTCTATGTAAGTATGTATGTTTTTGCCCGTTGCTTGCGGCGGTATATCCAAATAGTTGGTAAACGCATCAAAGATACCGTTTGCCCCGTACTTTTCAATAAGATACGGTATCGCCTCCTTTTTGTTTACGCCCGACACGGTTAAACTGAAATCGTATGCCCGTCCGCCTGCTTTTAGTGCGTTCGGTTCTTCCACCATATAGCGTTTAGCCCCCAAAGTCTTAAATCTCGTATATGTACCCTCGAAATCCCAAACGCCCAAAGTCTTTGTTATGCCTTTTATCGTTTGCGGCTCGCAAAGCGAAAACGGCAAACCGTGGTGTTTGCAGGCGGCACGCAATTTCATTTGCACCTGCATATTATAAGCCTTGAAATATGCTTCATGCGCCTTGCCGTTCATTATCTTAATGCTGTCCGTGTCGCTGTATATGTAATCGTCTTTTGCTTCGTGTATGCCCGTAAAAAGGTTGCGCCGTGCGTATGCGGTTACGAATATACCCCACGGATAAAACAAGAAACGGTTTTTGCTCGTGTTGTACTTGTATAATAGTTCCTGCTTTTGTTCGGCTGTCATTGCGTTAATATCCCATTCGCCGTTATATGTAAATTCATCACGCAACGGGTTTGTTACGCTCATTCCGTAACAACTGTTTAACATTTCCTTGCTGTTAAGGTATTCCACTTCTTTGCCCTCAACGCCTTTTAATTTCGTCTTGCTTTCGTACAAATGCAGGATAGACTTTACAAACGGTGTCGGCAAATATTCTTTTTTGTAACAATACATTTGCCCCACTCGCATACGTTCCCACGAATAAAAGTTTTTGATTATGTGGAAATCCACATCAGTAATTGTAAGTGCTATTTTTGAAGCCGCTACAATGCGCCCGTTATTTTCGCACGGGTTTTCTTTCACAAAACATTTGCTTGCGGAAATCGGGTTGTCCTGCGTTTCACTGGCAAATATGTTGGTAAACTCAATATCAAACACGCAACAATACTTTGAAATCAGAAACTCAAATTGCGCCGTACTCTTAACCGTGATTGCAACGCCTTGCGACATCGGGTATTTTTCCGCTATCATTACATACGGGTAACTGCTTGTAAAGTCGTAACTATCCACGTCATACATTATTTCGTCTGTATATTCGGCGTTGGCGTGTGTAAACCCACCTGCAAAGGCACGTTGTAACATATTAAATTCTTCCATACCCGTAATTTGTAGTTCCTGCATCAAGTTCACGTAATCCCAATTAGGTACGGTTTTCCCTGCATCGCTCTTTTCACGTAGGCAGTGCGCACGGCAATACTTACGCACAAACCCCGTTTTCGTTATCGGTATGTGAGTTATCCCCCTGCTTTCCTCGATACGTTCTTGTATGTAGCACATCACTACTTTAATATCGTTTATGCAGTAGTGTATTTCGGTATCAGTTAGCGGCGTTTCGTGGTGTCTTATTAAGTGGTAGTCCAAATCGCCAACGGCTTTTTCACACTTGTATTTCATAAGTTGTTCACCCAATTTCGCCAACGAATACCCCGAAAGTAAGTAACTGCATCGAAACTCTATGTTACCCGTTGTTATTGCGTATATCGGTTTTCGCAGGTCTATGGAAAACACACGTTTCCACTCAAACCATTCGCGCAAAAACTGAAATTCATACGATAAGTTATGTACAAACACGATAAGGCGTAATTTGTCATTCAGCCCTAAAACCTCGCTTACGGTCTGCATCATCGTAACAAACTCGCCCCACGTGCGCCCCATTATTGTATATCCGTTTATGCCAAACTGCCAAACGTACATTATTGCGGCTTTCTCTAATTTCGCCTTGCGCCCGTTCCTGTCCTGCATACGTTGCATTTGCTCGTATGTGTACGCCCGTCCGTCCGTATCACGGTAAAAACTTGTTGTTTCAATATCAAAGGCGCACGGTATATTGTAAAACCTTTCGCCTTTGCTGTTGCCTATAATGTTTTTTTCGTTTACGGCGGCTTTCAGTATTTCGGTTATTTCGGTCGGGCTGTTTATTCTTTCTTGTAACTCAAAAGGTATTTTTTTCATAACCCAAACTTATTAAAGTTGCGCAAAATGCGCTCTATATTGTTTTGTATATCCTCCATTCGGTCGGCTACCTCATCTGCCTGCCTTTCTATTTCCGCATCAATCGCCCGTGATATGCTTTGCGCTTCACTTTCTATTTGGGTGCTTATATCGCTTGCGCTTTGCTCCATTTCGCCTGTGAAATCCTTGTACCGCATCAAATACCGTTCCACGAAAACACTATCCGAAATGCTGTTTAACTTGCCCAGCAAGTTCCTTGCCATAAGGTTGTACTCATCGGGCGTTAAATTGTAAATACGTTGCAGGTATTGCCCGTACTGCCTTGCACCTTGCACCGTACTGGTTGGCTGGCGTAAAAACGAAATCGCCTTACCGTACTCAATTTTTAGGGTGTTCCAATCGCCTTTCATTGAAAACTTGGTAAACCTTTTTACATCGCCTTTGTTTAACGCTTGCACGGCTGGCGAAAGTTGTCCGCTTTGCTCTATGTTCTGAATACGGCGGTTTGCCATTTGGAAAACCCTTGCAATTTCTTTTCTATATTCGGGGCTGCTTTTCACGGCTTGCAATATCTCTTTTTTGATTTTCGCCCGTTGGGTTGCTCCAAATACAGACTTTGTATATTCAATCTTGAAACCTAACTTTGCCATAACGCTGTTATATTAAATAGGGGTTACAAACATTGCAACCCCTACAAAGTTAAACATAAATTTCCAAACTCTTACAAGTCCACAAACGAAATAGAATAACACTTCTTGCCGTGGCTCTCGTACTCGTAAATAGTGTATCCTACTTTACCGTCTTTGATAGTTTGTACCGCATCATCATCGGCAAGTATTTCACGCACCGTTTTGGCGGTGTGGCTTGGTAGGTTCACCAGCCGTTTGTTTTCCTCATCAATAATTACGGGGCTGTCGCCTAATTGTGATTTGTGGACATAAAGCCCGTTAATTTTGTGTATCACATCTTTGCCGCCCTCATTTTCAGAGTTGAAAATATTGGCTAACTTGGTGTACTGAAAATCGGTTGTGTCAATACCGAAAGTTGTCTTGTTAAATGTACTTGCAAAACTTTTCATTGTAGTAATCTTTTAATTGTTAAACTTATTGTTAATTATTCGGCTGTCTGTCCTTGCGGCAAGTTCGGTTCGGGGTTGGCTTGCGGCTTCAAGTCCATAAGCCAGGCACGAAAGCGGTTTATTTTCATAACTGCCCTTTGATTGCGGCAAACTTCATTACACGCCATAAGGCTACCCAACGCCGACAAAGCGGCAAACGAAAATTCGTCAAATGCGTTTCTTTTTTCTTCCATTGTAGTAAACTTTAATTGTTAAACATAGACTTCTTAAACTTCAACGTACCGTTGTGTTTCACTACCGTTGTATCGGTTGTTACTATCGTTGCCTTGCCCCGTACCGTTGTACCCTTTGAAACGGTACACCCCTGCAAGATTGCAGATAGAAACAACATCGCACCACATACGACAAAAATAGCTAAACACATTGCAACTTCTTTGATTGCTTTTTTCGGTTGCTCTTTGAAATGCTTTACTAACTCTTTCATATTTTCAAGTTGTTTAATTGAACACTGCAAAGATACAACTTTTTTCTAATATACAATCATAATCGCACAAATTATTTTCGTTTTAACTTTTATTAACTCTTGTTGTGTTCCACGTGAAACATTTTATTTTGTGCATCGGTGAAACAATTTCACGGGCG
>OGIK01002610.1_pt1 | contig 10727 bp, 4 predicted proteins | sample 1571781 | NCBI WGS metagenome assembly OGIK01 (sample SAMEA2581956, study PRJEB24529) | metagenome | biome: Human gut stool | place: China | collected 2011
TTCAATCTATTGGCCATATCTACTCTGACATTTGCGCTCTCACTGTAAACGTTCGTATATAGACGGGTATAGTCCCATCTTGCAACAAAAAACATAACAAAAAGCATTGCCAATATAATAAGTACATAATTTTGTGGTGTTAATGCTATCGCCTCTTCCGCAGTATCCATATCGCTTAGCGATTGAAATATAAACATAAATGCAATCATCGGCGGAAACATCTTCGTCAAATTTAAAATCGTACGGGAAAAAACAGCTTTTCTTAAATTGTTTGCTCCGGTCTGCGACATCGCATATTTTTTCATAAAATAATTAATCATTTTTACCTCCAATCTTCCAATTGACAGATCTCCGGTATTCGTCCCAAAGCGACTTGTATATTCCGTTTTTTTCTAAAAGCGCTTCGTGTTTTCCTTCTTCTGCAATACGCCCCTTTTCGATTACGAGAATTTTGTCTGCATTTACAACTGTCGAAAGCCGATGTGCAATCAGCAATGTCGTTTTATTTTCAGCTAACTTTTTGAAAGATTCCTGTATAATGCGTTCATTTTCAGGATCTGCAAAAGCGGTGGCTTCATCCAGTATCACATATTCCGCATCCTTTAAAAAAGCTCTGGCGATCACGAGCCGCTGCGCTTCTCCTCCTGAAAAATATGTACCTTTCGTTCCATACACTGTCTCCAATCCATCTTTTAGACCGTCCACAATCTCTTTTGCTCCCGCATCAAAAAGCGCCTGTTCAATCTCTTTATCAATGGCATCTTCCTTCCCACACAGAAGATTTTCTCTCAGGCTCATTTTAAAAAGCCTTGCATTTTGAAACACAAATGAAATTTTCCGCATAAGCGAAGTTTTATCATATTCTTTTATATTGCTTCCGCCCAATAAAACTTCCCCTTCATCTGCATCGTAAAATCTTGCGGCAAGACGGGCGATTGTCGTCTTTCCGCTTCCCGAACGTCCGACCAGCGCCACTGTTTCACCTCGATTTACTTTGAAAGAAATGTTATCTAATACTTTTTCACTTCCGTAAGAAAAAGAAACGTTTTTAAATTCGATCCCGCCTGTCGTCTGATCTTCTTTCCCGTAAGCCATCTCATCATACTCAAGAATATCTTCTATTTTATCAAGAGCCAGTTCTGCAAAATAAAGATATTGACTGATTGTCGCAGTACGCATAATAAGAACTCCGAAAATCGGTCCGATCAAAAAGTATATGATCGAATCAGCGACAACTTCATGCGGATTTTCTCCCGCTGCAATAATAAACAAAGCAGCCGGAACAAGAAAAAACGCCGTCGAACCCGAAGTCGCTTCAAACATAGACATTTTATTTCTGTATCCCATAGTCATTTTCAAGACGCTGTCCTTCATAACAATAATAGAAGTATAAAGACGCTTAAAACTTTCCACGCTCTGACCGAATGTTTTTACTACCGGGATTCCTCTGACATATTCAACTGTCTCGGCAGACAATGTATTGATCTGTTTATAGTATTCTTCTCTGTTTTTCTTCCCTTGAGCAGTCAGCATTGTCGCCATAAAAATAAGACCGATAAAAACAGGGATAAGACTTGTCAATCCTAACCTCCAGTCAAATAAAAACACACGACGCTCTTCCGATCTCGGAGAAACAAATGTCGAGGCAATGTCCGGGAGCTGATGCGCCAAGACATTGTGCGTTTCACCTGCGCCGTTTATAATGATCCCGCGCAGTTTCCCGCTTTCTTTGTTCATAAAATACCCCAACGGTTTATCTAACAGTTTTTTCACACTGATCTTTATAATATTTTCTTCAACTTCAAATGCAAAAAGGTGTGAAAAAATTCCTGCCAAAACATATAAACCAAGTCCTACACAAGGAAATATTACCGCATATGCTATATTTTCTCTTATCATGGTGTAATTTACATTTCCATTCAAGATCACATTTTTTATAATATTGTGAATATACCACATAGGCATCAGCAACAGGATTCCCGACAAAGCCGAAAAAGCCATTGCCAAAAAAAGCATGTATTTTCTTTTCCCTGCATAAGGTATGATTCTTGTTAAAACAGACTTTTTCTTTTCTTTTTTCATCCTAATCCTCTCCTTTCACGCTCAAATCAACAAAATCTTTTCGGATTTCAGATTTGATAATTTTATCCCATTTAGTCTTTTTTTGTTTTTAAAACTAATTTCCGGTTGCTACAATCAGTATTGTATCAGTTTAATTATTGTGTTACAATAAACTTAGAGTTTTTAGTCCAAAAGGGATAACGTCTAATCGGGATATTTGTTTTTGCATGAAAGCGGAGAAAATTATAATGAACTACTACGAATTTGTTAAAAACTACTTAGGAACTGATTCCTGTAAAGAAAAATCAAAATACTGTAATATCGGAACTACTTTCTGCGTTTGCAGAGAGGAAGCAGAAGGCTGTTATTGGTTTTATGAAACGGATTCTTTTATCGTCGAGATACATGACTTTTTTATAAAAAAGGATATTGTCTACTCGTCTGCTCTTAATATGGATCAATTTATGTCGTTTTCTTCTTCCTATATCATTACCGGAAACGGCGAAAGCTTTAGTCCTTATCAGACGTTGTCTGCAGGCTCTCTCCATATTGTCGATGTGGAAAATATGCACAAAGATTATAAATTTCTTTTGCACAGTAATTTCCCATATTTAAGCGTAGGAATCAGTTTCAAAAAAGAAATGATCGAAGAGTATCTATATTCTTTGAAAAAAGAAAAAAATATTTCTTATTCAGATATATTCACCTCTTTCAATCCGGCAATCATCAAATCGTTTGCACCGTTAGCGAAAGAAATATTAAACTGCAAAATGAAGTCTCCTGCCGCAGAGCTGTTTTTTGAGGCAAAGGCAAAAGAATGGCTTAGCTTGACTATAAACGCTTTTTTCAACAATAAAGATGTTCGTATTTCAAAAGACGATGACAAAGCATTAAAAGATGTGGCAAATTACTTAGACGATCATTACGCGCTCGACGTTTCTCAGCAGACCCTTGAAAAAATCGCCTCAATGAGCGGAACAAAATTAAAAAAATTATTCAAGCAAAAATATCAGCTTAGTATTACGGAATATTCTCAAAGAAGGCGTGTGAACATGGCGGAAACGCTGCTGCTTAACACTTCCCTTAGCATTAAAGAAATTTCCGAATCTGTAGGTTATTCATCCCACAGTAAATTCAGCTCTTGTTTCAAAAAGTTTAAAGGGATATATCCCCGCGACGTCAGAAAGCTTTCCTAAAAAAGCACACACACTTTAGGATGCGGAAGAATCACTCTATAAACAAAATCACCGGAAGTGCCAACAGGCACATCCGGTGATTCTGTTTATAGAACTTACTTCTGCATGTCACTAATTATTTTTTTCAGCATGTAAATTTCTTTTCTTCTTTTTTCCGTACAAAAAATATCGTTCCCACGCTTAATACCGCAATCACTGCAAATAAAATCGGAGTTGAACTATCGCCTGTTTTAACAGCGCCTGCATTCTTTTCTTTGTCTTCTTTTCCGACTTCTTTTAATTTCAATTCGTCGATTGCTTTTGCAAGTGCCTGTTCTGCATCTTCTACTTCCGCTTTCGTTGCGTCCTCGTCTGCAAATACCTCTTTTGCTTTCGCTAATGCCGACATGAAGTTTTCTGCGCTTTCTTCTGTGTAAAGCTTCACATCGATCTGTTCTGCACTTTGGATCAATTCTTCCAGTTTTTCTTTGCTCGGTATCAACCTCAATCCAAAGACTGCATTGCGAAGATTTGCACACGCCTGATCCACTTCCTCTTTTGTCGCGTCCTGTTTTTCTAAAATATTTTCAGCCGCCTCAAATGCTCCCATAAAAATCTGACCGCTTTGGGCTGTATACTCACTCAGTTTTTCTACATATTTCCGCGAATCGTCTACAAGTTTCCGAAGCTGTGATTTATCCACAGGTATCACTTTCAATCCATCCATTGCCTCTTGTAATTTTTTATGAGCCGCGTCAAGTTCATCCTGCAGCGCATTTTCATTGGCAAGCACAGCTTCCGCTTCTTCAAGCGCTTCTTTAAACGCATTCGCACTCTGCTCTGTATAAATATCTGTATTGATTTCTTTTGCAATATCTACCAGCTCTCTGAGCAATTTTGCATCTCCTGTAAAAGACAAATATTCAAGCATTTTTTTAAGATCAGCTTCTGCCTTGTCAACTTCTCCCTGTGTTGCGGCTTCATTTGCAAAAACAGTTTCAGCCGCTTCAAGCGCCTCGTCTAATTTCTGTTTTACAATCGGTACAACATATTCATATTCCGGTTTTGTTTTTGCATCTTTCGCATATTCAATCGCAGCTTCCAAAGCTTTTTTATCCGCTTCCACAACCGGAGGTGCTTCTGTTTTTATTCCTGTAAGGCGGATTTCCGCTGCCGAAGCATAGTCATTATCCGCCTCCACACTGATTGCATCCAAAGATGTCAAACGCACATACTTTGCGCAGACCGGCTCAAATGAAGCCAGTTTCCATGCAGCGTTCGCGTCCCATGTTCCTGTTGCCGCCTCTTCAAAGTGAACGCCGTCATTACTTACTTCCACTTTGTATTCCGTAATAATACCGTTTGTTCCTCCCGAAGGTCTCGGCTGATAACGGATTCCGTCGATCAAATAAAAGTCTTTCAGTTCAAACTGAATCCAATGTTTTTCGCGTCCGTGACCGGCGCTCCATTTTGTATGCCACAATGTATCCGCTTTTCCGTCCAGAACATTCGACGCCTCCTGACCCGATTGAGCCGAACCTGCCGCAGCGCTCATCTGATCTGTCGCAATATCTCTTGCCGCATCCGAAGGATCTACTCCGATGTATCCCATTTTAACATCCATATCTCCCGAACTTACGCACAAATCATTTGCATTTTTTACTGTGCCTGTTTCATCGCAGATAATTTTTGGTCCTTTAAACTGAATAGTTCCTTCATCGCCTTTTTGTACAGTGTATTCAAATACTAACTCCTTGTCGTCATTCCCACCGGATACATAGTTTGCATAAAGGCCTTTACCATTTAACATAAATCTGAATTTCGGTGTTCCTTGCACAGTGACATTCTGATCTGTTTTCACTGTGATCACATATTTATCTCCCGGGAGCGTATAAGCGTGATCGTCTGTTTTTTCCACTTTGTATGTAACAGCTGTAATCGTCGGACTCAATAAATTCACTTCATCTTTAATATACTCTAAATTAAACGCAGTAAATTTGATCGTATTCTGATGTTCATAGAGAAGTCCCATATTTCCGTCTTTCATTTTTGTCAGACAAGAATATGCGTAATTATTAGGACAGAACATTTTTTCTTCTACCCAGTCTACAGAAAAACTATCCTTTGTTTCTGTCACTTCTCCGATTCGCAATGTTCCGTTATTTCTTCCTGTCCCTCCCGGATTCGACATGATCACTCTGTCTTTGCCGCCTGTTCCGTTTTTATCATAATATAAAACAGATAACTGACAGTATACTTCCGGCGCCGTTGTATCGATCGGATCACTCCATGTCGCTCCTCCGTCTGTACTTCTTGAAACAACAACTTTTCCGTTTCCGCGTGTATTTCTCATAAACTGAAGCAAATTTCCGCTGCTTAGTTCAATGATCTGACTTTCTGTCAGTTCACTGATGCCGACCGGATTTTGCGAAGAAGTCTCCTGTCCGTCTTTGTTGATTCTTCCGTCATTCGGAGATTCTCCTCTATGCCATGTTTTTCCGCCGTCATCACTGTAAACACAAGCCGAAGACTGGAATCCTATACCGCTTCCGGCAATCGTATAATAAATCGGGAATATAAGTCTTCCCGGATGCTTTTCATCATACCGAAGCTGAACTCCGAATCCAGGACCGACACCGCAAAATCTCATCCAGTCTTCTTTTACCTGCGGCGTAATGTCTACCGGTTCGCTCCACGTCATACCGTCGTCATCGCTATAACTTAGCCACAAATAGCATGTCTGCTTAGGATGAAGCGGAGCGGAATCGTTGTTCTTAGAAGCGCTTCTCAAATAAATATTTCCCACATATTTACCGGATTGATACAGATCGCCTTTTTCGTGGTATCCTTGTTTATCATTTCCTTCAAACTGTTTTACCACATAATCGGTTTTGCGATTCTCCTTATCAAATACTTCTCCGTTCTCTCGAAGCGTATATTGATTATTGTCTTTATCATAAAGCGCCAGATAATCTTTTCCATCTACTTTCACATAGCCTGTTCCCGTTTCTTTGATCGAATATGTACCCTGGCTTCCATTCGTCGATTCCGGCATCATATCTACAAGCATCCAGACACGCCCCGGATTCTTTCCGTTTTCGCCCTCTGCGATCAATGCCGGGTCAATCGTATACGCAGATTGTGTGCCGTTAAAATAGGATTGTGATTTCAGATCGATTACATCGATCGGCTCTTCCCATGTCAGTCCGTTATCTGTACTTCTTCTGACAACTGTATCAATATTTCCCCAGTCGGACCAATGTGTATTTCTTTGATCGGCTGCTGCGATCAGAGTTCCTTTGCTCGTTGTAACCATTGCGGGAATACGGTAATTATAAGAATCATAATCGCCCATATCATAAATACCGTACTCGCCTGTCTTATAGACGTTCTCTCCGTATTCCGGTTCATCCTGCGGCAAAGTACGTCTATGAAGCTCCATAACCTGTTCCGCATTTAACGTTTCATCAAACACATTGACGCTGTCGATCGTTCCGTAGAACGGCCATTTCGCGCCCGGCGTCTTATTCGTTCTGCTGATTCCGCCAAGCGTAACCATATCCGGAGTCCAATCTCCCTTCAGCAAATGCGTTGTCTCGAATTTTCCGATGGATGCTCCGTCTAAGTAAAACTCTGCATGTGTGCCGTCAAAGGCATATGTCACCGTATGCCACTGGACATTATTGACAGATTTTCCGTCTTTGAGCGTAATATATTTATCCCCTTTTCCCTGCACTTCATATCCGATCCGATTGTCCTTCGGCTTAATATAAAGCGCTCCGTACTCTTTATCCGCATTGCTGTTCGACAGCGATAATAATCCGTAAATCGTTTTGCCTACAGCCGCCTCGTTCAAGCGATATGCAAAAGAAAACGTTCCTTTTTTCAATCCGGAAATTGTCTCTTTTTGCTCCGGAAGCTGAACCATCTTTCCTTCTGTTCCGTCAAAAGTTTTTCTCTGATAAGTAAAAATCGGTGTTCCTACAGAAACTGCACCGTGATCTGCCAGGATCTGATCTTCGGAAGCCGCTTCATTATACAGTTTTACCTGCTTGATACTTCCGGTAAAAGGATAACTGTTTCCCGAAATCCGTTTTGCGCCTCCAAATGTCACTGAAGTCGGTTCCCACTCCATTTTATCAACAAAATTAGTCTCGTCAACTTCCCACTTCTGTACAAGTTTTTGATCCAGATATACTTTATAATAACTGTCCTTTTCTCCCGCAAGCGTGATCGTATGCCACTGATTATCCGCAAGATTCACATTATCTACCGTAAAATTTCTGTGATCATTTACAGTTGCGTTTTTACGGAATTCAAAGCCGATTTTATTTCCGCCGCTGATATACAAAGACATGTAATGATTCGCATGCTTGTCTCCGTTGATCGCGGCCAGCGCCTGCAAATTAGTACTGCCTGTCTTAAAACTCAGCGTGATCGTACCACTTCCCAAATCGTTTACAAAAGACACGTCTTCTTGTGGTATTTCAAAACGTTGATCAATGCCTTGAATCTGCTGTTCTTCACTCAAATACTCCTTGCACAAAATTTTTGCCGTTTCTGCATCTGCCGCTGTCTCAATTCCTTCCGCACCTTCATTTTGAGCAAAAACAGGCATGGCGCCTTGGGTCACCATAGCGAGTGCCAAAAGGACCGCCATTATTTTTTTCTTCATGCTCATCTCTCCTTCTTTCAATGAAATATATTACAAATTATAGCATGTTTTCGTTTTCTTTTTTGTGCAAAAATGTTGCTTTTATTTTTACTTTTTGTATAATACGGAATATTTGATGTTATTTTGCATAATCAAGTTGATATATATATCACTTCAAAAGACATAACTCCCAATATCAAAAATCACCGGAAGTGCCAAAAAGCATCTTCCGGTGATTCTATTCACATGACCTACTTCTGAACGATATTGATTATTTTTTTCGGTACATAAATTTCTTTGACGATCGTACCTGTCAGTTTATCGGCTACCGCTTCTTTTCCGGCGGCGATTGCCTCATCTTTTGATGCATCGGCAGAAATACTGATAACAGCTCTTGTCTTTCCGTTAATCTGTACCGGCACTTCAATCTCGTCATCTTTCATTGCACTTTCGTCATATGACGGCCATCCTGCTTTAAAAATTGTTTCTCCATGGCCAAGCTGCTCCCACATTTCTTCGGCAAAATGCGGTGCAAACGGAGAAAGAAGAACCGCGATTGTTTCTAATGTTTCTTTATCAATTCCGCCTTCCTTTTTCGCCATTTCAATAAACTTGTTGTTATACTCCATAAATCCCGAAATTACAGTATTCAAACTGAAACTTTCCAGACGATTTGTAATATCATAAACCATTTTATGGCGAAGTTTTATCATCTCTTTTGTCGGCTGAACGTCTGCTTCTTTACTGTCCATAAGCAGATTCCAAAGACGTTTCAGGAAACGGTTTACTCCGTCGATTCCTCTGTCGTCCCATTCCGCATCCAACTCCGGCGGTCCTACAAAAAGCTCGTACATTCTTAACGAGTCGCATCCATAATCATTCACAAGAGCATCCGGCGAAACGACATTTCCTTTTGATTTACTCATCTTAATTCCGTTCTTTCCGGTGATCATTCCCTGATTGAACAATTTGTGGAACGGTTCGTCAAAATCTACTACTCCGATATCATACAAAAATTTTGTATAAAACCGAGAATACAGAAGGTGAAGCACGGCATGTTCTACGCCTCCGATATACATATCTACCGGCAGCATCTCGTCTGCTTTTTCTCTGGACACTAATTCTTTATCGTTTTTACTGTCTACATAACGCAAGAAATACCATGAAGATCCTGCCCATTGAGGCATCGTATTTGTCTCACGCTTTGCAGGTTTTCCACATACCGGACATGTACAATTTACCCATTCTTCAATTCCTGCAAGCGGTGATTCTCCTGTTCCTGTCGGCTCATAGGAATCTGCGTCCGGAAGCGTAAGCGGAAGTTCCTCTTCCGGTACCGGAACATTACCGCAGTCAGGACAGTGAATGATCGGAATCGGTTCTCCCCAGTAACGCTGACGTGAAAATACCCAGTCACGCAGTTTAAAGTTGACTGTTGCTTTTCCGAATCCGCGCTCTTCTATAATGTGCGGAGCTTCTTTTTTAAGCACTGACGATTCCATTCCATTCCACTCGCCCGAGTTGATCATTGTTCCCGAAGCTTCTGTATAAGCTTCTGTCATATTTTCGATTTCTTTTCCGTCTTTTGCAATTACCTGAATAATAGGAATATTGAATTTTTTTGCAAACTCAAAGTCACGATCATCATGAGCAGGAACACACATAATCGCTCCTGTACCGTAATCAGCCAATACATAATCAGACAGCCAGATCGGTGTCTTCACTCCGCTAAGCGGATTGATTGCATAGCTTCCCGTAAATACGCCTGTCTTCTCTTTGTCCTGAAGACGATCTACGTTTGATTTCATTGACGCATCGTAAATATATTTTTCCACTGCTTCTCTTGTCTCATCTGTCGCAAGAGATGCCGCCATCTCATGTTCAGGAGCAAGCACCATAAATGTCGCGCCGTAAAGCGTATCAGGTCTTGTCGTATAAACAGTGATCTTCTCATCTCTTCCGTCAACAGGGAACTCCACTTCTGCTCCGTAGGATTTTCCGATCCAGTCAGCCTGCATCTTCTTTACTTTTTCCGGCCAGTCCAGCTTATCGAGATCATTTAACAGCCGATCTGCATATGCTGTGATCTTCAACATCCACTGACGAAGATTTTTCTTCGTGACTTCCGCTCCGCAGCGCTCGCATTTGCCATTTACAACTTCTTCATTTGCCAAACCGGTCTTACAGGACGGACACCAGTTGATCGGAAATTCTTTTTCATATGCAAGTCCTTCTTTAAACATCTTCACAAAAATCCACTGCGTCCATTTATAAAAGTTCGGATCTGTCGTGTTGACTTCCATGTCCCAATCATAAAGCGCTGCGATCTCATTGATCTGACGTTTAATATTCGCCACATTTTCCGCCGTTGATTTCGCCGGATGTACTCCCATCTTGATCGCATAGTTTTCAGTAGGCAGACCGAATGCATCCCATCCCATCGGATGTACAATATAATATCCCTGCTGAAGTTTATAACGGCTCCATACGTCAGAAATTACATACCCTCTCCAATGTCCGACATGAAGACCGTTTCCTGACGGATACGGGAACATGTCCAGACAATAATATTTCTTTTTCGGGTTGCCGTTTTCATCCACTTTCGGATTAACCGGATTCTCAGCCCATTTTTCTTTCCATTTCTTTTCGATTGCCTTATGATTGTAAGGTACTGCCATTTTTCTTTCCTCCTGGTATTGTTTCAGTATGAAAAAAAGTGTCTTAACCTTTTATTTAACAGGAAATTTCATCAGGATTTCCTGTTAAATAAAAATCTTTCGCCTCTTTTGATAAATTCAAAGAGACGAAAGATTAAATTCCGTGGTACCACTCTTCTT